>Ga0256843_1002503_pt1 | contig 13343 bp, 10 predicted proteins | sample AlvinellametaG_FD_191572 | JGI IMG/M metagenome (GOLD analysis project Ga0256843, IMG submission 191572) | Pompeii worm associated microbial communities from hydrothermal vent at the East Pacific Rise, Pacific Ocean - Alvinella | ecosystem: Host-associated > Annelida > Integument > Unclassified ... | reverse complement strand
TTCATAATATTTTTATCACTTCATCAATCCTGGTTTTATCCACATCAAACACTTCGATATAATAATCTTGCCACAGATTCAATACATCTTCGAGTAAGCGCTTGCGAACGACAAATATCATGTTCAAATCATGCTGCTTCATGGCCTCTTCAATCACTTCGAACCATCCCCTGCCTTTGAGTTCCAAATACCCCACTTCATCAATCACCAACAAATCTAAAGCAGGCAAACTTTCTACAATCAACCGGCGGGTAGTATCCAAAACCTGCTGATAAAAATAAAAGCGTCCTATTTTTTCGGTATTTTCTTGTGGTTCTCGTGTGCATAACAAGTTTTTTTGTCCGGTGGATAACTCCTCTATTTCAAAACCGTAACGTTCACCGTCTTTATCTATTCCGGTAGCTATGATACCGCCTATGCTAAAATCCGGATTTTGCTCCTTCAAATTTTTAATCACCTGTTTTAAAAAAGTGGTTTTTCCGCTACGCGTATCACCGGAAATAATTAAAATTTTGTTTTTTTGACGCATCTGCTCCGAAAATTCGTCTAGCAAAACATCGGACAAGGCAATGGCTTTTTCCAAAACTTTAAGCGGATTTAACAAGGTTTTTTTCTCCTCCGAAATATTTTTCAAAATAAAAGGAACTGCCGAAGTGGCCATACCCAATGTAGCATACAACTGCGAATAGCCCCGGCGATATAACAAAGCTTTTACCAGCGGATTCTTTAACTCGACACTAATGGCCGTAAAAATAGCAACCACTAAAATGGCCCGTAAAATCATTTTCATGCCCATCATAAAACCTTCAGTTTTATCAGGCCATAACCAAACGGCTATCAACACGATAACCGCCAACTGCAACCAAAACAAGGGTTTGGCCAAACGGCGCAGAGATTTGCCGTAACGTTTTATAATGAATGCCCCATAAAGCAAAACAGGAAGCAAAGAATAATACAAAGGAAAAACCTCTAAAGCCACCAACAAAACGATCAAAACCAACAAGTGTAAAAAAATCAACTGCGGACGGTAATGAAAACGAGCATCAATATTGAATAAATCGTTTTTGACAGTCCATTTTTCTCCGATTGATACCGCATCAACGGTTGATGCAAGGGCTTTTTTTCCTAATTTCATTCCCAAAAGAGCCACCGTTATACCCGCCAAAGTGTAAACCACGGCTACTAATATCAACAACTGATTCAAAGGCAAGTCCAAATGTGTGGAACGCAACAATACGTAGTATAAATTTTCTAAAATTTTGACAATATCAAATCCGTAAATCAAAATAATACTGACGATTTTATGGATAATGGCACTAAACATGGCCAAAACACCGGCCACGGCAAATCCAGTAAAATTTCGTCCCAACAAATTGATAGACAATTGAAACAAAACCGCCTCGATCAAAATCCCGATGAGCGGGCCTAAAATAACCGAAGTGGGCATCAAAGAACGCATCAAAGCCGCTATAATACCGGCTTTTAAAAACAAGTTTTTGTCATTCCATTTATACGAAAAAGCCACCAACAAAACAATGGATGAAAAAGTCAGAAAGGTGCCGGCAAAAGGCAAGCGTAAACTGTGAAAAAAACTTCCGAATACGATTTCGAAACTCGCCCAAATACTACCGATTACCGCAGCTTTCAGCCATATATCCTGTTGTTTGCTATTCATTTTTTTGTCGAAGTTTTTCCCAATCGCCGGGCGTATTGATATTGATGAATTGACGGGCAAATTTACTGCCGTCAATCAACTGATAAGCTGATTTTTGTAGCAAATTCCGTAATTTATAATCTTTATTCACTATTTGTTTTTCAATCAAAGGCAAAAGATTTTTATCATAAATTCCCACTAACATTTGCAAGCGGTTAGGTGTTTTAAAAACCTGCAAATCTTTTTTGCTGTCTATATGTTGCCATAAATAACTAATCACTTCTCGATTTAACAAAGGCATATCTACCGGCAACACCAAAGCCTTTTGATAACGAATTTCGGACAATGTGGCGTGCAAACCGCCCAAAGGGCCGGCATTTTTTATCAAATCGGGAATCACCGGCCAACCGGTTGCTACAGGCGTATTGGAACTGATTACAATATCATCTGAAAAAAATTGCGCCAATGCTACCGCATTTTCCAACAAGGTTTTTCCTTGCCACTGCAACCGGGTTTTGTCCAAACCCATCCGGCGACTTTTTCCTCCTGCGATAATAATGGCGGATATTTTCATTTTGGTTTTTTTACAAAAATACATTATTTTAAAATTACCCGTATCTTTGCCGGTGAGAATATGCAAATTCAACATACATACAAAATCACCGATTGGTTACCGACAACCGCCAAAGAAGTCAAACGCCGTGGTTGGGACGAATTAGACGTCATCTTATTCAGCGGTGATGCCTATATCGATCATCCGTCATTCGGGCCGGCGGTAGTCGGACGTATTTTTGAAAGTTTCGGTTTGCGTATCGCTATAGTTCCGCAACCTAATGTGCGGGATAATTTGCAAGATTTTACCAAATTGGGACGTCCACGTTTGTTTTTTGCCGTAACCGCCGGTAGCATGGATTCTATGATCAGCAATTACACGGCCAGTAAAAAACCCCGTGACAAAGATGCTTATTCGCCCGGTGGTGAACGTGGTAACCGCCCCGATTATGCCGTAGTAACTTATACCCGAATTTTAAAAAAATTCTTTCCCGACGTGCCGGTGCTTATCGGAGGAATAGAAGCTTCGCTACGCCGTTTTACCCATTACGATTATTGGAGCGACAGACTTAAACCTTCTATTTTAGTCGATTCGGGAGCCGATTTGCTCGTTTACGGAATGGGTGAACAACCTTTACGCGAAATTATAAAACTCATAGAACGCGGCGTGCCGTTTTCTTCCTTAAAAACCGTCCGGCAAACCGCTTTTCTGCTCGATAAAAACGAAGCCGTTCCTAAAAATAAAAAATGGGAAGATATCCGTATTTTTTCACACGAACGCTGTCTGCAAGACAAAAAAGCTTTTGCCCGCAATTTTAAAACCATCGAAGTGGAATCGAACATGATGATTCCTAAAAAAAGAATTCTTCAAGAAGTAAACGAACAATTGTTGGTCGTCAATCCGGCTTTTCCGGCCATGACAGAAAAAGAAATAGATGCGGCTTTCGATTTGCCGTTTACCCGCATGCCCCACCCAAAATACCGCAAGCGCGGGCCTATACCGGCTTATGAAATGATCAAACATTCCATCAATATCCACCGCGGGTGTTTCGGTGGTTGTAGTTTTTGCACCATTTCGGCCCATCAAGGCAAATTCATTGCCAGTCGCAGTAAAAAATCTATTATTAAAGAATTGGAACAAATCGTCCGGCAAGAAGATTTCAAAGGTTATATTTCCGATATCGGCGGACCGTCTGCAAATATGTATAAAATGCGCGGAAAAGATTTGAGCATCTGTGAAAAATGCACCGCCCCTTCGTGTATTCATCCCGTAGTTTGCAGCAATCTCGACACTTCTCACAAAGATTTGTTGGATATTTACCAAACCATTGACAGGCATCCACAAGTTAAAAAAGCCTTTGTAGGAAGTGGCATCCGCTACGATTTGACGGTTCCTTCTTATAACAAAAAAGCCGACGCCAAAGAGTTGGAAAAATATTTGGAGCAATTGGTTACCCGCCACACTTCCGGACGGCTTAAAGTAGCACCCGAACACACTTCTACCCGCGTATTGAAAATGATGCGCAAACCTTCGTTTAAATATTTTCACGAATTTAAAAAGATTTACGATAAAATTTTGCGCAAGCACCATTTAAAACAACAACTGATTCCTTATTTCATCTCCTCTCACCCCGAAAGCAATTTGGAAGCTATGGCCGAACTCGCCGCCGAAACCAAAAAAATGGGTTTTAAACTCGAACAAGTGCAAGACTTTACGCCTACACCTATGACAGTGGCCACCGTAGCTTATTATTCGGGTTACCATCCCTACACTTTAAAGCCCGTTAAAGTGGTAAAAGACCGCAAGAAAAAACTCGAACAATGGAAATTTTTCTTTTGGTATAAACCCGAAAACCGCCGGTGGATCAAACGCAAACTTTTAGAATTGGGACGCAAGGATTTAATGAATATTTTATTGAAGAAGTAAAGTTTGGCTATTGGTTGTTAGCCGTTAGCTTTTGGCTTTAAAAACATTCTTTTAGACTTTATAAATAACCGGTGACTTCGATACATTCCTTCCAAAGTTTTGGAAGGAACACTCAGTCACCTTTAATTCCGCAATATAGGACACCGAGTGTTCCGAACTTGCTTCGGAAAATATCGAGGTGTCCGGTGACTTCGATAGATCCCTCCTAAAGTTTTGGGAGGAACACTCAGTCACCTTTAATTCTGCAATATAGGACACCGAGTGTTCCGAACTTGCTTCGGAAAGTATCGAGGTGTCCGGTGACTTCGATAGATCCCTCCCAAAGTTTTGAGAGGAACACTCAATCACCTTTAATTCCGCAATATAGGACACCGAGTGTTCCGAACTTGCTTCGGAAAGTATCGAAGTGTCCGGTGACTTCGATAGATCCCTCCTAAAGTTTTGGGAGGAACACTCAATCAACTAAAAGATTGCTAATTTCATTGGGAACATAGTAATGATACTCTCAAAGTTACAATTCAACGATTAAACGGTTGAACAGTTAAAAAATTCAACAATAAAAGGTATCAAACAGCCTATTCTTTTTCTTAAACAAAACTACTCTTCTTGTTTAGTCATTTCTACTTTTTTATCAATTTTGGGTAAGACAACAATATGATAAGGTTGATTCATCACCGTAGTAGAAAAAACATTTCCGGCAGGGCGAATATAACGGACGTCAACTAAAACTTTTTCCGGTGTTTCTCTTATTTTTTCAATCTGTATTTTACTACCTCCACTTCCTAAAACTTGATCAAAAACAGCGATAACCATATCCTTGTCAAAATCAATATTCACAGTAGTAAATTTACTTGTTTCATCATTCACCGAATTCATTTGCTCTATTAATTTTTTCCAAGACTACTTATCTTTTATAACATATAATCCGGGAGTAATACCCTCCTTACCTGCACCGTATAAAGCCGATTGAGCCAAAGTCGTAAACTCCAAATTTTGTTCTTTGTAAACTTTTTGTGTATTTCCACAACCGAATAAAATTATCACGGTAAATAAATTTAAAAATTTCATATGATATTATTTTTAAGCATTAACATTTTTCTTTACTTTATTACAACCTCATTCATTTTCCGATTTTCGGATTGATTTACCGTTTAAAAACAAATCCGTTATCACGGCATCTCCCTTATGAATTTTTAACAAGGCATACGAATTTTGGATTTGTCCGGCTTGTAATTCCCTAAATTTTTTCTCTACCGCAGGCGCCCGGGTTTCTTCCAAATAAAAACGTTCAAACGGATAATAAAGCGCTATTTTTCCGGCGGGTTTTACTACATAATCCACTTTGGCCTTAACAAATAATTCCTTATCGGGAACCGCCCCGGCAGTTACCGTATCTATACGTGCAAAACCTTGCTTATCCAAAGTTAAATAAACCCTTACTTTTTGATTTCTTTTCCAATCCGTGCCGGTTTGATAAAAATGCAGATCATCAGAAAAATGCAAATTGATATAACGTCCCCGAAAAGGATGAACCGGATCAACGGGCGCCATTCTAAACTTTACATCTTGTCCTTTTTTCCAAACGTTTTCGCGCTTCCAAATCATCTGTAAAGGCACTAAAAGTTGCACCAAAACCAACAGGGCAAAAGCGATAAAAAGATATTTTTTAGTCTGCATTTTTTTTCTTTTTAATCAACCAATAATTTACCGTAAAAAAGGCGAATCCTAAAATCATAAAAGAAATTCCCTTAAAAATAAAAGACAAATCCGTATCGAAAAAACGGAATATTATCAAAACGGAAATCATCAACATGCCGTAATTAACCTCCAACAAGCGATTCTGACGGCTTCCGTTTACGATAAAATAAACCGCCAAAGCCAAGGCCAAAAGGTTGGCTATATAAACACTTCCGTAAAAAAAATAAGCCGAAAAATAAATTATCAAAAGCGCAGGCATCAAATAATAAAGCGGATTTTTTAGAGTGGAAGCAACATGACGATAAAATCTAAAAAACAAATACAACCAAATGATTATCAATAAAATAAAAACATAAAAACAAACAGTATCAAAACTTCCAGGCGAAGCAATATCCAAGCGGTGTCGCCAAAAATCATCAAAAGTAAAAAAGATAAGAATGGCCGATAAGCCTAGCAATCCGGTGATTTTGTAAGCATTTTTTATCAGAGACATTGGTTTAAAAACAGGCAATGAACCCAACAGATAAAGCACGCCAAATAAAACGATATAAGACAAAAAACGCCAATCGTCTTTGGCAGACTGACAAGCCATTAGAGACACCAAAAGCAATGCCACCGATACCCAATGATGAAAGGCCGCAATATAGGATTGCATTTGCCGGCGAATCAACGACAAATAATAGGGCAACCAAGCCAGCCACAACAAGACAAACCCGTAAATACGTCCGTCATTTCGATGCGTCCAAGAACGAGCGGTAAAGACAAAAATAATCAATAAACCCGCCCACAGCAAAGACAAAAACGAAGCTCTAAAAATATAAATCAACGGCAAAGACAAAGCCAGCCAAAGCAGTAAAAATTGTATGGAATCACCCGAAATATGATAAATTTGGGCTACCATACTCAAACTGACGGCTACGGAAAAAAACAGCAATATGGCAACGGCTTCACGCCAAGTTTGACTGTCATAGCGCTTTTGAAGAACATAAAAACCTAAAATTTGCGAAAAAACCAAGGGCAATAAAGCCAAAACCAGTTTTAAAAACCGCGGAATCCGATCCCAATTATGAGCCAATATTAAAATCAGTCCCAAACCGACAAAAACGGCTCCCAAAATTCCGAAAACCAACAACAAACGCTGATGAAAAACCTGCTTGTCCCGTTGGTAATAGGCTTGTATTTTACGGGCGGTTTCATCCGTAATTATTTGTTTTTCTACCAGCTCATTCAAATTAATTTTCATAAAAAATCAAATTATGATAAGTAAATATACAAAAATGAAATGAGAAAGTTGTAATTTTGCGGTTTAGCATTTTTTAGTCTAATTATATTGATGAAATACGACATAAAAAAATTCAATCCGGACAAACATATACTCATTGAAGAAGCGGCTGAAAACAACCTGAAAAATATCAGTTTGTTGATTCCGCGTGATCAATTGGTAGTGATAACCGGCGTATCGGGCAGTGGCAAATCGAGTTTGGCCTACGACACTTTATATGCCGAAGGACAACGGCGTTATATAGAAAGTTTGTCGTCGTATGCCCGGCAATTTTTAGGCAAAATTCAAAAGCCGAAAGTTAAAAATATCAAAGGCATAGCACCGGCCATTGCCATTAAGCAAAAAGTGAACACCTCCAATCCGCGATCAACGGTTGGAACAGCTACCGAAATCTATGATTACTTGAAACTTTTATACGCCCGTATCGGCAAAACGGTTTCGCCCGTTTCGGGACGCGAAGTCAAAAAACACAGTGTAGCCGACGTATTGGATTTTCTAAAAAAACAAGCTGAAAAAAGCCGGTGGATTTTGTCCGTTCCGCTGCATGCCCACCACGGAAAAGATTTGAAAACCATTATTCGTATTTTAGAACAACAAGGTTATGCCCGCTTAAAAATAAAGCATGAAATACTGCCTATTAACGAAGCTTTAAATCTGAACAAACTGCCGGAAGATTTGGAATTAGTCATCGACAGAATACAGATTAAAGACGATGAAAATTATTGGAACCGCTTGGCCGATTCCATTCAAAAAGCCTTTTTTGAAGGACACGGCGAACTGATTTTAACCGATTGGAAAAATTATAGCGAATACCGGTTCAACACCCGGTTTGCACTTGACAATATCGAATTTCCAGAACCCGACATTCATCTTTTCAGTTTTAATACGCCTTACGGTGCCTGTCCCACTTGCGACGGATTCGGAAGCATTTTGGGTATTGATCCGCAAAAAGTTATTCCCAATACCAGTCTGTCGGTTTACGAAGGTGCTGTGGCCTGTTGGCGAGGAAACAGTTTGAGCTACTACAAAAATCTGTTGGTTAAAAACGCACACAAATTTGATTTTCCGGTGCACACCCCGTGGTTTAAGCTCACTCCGGAACAACAAGAATTGGTTTGGAACGGCAACAAATATTTTACAGGTATCAATGATTTTTTCAAAGAATTAGAAGAAAAATCATACAAAATCCAAAACCGTGTGTTACTCGCCCGTTACCGTGGCAAAACCCAATGTCCCGCATGTCACGGAAAACGATTACGCCAAGAAGCTTTTTATGTGCAGGTAGGTGGTAAAAATATCGGCGAACTCATCGATATGCCCATTGATCAATTACAAGCATTTTTTAGCCGTTTACAGTTAAGTTCTACCGATCAGCAAATTGCGCAACGCATTTTATACGAAATCAACAGCCGTTTGTCGTTTTTGCTCAACGTCGGATTAGGATATCTCACATTGAACCGCGCTTCCAACACCCTTTCGGGCGGTGAAACCCAACGAATCAATCTCGCCACTTCCTTGGGAAGCAGTTTGGTGGGAAGTATTTATGTTTTGGACGAACCCAGTATCGGCTTGCATCCCAAAGACACCGGACGTCTGGTAAAAGTTTTAAAAAATCTTCGGGATTTGGGCAATACCGTAGTAGTAGTAGAACACGATGAAGACATTATGAAAGCCGCCGATCACATCATCGATTTGGGCCCCGAAGCCGGACATTTCGGTGGAGAAATTGTCGCCGAAGGAAATTTATCAGAGATTTTAAAATCCGATAGCTTAACCGCTCAATATCTCAACGGCAAACAACAGATAAAAGTGCCTGCCATCCGTAGAAAATCTACCGATTTTATCCGGATAAAAGGAGCCCGGCAACACAATTTGAAAAATATAGACGTCAGCTTTCCGCTACACGCTTTAACCGCTATTACCGGTGTTTCGGGTAGTGGAAAAAGCACCTTGGCATCTGAAATTATCTATCCGGCCATTCACAAACACCTTTTCGGACACGGCCCCAAAGCCGGCGAATTTACCGCTTTGGAAGGTGCACTCAAGCAGATAGAGCACATTGAGTATATCGATCAAAATCCGATTGGACGCAGTAGCCGTTCCAATCCGGTAACCTATATTAAAGCTTATGACGATATACGCCATTTGTTTGCCCGTCAACCGCTATCAAAGATCAAAAAATTACAGCCCAAACATTTTAGTTTTAACGTAGAAGGCGGACGATGCGAACACTGTAAAGGAGAAGGTGTTATCACCATTGAAATGCAGTTTATGGCCGACGTGCAACTCACCTGTGAAGTCTGTGAAGGCAAACGTTTTAAAGACGAAATTTTGGAAGTCAAATATCACGACAAGAACATTCACGACATATTGTCGATGAGTGTGGACGAAGCTATTGAATTTTTCAAAAAATATAAACAAAACAAAATCGTAGAAAAACTCAAAGCCCTTCAAGACGTAGGATTGGGTTATGTCAGTTTGGGACAATCCTCTTCCAGCTTATCGGGTGGTGAAGCCCAACGGATTAAATTAGCCTCGTTTTTAGTGAAAGGAAACAAGCAAGTCAAAACTCTGTTTATCTTTGACGAACCCACTACGGGCCTACATTTCCACGACATTAAAAAATTGCTCAATTCATTTGAGGCCTTGATAGAAAACGGACACAGCATCCTCGTTATCGAACACAATTTGGAAGTCATCAAATCGGCCGATTGGATTATCGATTTAGGCCCCGAAGGCGGTGAAAAAGGCGGACATTTGGTATTTGAAGGCCCACCGGAAGAATTGATTAAATCAACATCGGTACTTGCGCCTTATTTAAAAGAAAAGCTAGTGGAATAATTTTTTTTGAAGGCTTACAAGTTTGCTTTACAACAATTTTTAAACTCGGATAACACAGAGATTCGTTGAATAGTGATTTATAATTATTGTCCATTAATAGTAAGGGGTTCACTTTGAGTGAACCCCTCACTAAAGTGAACCCCTTACTAATTATAATACGATATAAAAAAATACTACAAAATTATTTCCCGTGGTTTGTCTCTTAAATTATATTCCGAAACCATTGAATAAGCATAAGCGCCGGCATTCATAAACATCAAAATGTCGCCTCTTCGAATTTGACTTACCGGACGATCATAGGCAAAGGTATCTTCCTCGCACAACTGCCCTACTACATCATATTTTTCTACCGGGCCGTTTAAATTGGACAAATTGACAATTTCGTGATACGCCCCGTAATACATAGGACGAATCAAATGATGAAAACCTGAATTGACACCGGCAAACTTTTTTTGAAAACCTTGTTTTACCATATTGACTCTTGTCAAAAAAACGCCCGCTTCGCTGACTAAAAATTTTCCGGGTTCAAATTTTACCGATACCGGATAAGGAAAAGCATCTAGTTTTTTCCGGATATAATCCGCATAAGCTTGCAAATCAATTTCCGGATCATCTTTGTGGTATTTGACTTTAAAACCACTACCTAAATCTATGTATTTCAAATTTTTAAATTCACGAGCCAACTCAAAAATCACATCGACGGAACGAGCCAAATCTTGCCATGTTTTGACATCGGAACCAGTATGAATATGAAGCGAATCTACTTGTAAACCTTTTTGTATATACTGCTTAACCTTGTCCATCTGCGTATAGGGAATGCCGAATTTAGAATCTTGATGAGCCGTAGCAATTTTTTGATTACCCCCAATGCTATTTCCCGGATTGATACGCAAACCAACAGGTGTTTGAGGATAATTTTGCAAAATAAAATCAAGATACTCAACAGCTCCGATATGAGTATGAATGTTGTTTTGAAAAGCAAAATCCAACTCTTCAAAGTCCGGACAACTCGGTGTGTAAATAATTTTATCTTTGGAAAAACCAACCGATAAGGCCCTTTTGATTTCATTCGGAGAAACCGCATCAATTCCCAATCCCAAATCCTTGATAAAACGGAGTAATTCCGGATTTTCATTGGCTTTTGAAGCGTAATGAATCTCATAAGGCAAGTCTTTAAAAGCCTTTTTGAGTTGTTCATTCTTATTTTTTACCACTTGTAAATCATACACATAAAGCGGTGTGCCTTGGTCTTTTGCCAAGTCTAATAAAACATCCGTTTTTTTTAGCCAATAGTCCAACATAATCACTTTTTATTCGGTTTGATCTGTAATAATTACCTCTTCCATTTCATTCAAAGCCTTTTCTATCAAATTTTCAACTTCGAGTTTGGCGCATTGCTCCTTCACATATTTGAGCTGTGCTTTGGTTTCGGGCGATTTAGGCGTAAACAAGCTGCAAGCGTCATCATGGGGTAAAATGGAAATATCAAAAGTGCCGATTCGTTTTGCCGTTTCAATAATATGTTTCTTGTCCAGCGCTACCAGCGGACGAATCACTAACATATCGGTTGCCTCTTCGGTAGCCTTCATATTTTCAAGGGTTTGCGAAGCCACCTGTCCCAATGAATCACCGGTAATCAAAGCTTTGGCTTTTTCTTGTTGGGCCAATTTTTCTCCTATTTTCAACATGATACGCCGTAATAAAATCAAACGGAGACGTGAATCCGTTTTTTTAGCTATTTCTTCTTGTATCTCTAGAACCGGAATCAAATATAACTTGATTTGTCCTTGATAATCGGTTAATTTTCGGGCCAGCATTTTGACTTTTTCAATAGATTGCGGCGAAGTTTTCGGCACCGAATGAAAATGAGCCGCCGTAAGATGCAATCCTCGGTTCATAGCCATAAAACTGGCCACCGGCGAATCGATACCACCCGAAAGCATAGTAACCGCCTTGCCGGAAGTCCCAACCGGCAACCCCCCAATGCCCTGAATAATTTGAGAATAAATAATGGTATATTTTCCCCGAACCTTAATGTGCAAAGTAAAATCCGGGTGTGTTAAATCAACTTTTTTGTTAAATGTTTTTGCTATCGCACTTCCCACTTCTACGGCTATATCCATAGAACTGAAAGGAACCGATTTATTAATCCGTTTTGCGACAACTGCAAAAGAATCAAAATTTTCAGCATAGTTTTTTACGTGAGCTATGGATTGTTCAATAATTTCATGCATAGTAACACCGGTAGTATCGGCCACATAAAAACCGGAAATTCCCGGTGTTTTTTTTATTTTTTTTATAATTTGAGTTAAAAGCTCTTTCGGTATATCTTGCTTAATTTCAATAAAATAGGAACCGCCATGCGCTTTAGAAAAATCCAAATAGTTTTTATAAGCAATAAGTTTGCGCTTTAAATTTCGCACCAATTGCTTAATAAAAATCTTTTGATTTTTACCCTTTAAATATATTTCTTCAAAATTTATAATCAAGACTTTACTCGTCATTCCTTTGCTATTTATTTGGTTGCAAATATACGTTAAAAGTAGTCTTTTAACACAGGGACAAATAAAAAAACCCGAAAAGTTAGAAACCTTCCGGGTTTTAATAAATCTATAAAATGATTATTTCAAATTTTTAAGCCAAGATTCTTGCACAAAACCTTCATTTTTCAATTCTTCCAATTCATAGGTATCAAATTGGTTTAGAATAGCTTGCATCAACCAAGGCTTGCGTTTGCGGGCATAAACCCAAAAATACAAATCACCCATGAGGCTTTTGGGTTGGAACCATTTCTTTTTCGGATTTAATTTCCGGTTGTATCTGAATTGCTTCCATTTATAAACCCTTGTTAATACATCGTCACGTTTACGCCAAGGCCTGTCTTCGCCGAATTTTAAACGCCAAACCACTTCTAATTCTTCTTTGGTTCTTTTGTTTAAAATATCTTTTTTAGGCAAGATACAAGTATTAAAACGGGTGATATAATTTCCTTTGTTGGGATTGGGATTGTTCCAAAGCTCTTTGATAAAACGTTGAACATAATCTTCAGGTTTATTACTGTGATTTTTAAAATCAAGCCCCATTTGTCTAATTTGTTCATGTAACTCCGGAGACCCCCTTCGTTTGGCTTCCACCAAAAAAGTTCCTAAATTTTTACCTTTATACTTAAAGCGATGGTTTACCCCTATTTTGACTCCTTCGTCAATCGCTTCTTGTAGTAAATCGAGCCATTTTTGTCTGTTTTCGGCTCTTTTTGTCCTAGGTTTAGTAGCTGTAATCATAATTGTTTTATTTTTATATTTCTCTCTATATATATGCGTGTTGTTATATACATTTAGTAAGTAAACGTGGATAAAAAAAATTAAATTTTAATAACTAAATAACAAGAT
>Ga0256843_1002502_pt1 | contig 13348 bp, 13 predicted proteins | sample AlvinellametaG_FD_191572 | JGI IMG/M metagenome (GOLD analysis project Ga0256843, IMG submission 191572) | Pompeii worm associated microbial communities from hydrothermal vent at the East Pacific Rise, Pacific Ocean - Alvinella | ecosystem: Host-associated > Annelida > Integument > Unclassified ... | reverse complement strand
AGCTCTAAAAGCTCATCCAAAAGTAATGTTTGGTTCAGATTCAGCCCCACACCCACAACATGCAAAAGAGGCTTCACACTGTTCTGCTGGAGTATTTACAGCACCTATTGCCCTTCAAGTATTGACAGAACTATTTTTAGAATATTCAAATTTGGAAAATCTTCAAGCATTTATAAGTGATAATGCCAAAAATATCTATAAAAACATAGAAGTTCCTGAAAAGAGAGTAGTTTTAGAAAAAGAGAAATTTATAGTTCCTGATAAATATGGAGAAGTTGTACCTATGTATGCAGGAGAAGAGTTGAGTTATAGTATTGTGGATGTTTTGTAGGGGGGAATTTTGGGTGAGAAAGATATAATAACTAAAGATATATTAAAAAGCATAGCCAGAGAATTATCAAAATATATTTTAAAAATTCCAATAGATACAGATATTGAATTGATAGAAAAAGAGTTTACTCGGGTAGAAAAAAGAGAAGCTGACTTATTGTTTAAAAGTGGTAAAGATATTATTCATATAGAGATACAAAATAATAACCATAAAAATATGCACAAAAGAATGCTTAGGTATTATAGTGATATATATTTTGATTTTGATGAGTATAACATTATACAATTTGTTATCTATATAGGTAAAGATAAGTGTAATATGGTTTCAAAAATCAAAAAAGATAAAATTAATTATGAATATACTATAATAGATATGAAACAGATACCTTGTAGAGACTTTCTTAAAAGCAATGACCCTTCAGCTATTGCCTTGACTATACTTTGTGACTTTGAAGAGAATGATAAACAATTAGTTGTTAATACTATACTAAAAAGACTCAAAGAGAGTTGTCAAGATGATATAGAATTTAGAAGCCACTTAAAAATTGTAGAGATATTATCAACAAATAGAAACTTAGAAGAAAATGTAAAGAAAGGAGAAGAGATGCTAACAATAGATATAGAAAAAATGCCTTCTTTTAATATAGGATTAGAGAGAGGAATGCAACAAGGAATACAAAAGGGAATAGAAAAAGGCAAATTAGAAGGAATATTAGAAACAGCGATAAAAATGGTAAAAGAGTTTAATCTACCAGTTGATGAGGTTGTTAAAAAATTAAATATAAAAAAAGAGGAATTAATAAAAAGATTATGATAGCAAACAGTATAGAAGAACTTATAGGAAATACCCCTTTAGTCAAACTAAATAAACTCTCAAAAGAGAGTGGGGCTACTATTTTGGCTAAGTGTGAATTTATGAATCCTGCTTCATCTATAAAAGATAGGGTAGCTCTAAGTATGATAAATAATGCTCTAGAGAGTGGAAAAATAGATAAAAATTCTATTTTAATAGAACCAACAAGTGGTAATACTGGAGTTGCACTTGCTTCTATTTGTGCATCAAAAGGAATAAGACTTATTTTGACAATGCCTGAATCTATGAGTATAGAGAGGAGAAAGCTTTTGGCTTTTTTGGGTGCTGAGATTGTTTTGACTCCAGCCAGAGAGTCTATGCAAGGAGCGATAGATGAGGCTTATAGATTGGCAGAGAAATTAAATGGGGTAATACTCCAACAGTTTGAAAATCCAAGCAATCCTCAAGCACATAGAGACTCAACAGCTATTGAGATTTTGGAAGATTTGGGTGAAAATATTGACTATTTTGTAGCAGGAGTTGGTACTGGTGGAACTCTAACGGGGATTTCTGAAGTTCTAAAAGAGAAAATCTCAACTCTAAAATCAATAGCAGTAGAACCAAGCACTTCAGCTGTGCTTTCAGGAGGAGAGAGAGGAAGTCATAATATTCAAGGAATTGGAGGAGGATTTATTCCAAAGGTTTTAAATACTTCTATTTATGATGAGGTGATAAAAGTAAAAGATAAAGATGCTTTTATTATGGCAAAAAGAGTAGCAAGAGAAGAGGGGCTTTTGGTAGGAATATCAAGTGGTGCAAATCTCCAAGCCTCTTTTGAAGTAGCTTCAAGAGCTGAAAATAGAGGTAAAGTTATAGTAACTATTCTTTGTGATAGTGCAGAGAGATATATGAGTACAGAGTTATTTGATTAAGATGGAGTTTATAGAGACTATCAAGATAAAAAATGGCAAAATATATAATCTGTTTTGGCATAATTGGAGGTTCAATAAAACCAGATTTGATTTTTTTGGACTTCCTTCCATTTATTTGGAAGAGTATATAAAAGATTTTCCAAAGAGAGGGTTATTTCGTTGTAGAGTTTTATATAATCAAGAGATATTAAATATAGAGTATATTCCTTATACTCCAAAAATTTTTAAAACTTTTAAAATATTATCTTCTGATATAGATTATAGTTACAAATATAATAATAGAGAGGAGTTAAATAGCCTAAAAGAGCAAAATAGTTTATATAGTGATATTATTATCCAAAAAAATGGATTACTTACTGATACTACTATTGCTAATATTGCTTTTTTTGATGGAGAGCAGTGGATAACTCCAAAAGAGCCTCTATTGAGAGGAACTATAAGGGAAAAACTACTAAATAAAAAAATGCTATTTAAAAAAAATATTAAAAGTGAGGATTTAAGACACTTTCACAATTTTGCTTTAATGAATGCTATGATAGGATTTCAGATTCAAAAAAATATTACAATATATATAAATACAAAAGAGAAAATATGCCTTTAGAAAAACTACAGCAATCAGAATTTCAAGATATTATGCAAGAACATATATTTAATACTATTGAGTTTCTATTTGATAATAATCAAGAGTTTGGAGTGGCTTGTGAAATTGAGTTTGTAGAGTTTGAGCCACCTCTACCAGAACATATCCAAAAGACTATGCCTATTGTGACACTATTTATGTTAGCAAACTATTCATTTGAGAGTGCATCTTTAGATGATGATTATCTTCGATTTGAAGCAGGATTTGGAAATGAGAATTTTGGTTCTTTGGTTCAAATACCACTACTTGCAATAAAACATATATATGTAGGAGAGTATCCTATACTTATAAATGTAACTTCCCCTCAAGAAGAGGAGAAAGAAGAAGTTGATTCTATGAGTGCTTTACTCAATAATCCTGAAAATGCTAAATTACTTAAAAATAGAGACTAAGAGAAGTTTACCACTCCTCTTCACCTCTTAGGTAAGCATCTATTGAATTAGCTGCATCTCTACCCATTCCCATAGCCAAAATAACTGTTGCTTGTCCTAAGGTTATATCACCTCCAGCCCAAACTCCTTTTTTGGTTGTTTTTCCTGTTTTTCTATCAGCTTCTATATTACCCCATTTATTTAGTTTTAATCCTTTTGTAGTTTTGGTTAGAAGAGGGTTTGCACTTGTTCCAATAGAGATAATTGCTAAATCACAGTCTATATATTCATGTTCTCCTGTTGGAATTGGTTTTGCTCTTCCACTCTCATCTGGTTCTCCAAGTTTCATCTTTTCACAATTAATTCCTACCAATTTACCACTTGAGTCACCTATAAATTCCAATGGAGAAGTTAAAAATTTAAATTGAACTCCCTCTTGTTCTGCATGGTGGATTTCTATTTTTCTTGAAGGTGATTGTTCTCTTGTTCTTCTATATACTATGGTTACCTTTTCTGCACCAAGTCTCACAGCAGTTCTTGCTGCATCCATTGCAACATTTCCAGCACCAAGAATAGCTACATTTTTGCCAGGTATAATAGGAGTATCATATTTTGGAAAATCAAAAGCTTTCATTAGATTTGCTCTTGTTAGATACTCATTTGCTGAAAATACACCATTTAAATCTTCTCCAGGGATATTTAAAAAGTTTGGTAATCCTGCACCAACTCCGATAAATACAGCATCATATCCCATCTCTTCAATTAACTCATCTACATCAACAGTTCTTCCTACTACTGTATTACAAACTATTTTGACTCCAAGTTTTTTGAGTTGTTCTATCTCATAATCAACTATACTTTTTGCCAATCTAAACTCTGGAATTCCATATAATAAAACTCCTCCAGCTTTATGAAAAGCTTCATATATAGTGACTTCATGTCCTTTTTTTGCTAAATCTCCAGCTACTGTAATTCCAGCAGGTCCACTTCCTATAACAGCTACTTTCTTGCCAGTTGAAGGAGGTATTTCTACTTCGTTTTTTACTCCTGTATCTCTTGCCCAATCAGCTATAAACATTTCTAGATTTCCGATTCCAACAGGTTCACTTCCTTTTTTCTTACCGACTACACAAACCTCTTCACACTGTATCTCTTGAGGGCAAACTCTACCACAAACTGCTGGAAGTGCTGTTTTGTCCCATACAGTATTGATAGCACTATTTAAATCACCCTCTACAATCTGTTCTAAAAATGCTGGTATATTTATACCAACAGGACACCCTTTTACACATGCTGGGTCTTTACATTGGATACATCTTGCTGCTTCATATTGAGCCTCAAGTAATCCAAATCCTAATGTTACTTCTGAAAAATCTTTATTTCTAATGTTTGGTGCTTGTTCTGGCATCGGTTGTCTAGGGATTTTTCTTCTCTCTTTTTTACTTAGGTATTTTGCTTCTACTTCAAAATCCATCTCTACGCCTCCTCATGTTCTAAAAAATATTTTTCTGATTGCTCTTCTTCTGTTCTGTATGCTGTAAGTCTTCTTATTAGATTTTCAAAATCAACTTTGTGTCCATCAAATTCAGGTCCATCAACACAAGCGAACTTTGTTTCACCACCAATAGTTACTCTACATCCTCCACACATACCAGTACCATCTATCATAATAGGATTTAGGCTCACAGTTGTTGGAACGCTATACTCTTTGGTAAGTTTTGAGACAAATTGCATCATTGGCACAGGTCCTATGGCTACCACTTCTGCCACATCTTCGTTTTCTAAAACCTCTTTTAATTCTTCTGTTACAAATCCATGTCTTCCTTCTGAGCCATCATCTGTACAGATTCTAAGGTCATGAGAGACTTTTTTCATCTGCTCTTTCATAATAATATAATCTTTTGTTCTAGCTCCAACTATGGCTATAACTTTGTTTCCAGCCTCATACATAGCTCTTGTAATTGGGTGTAAAACTGCTGTTCCAGTTCCTCCCCCTACACAAACTACTGTTCCTTTTTTTTCTATATGGGTAGGTCTCCCTAGAGGTCCTACTACATCTTTGTAACTATCTCCTACTTGTAGAGTTGAAAAGAGTCTTGTACTTTTCCCTACTATCATATAGATAATAGTAATAGTTCCTTTTTCTTTATCTACATCAGCCATAGTTAGTGGAATTCTTTCTCCAAATTCATTTGCTATAAGTATAACAAACTGTCCAGCTTTTGCTTTTTTGGCAATTTGTGGTGCTTCTATCTCGTTGAGAATAATTGTACCATGAGCCATCTCTTCTCGTCTAACAATTTTATACATATTTTCTCCTATTAGAATAAATGATAACTTTTATAATTAAAATAGATTATAATGCAATATTGTTTAAGTGGTTTTGAAAAAATGTTACAAAGTAGTGCTAATTTTGAATAATTTTAGTTATTATTATTTTCATAATACATTTTTAGTTATAATAGATAAGTAAAATTTATTATATATACTTAAACTCATCAAGGAAGATTATGAATAGAAGAGACTTATTTAAAAATACACTATTACTCTTATCTCTATCAACTCTCTCTTTTTCAAAAGAGATAAAAAAGGATAAAAAAAATAAAAGTTCAAAAAATCCAAAAATAGTAGTGGTAGGAGGAGGGTGGTCTGGTCTCTCTTTTGCAAAAAATATAAAAAAAGATGTTCCAAATGCCCAAGTAATTTTGGTAGAGAAAAGAGAGATGTTTTTCTCTTGTCCTCTTAGTAATACATGGCTTTTTGATATGGTAGATATGGAGTTTTTGACTCATAGTTTTATAGATGCTTCAAATAGTCATAATTATACTTTTCTTCAAGCCCAAGCGATAGGTTTAGATAGCAAAAACAATATACTACATACAACAAGTGGAGATTTGGAGTATGACTATTTGGTATTTGCAACAGGGATAGAGTATGATTATTATGATTGGAGTGGAGGAGACAGGGAGTTTGAAGAGAGGATTCATAGAGAATATCCACCAGCATTTATAGCAGGTTCAGAACATCTAACTCTAAAACATAAAATTCAAAACTATAAAGGAGGTAACTTTATAATTACTGTTCCAAACGGGAATTATAGATGTCTTCCAGCACCATATGAGAGAGCTTGTTTGATAGCTGATTATATAAAACAAAATAAGATTAAAGGCAAAGTTATTATTCTTGATGCAAATAATACTGTAACTATCAAAGAGGAGGGATTTTTAAGTGTTTTTAGAGAACTTTATAAAGATGAGCTTGAGTATAGACCAGCTTTTAATATTACAAAGATTGATTTAGATAGAAAAGTAGTTATTGATGATTTTGATGAAGAGATACCTTTTGAGGATGCTTCCTTTTATCCAAATGTAAAAGCTCCAAAACTTTTAGAAGATTTAGGACTAACAACCAAAACACCTTATAATAGAGTAGAAGCAAACTTAGATGTATATACCAATCAATTTAAAGGGTATGATAATATTTTTGGTATAGGTGATATTCGTCCTATGGGCTTTTCAAAATCGGGAAATACAGCTTATACAGAGGGTGAAAATGTAGCAAAAGTAGTTGCTCAGATTATAAATGGGAAAAAGCCAAAATGGACATCTCCTATAACTTTTTGTGTATCTGTGGTATCCAAAGTACCTCAAAGAGAGATTTCTCTAGTTTCTGAATATAAGTATGGCTCAAAAGGCGAAACAGAGTTTAAAAGTAGTATTACAGATGAGGATTGGAAACATAATACTCTAGGTAAATCCAAAGCTCAATATCATTGGGCTAAATCAATGTATGATAGTATGTTTTATGATTAGAAGCTTTATTAAAAAAAAGATATAATTTCTCTATGAGAAAAAAATTACTATTAATATTACCAATAATGTTATTATCTAATGATAATAATTTGGCAAAACAGATAAAAAATGGTGAGAGGCTTTATATAGAGAACTCTTGTAATTCATGTCATGGAAATTATGGCGAGGGAATAGGCTCTGCCCCAAAGCTTATGGGAAGAGATGAAAAATTTTTAATTGAGAGATTAAATGAGTTAAAAAAGGGAAAAACTAGAACCCCTTTTGGAGGAGTAATGGTTTCTTTTGCTAAATCTTTGGATGGAAATGAGACTATTGATGTAGCGAAATATCTTTCACATCTTAAAAAAGAAGAGAATAAAGAGAGATATGATATAGAGTATGACCCTAGTGATGATGGTAGTTCATAGTAGAGAGATAAGCTATTGAAAAATTTAATACAGAAATTAGATTTAGATGGTTTTATAACCAATTTTAAAAGCTTTTTTGCTAGAGAGAAACAAATTGAGATATTAGGAGATATTAATCAACATTATAGATATATCAAAGCTTTATCTACAATAGATTTTCCAAAGATAAAAGAAGTAGATAACCTTGATATTCCTCTAAATCATATAAAAAAGCAAGGGGTTTTGGGACTGGAAGAGATTTACTCTTTTGTAAAGATAGTAGAGTATTTTAACTCTCTAAAGGTTATCTCTTTGCCAGAACCTATCAATAAATGGATACAAAATATAAATATTCCTCAAGAGATTGCTGATATAGTCTTATATTTTACAGAAAAAGGAGAGTTAAATCCTCAAAAAGAGCCTCTTCTTTATGATATACAAAAAGCTATCGCTCTAAATCGGGCTTCTATAAAAGAGTCTCTCTATAAAATGGTGCATTCTGCTAAGTTAAAAGATTATCTTGTTGATACTCAAATCCACTTTATAAATGGAGAAGAGACACTTTTGGTTAGAGGTGGCTTTAATAATGTGATAAAGGCTTCAATAGTAGGTAGAACAGCAGGTGGATTTTTTTATATATTACCTCAAAGTATATCTCATCTCAAAGAGAAAGAAGCAAATCTTTTGTCCAAAAAAGAGGAGTTAATCTATCAATATTGCAAAAAGTTTTCAGAAACTTTTCATAAACATTATCTATTTTTGAGATTTATAAATAGAGAGTATGATAGATTTGACCACTATCAAGCCAGAGTGGAGTTTGCAAAGGCGTATGATTATCAGTTTATTTTGCCATCAAAACAAAAAGGTATAAAGCTTGTTGGTTTTGCTCATCCAGCAATTGAAAATCCAAAACCTATTGATATAACTTTGGATAAATCAATAATGCTTATTACTGGAGTAAATGCAGGTGGTAAGACAATGTTGCTTAAGTCTCTATTGAGTTCTGTTTATATGAGTAAAAATTTACTCCCTTTTAGATGTAATGAAAAGACTCAAGTTGGATATTATAAATCAATAGAAGCGATTATTGATGACCCTCAATCTGTAAAAAATGATATATCTACCTTTGCAGGGAGAATGGTTGAGTTTTCAAAACTTTTTCAAAAAGAAAATGCAATAGTAGGAGTAGATGAAATAGAACTTGGAACTGATAGTGATGAGGCTTCTTCTTTATTTCGTGTAATGCTTGATGAGCTAAAGAGTAGAAATATCACTTTTATAGTTACAACTCACCATAAAAGATTGGCTTCACTAATGAGTGGAGATGATGATGTAGAGTTAATAGCAGCATTATATGATGAAGCAAAAAGAGAACCTACCTATACATTTTTGCAAGGAAGTATCGGGAAAAGTTATGCTTTTGAGACAGCACAAAGATATGGTATTCCAAATTATATAGTACAAAAAGCCAAAGAGATTTATGGAGAAGATAAAGAGAATCTAAATGAGTTGATAGAAAAATCAACTACTCTTGAGCGAGAAATGCGTCTAAAAATCAAAAAGATAGATAAAGAGTTAAAATCTATTGAGAGACAAAAAGAGAAATTAGAAGAGACTGAAGAGAAATTAAAAGAGCAACATAGAAAAGCTATTTCAACTTTAGAAAATAGATATAATGCAGCCATTAAAAGAGCTCAAAAAGCTATAAAAGTCAAAGAATCCACAGAGGGAAGAAGATTACTAAATGAAGCACATAAACACAAAGAGCTTTCAAAAAGGATAAAAGAGCCTCAAAAGCCCAAAAAAGAGTCACTCAAAGTTGGAGATAGAGTTAAATATCGCTCTATGAAAGGAGACATTCTATCTATTAATGATTCTAAAAAAGAGGCTACAATTGAAGTGGAAGGATTAAAGATGAGAGTTCCACTTGATACTCTAAAGAAAATAGAAGTATTAGTAAAAGCAAAGAAAAAATCAAATATTGATGTTAGAGTAGAAAAACCAAATAGAGGTTCTGTTTCTATAAAACTTTTGGGATATTTTGCAGATGAGGCAATCGAAGAACTAGATAAATTTTTGTCAGATGCTTTAGTAAATGGTTTTTCTGAAGTAGAAATAATCCATGGAACGGGAACTGGAGTGTTAAAAAAAGTTATTACTGATTATTTAAAAACATATCCAAAATTGAAAAATTTTTATGGAAAAAAGGGAAATATGGGTGTAACTATTGTTGAATTTTAAATTTTGATTAATCTTTCATTTAAAAATCATTATCTTTTCTTGGTTAAAATAAATAAAATTTATACAATAGGAATTTAAGATGTCTTATCATATATCACTTTTGTTTATTAGTGTGTTGTTTTTAGGTTGTACTTCATCAAAAAATGTAGAACCTCCAATAGATTCTAATAGAGTTCATGAAGTCAAGGAACCAAATAAACAGACTATAGAAGGTAATTATACTTTAGAGAGAGGAGTATATTCATATAGTGGAGAACTTACCAAAAAAACTCAAGAGGTTACAGATTCAAAACTATTTGTAGAACAGCTTGATGATAATGACTATGGGTATTTTCTTGTTATGAATATTGCTAACATAAAAACGCCAATAGAAGAGTCGGGTATCTTTCACAAAAAAGATGATGGTAAATATGTAAAGAGACTTATTTTTAGAAAGGATATTACAAAAGATTCAAATATAACAGACATATCAAATGCTCCTAAGCCAGAGATATTGGATGATGAGAAAAATCTTGAAACAGTTATTTCTGATGAAGAGGTAAAGATAAATCCTTTGGATGGAGAGGGTTTAAATATAGTTATGAAAATGGTTAGTGGTGGAGAGATAAATGTGACATGGAATAGAGATTATTCTGATGATGCTTCCTTTTACTCTGATGAAAATATGAAAGAGGCTAAAAAAGATTATATAAAAAGTTATAGAGATAGATTTATAAAATTTTATAAAGATTTAGACTAGGGAGGTTTTACCACCCTAGAAGCATAAATATTGTTGACAAGAAATAGTTTGCAATAAAAATAGTAGTAGATGCAGAAACAACAGCATCTGTTGTAGAGATACCAACACCTTTTGCTCCACCTCTAGTATGGTATCCTATATATGAACCAATAGAACCAACAAAATAGCCAAATACAAATCCTTTTATAATTCCAACTCCAATATCAGAGAGATTTAGTCCTTGTTTGATTATATCTATATACTCTACTGGGTTTAAATTTAGCATTAACCAAGAGATTAAAAAAGCACTGACATTTGATATAAAATCAAAAAAGATAATAAGCATAGGTAAAGAAAACATAGTGGCAATAATTCTAGGAATTAAAAGATATTTTTTTGAATCAACTGCTAGTGTTTCAATTGCATCAATTTGTTCTGTTACTCTCATTGTTCCAAGTTCAGCTGCCATAGCAGAGATAGCTCTAGATATTAGCATAAGAGATGCAAAAACTGGTCCTAATTCTCTACTAATAGATATAAATATAGTATATCCCATAAATCCTTCTGCTCCATATTTACTAAAGCCTTGATAGAGTTGAACAGCTTCAACCATACCTGTAAAAAGTGAGGTTAGAAGTATAACTGGAATAGTACCAACTCCTATTGAATCTAGTTGTTCAAAAATTTGTTTGATACGCCATGGTCTCTTTAGTGACAAAGGAATAAGTTTTAGTTGAAATAGTATAAAAGTTCCAAAACTCTCCATTTTTCTTATAAATTTGACAAAAGGAGTGCCAATAAATGCAAATATTGTTTCCATATCTCTCTTTTAAATTTTTTATTTATTTTATCCAAAAGTTCGGTAAATTAAGATTATGTATCGGAAATAGAAAAAAATAGCTTTGTAAAAATATATATTTAATATATAAAACACTATGATTATCTTCTAAGAAATTTAGGAGAAATATATGGATATTCAAAGAAAAAGATTGTTAGGTGCCAAAATCCTTGGTGGAATTATTTTTATATTGATGATGATAACGCATCATAGTTATAATATTGCTATGGATATTTTGGGCTTTGTTTTGATTGTATTATCTGGAATGGGTAGGACATGGTCTTTGGCTTATATTGCTGGATTAAAGAGTAAAAAAGTTATCTCTTATGGTCCATATTCTATTACTAGAAATCCACTTTACTTTTTTTCTTTTTTGGGATTTATTGGTGCTGGACTTGCTTTTGGTTCCATAGTATTGACACTACTTTTGATATTTACTTTTGCTGTTACTCATATACCGATAATTTTATATGAAGAGAAAAAATTGCTTGGTATTTTTGGAGATGAGTTTAGAGAGTATATGAATAGAGTTCCTCGATTTTTTCCAAAGTGGTCTCTTTTTGAAAATCCAAAAGTAGCTCAATTTCACCCAAAACAGTTTACAAAATCTATTATAGAGGCTACTTATATAATTTTGAGTTACGGAGTAATAAAAGTTATTATTTGGTTACATACAGTTGAAATTTTACCAAATATATTGGTATTACCTTAGCTTATGTTTTGGTAGATAGAAGTTATCTACCAAATTAATTAAAATTAAATACTTACTACAAAAGCATCACCAAATCTACCCGATTCTATCGCTCTTTTTGCTTCTGCTCTACTTGAGAATCCTACTATTATAGCTTTATATACTGTTCTACCTCTAACTGTTGCTTTTTTTACAATAGCTGTATATTTGCCTCCAGCTTTTGCCTTTGCTACACTTCTAGCTTTTTCTCTAGATGAGAATGCACCTACTTGAACACCAATTTTTTTGTTTGTATAACTAGATGATGAGGAATAAGAAGGAGTTGAATATGATGTATTTGTTGTATAGTTTAGATGATAAGAGTTACTGCTTCCTGATGAATATGAAGATGAAGGAGAACTATAACTACTATAACTTGAAGAGCTACTACTGCTACCACTTACTATAAAAGCACCAGGGAATTGTCTAGCTGCTAGAGCTTTCGCTTCTGCTCTACTTGAAAAACCTTTTATTATTACCTTATTCATAGCTCCTCTTTTGATATAAGCACTATATTTTGGAGGAATGCTTAGATTATTTTTGAACTCTTGAGCTGAATAGTAATCTTTGAATGCAGCAACTTGAAGTTCTACTCCACCACCACTGCTTGTTGTACTACTGCTGTAACTGTTGTAGCTATTATTTGAGCTGTAACTATTGTTTGATGAATATGAGTTATTGTTGGAATAAGAAGAGTATCCTCCACCATAACTGCTACTACTGTTACTGCTTCCATAACTATTATTGGTGTTATAACTACTTGAACTGCTTGGAGTATTTGTATATGGGTCATCAATATTATTATAATAACTATTACTACTACTGCTTCCATATACTCCACTACCACTACTATTATTTGCATAAACATTATTAGAAGAGCTAGTATAAATTTCACTGCTATTTGCTGGAATTGTTGTAGAGGCAGTACCATATACATTACTACTAGTTGTCACTTGTCCCATAGCTGGTTGATAGTGGTCTGTTGGTTGAACTGTATTGTCTATTGTTGTTGTATCATAAAGTCCACCACTACTAACTGTTGAAGCTGTTGTTGTCGTGGCTGTCGTCGTGGCTGTTGATGTAGGGTCTGCGTATATAATTGGTGTTGAGTTATCATAAGCAACTGAATTTGGTTGTTCATTATATACTACTGGATTATCGTTGTTTTTTGCACTGTTGACCTCTTCTGTCGGTTTTACACATCCTGTAATTAGAGTTAACAAGATTAGTGAGATAACCATTTTATTATTGTATTTCATAAATATCCCTTTGATTAATATTTTTACTATTATAACAATTTTATATTAAATCTATTTGGGTTTTATTTTATATTGTTAGGTTTGGTTGATTTGGCTCTTTCTTTTTTTGTAGAGATAGAAAAACGGAGTAGTTCATCAGTTGTTTTTATATTTTTTGGAAGATTATCAAATAATATATTTAACAGTTTTGTAGTCATTAGAGCATCATTAAAGGCTCTATGATGTCCGTCAACACCTAAATTTAAAGTTTTATTTAGGTATTCCAATCCATATTTTTGGCTAGATATAGTCCTTTTTG
>Ga0256843_1002501_pt1 | contig 13355 bp, 14 predicted proteins | sample AlvinellametaG_FD_191572 | JGI IMG/M metagenome (GOLD analysis project Ga0256843, IMG submission 191572) | Pompeii worm associated microbial communities from hydrothermal vent at the East Pacific Rise, Pacific Ocean - Alvinella | ecosystem: Host-associated > Annelida > Integument > Unclassified ... | reverse complement strand
CCACCATTTTTGCCCCGGAAATTGATGGAGACATTTTGATAAATGAGATAGAGACCACCCGACCCCTCCAAATTGGAGCCCGATACAGGGTAAAAATTACCCAACAGGCAGGGAGAGAGCTTTTGGGAACTCTTATTTAAAACTCCCCAAAAGGAAGGGGAGCACCTATTTCCGGTAAACTTTTAAAAAAGGAGTTTCCAATTCTCCCACTCCAGTAAAGGGAGTAATACCGGGAGCCGGTTCACCCCTTCCTTTGACCTCCCTTTTAAAAATTCCCCTTTTAAAATAGTTTAAATTTTCCCATCAACTTCCCCTTTTCCCAATTTCTCCATTTTTCCAATTTCCTCCATTCTTCCCTCCGGAAAGACTCCAATTTTAAACTTTTTATCCCCGGGGCAAGTGGAGGTGGGAGGAGGATATTACTTCCAAAGTAAAAACCTTTCCATTTTTCTATCTCCGACAGATTTCCAATTAGAGTTATAACCCACTTTTAAACAGAAAAGTGGGTTTAAATTTAAATTGGGAAACCTTCCCCTACTTTTCCAAAATTATTTTGGGGGTTGAGTTGGTCAGTTTTATATAGAGCCGTTTGGGTTTTCTTACAAAAGAGTTATGTTTGGTAGGGTGGAGCTCTGTAATATCAACTTGAAAGATTTTTGAATGGGTTGGGTGGAGGGTTTGATAAGGGACAATGGCAATATCTTTAAAAAGAATTTGGGTCTTTCTACCCCTTTCAAATGCCCCCTTTTTCTTCCGGAAAAAGGTTTTCAACCCCTTTCCCTCGGGGGTTTTAAATTGGGGAGAGTAAAATTTTTTATAAAGGGTAAAATTGTTCTCATTTCTACTCCGTCTCCATCGATAAAGAAAGGCTAAAATTTTGGCAATCTCCCCTTTGGTGGCGGTGGTAACATTTTTTTCCGCCACCAGAAGGTAAGTTTTCCTATAATCTATTTCGGTGCGGAGGCGACGGAGGAGGGGATTGGGCATTACAATACACCCTTTGGTGGTATTACTCTCCCTTTTTCCTTTGAGGGGAACCCCGTGGAGCCAGATGCCGTGCCCTGTCCGGTGTTGACTCCTATCCAAAGGGTTGGGGTAACTGGTCTCAAAGGCAAATGGACCATAAAATTGGTCAACTTTTTTTAAAATTTTTTTGAGCCGATAGACTCCAATTGGGGTTTTCCTATCCCCCTCTTTTCTCTTTTCCCCGGGGAGTCCAGTTAAGACTTTAATTTTATCTATCAAATGGAGGGTGTTGGTGGAGCCATTCACTTTGTAGAGGGAGAGGATTTTTTTATCCTTTACACATACCAAAATATCCCTCTTTCCTTCATAGTAACCCCATTTTAGATTGGTGCCATTGATATCCTTCAACTTTTGAAGCCAATATTTTTCACTTCCCAACCTCTTTTCCAGTTGGTCTATTACCGCCTCCGCCCCTTTATTCCGGTAAATTTCCAGTAAATCTTGGGAAAAGAGGGGAAAGGTGGTAAGGAGGGAGAGGAGAATCAATTTTTTTACTTGTGCCATCGGAATAACCCTTTCTGCCGGAAATTGGTTTAAAATTTTATTAATTGTTCATAAAAATTGGAAATAATCGTATTTATCATATTGACTTCTATAAAATAGTGTGGTACTCTTTTTTTCCTTGAAAAAACAATGAAATTTAGAAAGAGGAATAATAAATGATAATTAAACAATGGGAAGTTGAGGTTCAAGCACCAAATAGGGGATTTCATCTTATTACCGCAGATATTCTTGGAAAGATAGACATCCGGGAAATTGAAGTTGGACTTTTAAATCTTTTTCTTTTACATACTTCAGCTTCTTTAACTATAAATGAAAATGCTTCTCCGGCAGTCAGGAGGGATATGGAAAGGATAAGTAGCCAATTAATTCCAGATGGGGGAGGTTATCATCACTACTTTGAAGGACCTGATGATATGCCGGCTCATTTTAAAACCTCTCTCTTCGGAGTTTCTTTGACTATTCCTATTCGAAAAGGAAGAATTATATTAGGTAACTGGCAAGGTATTTATCTTAATGAACATCGTGATATTCCTCTCCCGCGGAGGATTATAATTACTGCTTGGGGAAAGCAGAAGTGGTAAAATCATTATTATTTTCGTTATTTTCTCAATATATTCTTGTATTCTCATTTTAGAAAAAATAGAATAAATTTTTATCTCTACAATTTTTATTTCTACATTTTGGAATTTTTCTTATTATATGGCTTTGATAAAATACCAATATGCTATTGACATTGTATGGAAAGAGGGTAATTGAATACTTACTCCAAAAACATCGGGACAAAATCCGGGAAATTTTAATTTCTAAACGGCTCTCCCCTCAAGAAAAAAGGAGGCTAAAGGGGTTACCGGTAAAGTTTATTGACAACCGGTTGGCACAAAAATTGAGCCGGAACGGAAACCATCAAGGTTATCTTGCCCGGATAGAGTTTCATCCACCTTCGCCCGAGATTGGAGGAAAATATCTTCTTGTGTTGGATAGGGTGACTGATATGGGGAATTTGGGGGCATTGGTTAGGACCTCTTACGCTTTGGGGATAGATTTGGTGATAGTAACCGGTATTAAAGAACTAAAGTGGGAAGCTCTCATTCGCACCAGTGCCGGGGCAGGTTTGGATATGCCCATACTGGTTTATCAAAATATTCTGGACCTCTTAAACATTCTAAAACAGAAAGGCTACCTTTTGGTAGGGGGGGATAGGGGTGGAGAATGTAGAGTAAAAGGGGAAAAAATTGCTTTAATTTTGGGGAGTGAAGGGGAAGGACTTTCGGGAAAAGTTAAAAAAAAGTTGGATAAAATTTTATCGGTGGAGATGAAACGGGATTTTGACTCTCTCAATGTGGCTGTGGCTGGAGGAATCTTAATAGATAGGATTGTCAATGGATGCTAAAGGAACCGACAAGAAAGTGACCATTAAAGAGTTTTTTGAAAAATTTCCCTTGGAGGAGATTCAACAAGTTACCAAAATCTCCATTATTTCTCTTCAAAAATTGAAATCGGGGGAATATCTTTCAATGCCCCGGGTTAAATTTTATGGCTTTATCAGAATTTTGGAACAACATTATCCCAATGTAGATTTTTCTCCACTGGTGGAGAATTATGAAAACGCCAATCCCAAAAAAGATGATATGCCGGTAATTACCTCTTCCCTTTCCGATGAGAAAGGGGAAAGAGGGAAAGGGAAAGGAAGTTGGTGGATTATTGGATTGGGATTGGCAGTAGTAGCGGGGGGATACTTTTTGGTTCAGCGGGCGGAAAAGAGTAAAAAAATTACTGAACAACCGGAAAAGTCTAAGGTTGTAAATTTTGAATACAATGTCTCCCAATTTACTCCCACCCCGGTAATAGAGCACAATTTGAGTAAAAAAGAGGAAAATAGCACTCTGGCAAAGGGAGATGAAGGGAATGAAAGCAAGGAGGGAAATGGAAGTTTGGCAAGTGGAGTTCAAAACGAGGAGAATTTGAGCAAAGGGGAGGAGAATAAAGAAGTAAATTCTAAAAAAATCCCTGAGTATGTAGTAATTTTCCCCAAACAACGGGTTTGGGTGCAGGTAAAAGATAGTGATACCGGAAAAGTGATTAGGCAGGGCACCTTTTCCAAAAAGAGGGTTTTGAAACTGAAAATTAAAGAGCACAATTACACAATTAAAACCGGAAATGAATTCTTTATTCTCCAATATGGAGATAAAAACTTCACCAAATTTCCGGAGGGGGTAAATCGGATTAAGATAGAGAATGGAGAGTTGATAATCAACGGAGAAAAGGCTAAACAATGAAAAGAGTAATTGTGGGATTGGGATTAATTTCTGCCCTCTTAATAGGAGATGGGCTCAAAAATGCAATGGAGATGGTGGGAACCTCCACCTATATGAAATATAAAGGGGTAATTGAAAAATTAATCTCCCCCAACGATTCCCTGAAAGTTGTAGCCCAAAAGTTGAAGCAGAATGGACTTTTAAAATTGACATTCTCCTCTCCCCGGAATATTTATCCGGTTTTTGTTTTTAAGGATCGCTCCCCCCTCTTTGATACCTTTACCCTCTATACCACTTTAAGACGGATAGGTTACTCCTACTTTTTTCCCTATTATGTGAAAAGGGAGAATGGGAGTTATAGTCTCCAGTTGCAGATAAAAGCGGGGCATCAAATAGACCCGGTCAGTTTTATGGAAGAGATGGAAAAACGGGGGTGTAAAACTCTCCGGGTGAAGAAGTATCAAAACTTTCTCTTTGTATTGAATTGTGCAAACCAATTTATTCCTGAAGCAATAGTTCCAACTCCCCAAGGGGTGAAAGGAACTCTCCAACAAGGGAATGGAAGCATTTGGATAAAAGTAAAAGGGGGTGAAAAGTTGAAACTCTCCACTTTGAGCCAAAATGATAAATGGCACCCCCACATTCTCTTTTTTTCCGACAAGTTGGAGCTTTACAATAACCTTCAAGTTCCCATTGTTCAACACTCTTATACTTTGACTGTTCCCGATGGGGTAGCCTATCTCCGGGTAGACGATTTATACACTACCACCAATTTGAAAAGTGGGCTTCTAATTAAGTTGATTGGTGGGGGAGGAGAAAATTTAGGAACAAATCAATAGTTTTAAAGGAGTGGAATGAATACCCATTTTGAAAGGATTGAACGGCTCCCCGACTACATTTTTGCCGTAATTAATGATTTAAAGTTGCAAGCCCGCCGGGCGGGGGAGGATATTATCGATTTCTCAATGGGCAACCCCGATGGTCCTACCCCCAAACCGATAGTTGATAAATTGATAGAGACCGCCCGGAAACCAAAAAATCACCGATATTCTATCAGTAAAGGGATTTATAGGCTCAGGGAAGCGATTTGCAACTGGTATGCCCGGCGATATAATGTCTCCTTTGATCCGGAAACTGAAGCGGTTGCAACAATGGGGAGTAAAGAGGGGTATGTCCATTTTGCCCAAGCGGTTACCAATGTGGGAGATGTGGTAGTTGTGCCAGATCCCACTTACCCTATCCACTCCTACGCTTTTGTTTTGGCGGGAGCCAATGTAAGAAAAGTAAGACTCCCCTTCAATCCTTCCACTTTTGAACTGGAAGAAGAGAAACTATTGGAGTCGATAAAGGTTGCAGTAAAAGAGGCTCTTCCCAAACCCAAATTTATTATTCTAAATTTCCCCCATAACCCTACCACCGTTACCACTACCCTCAATTTTTACCAAAAGATTGTGGACTTTGCTCGGAAAGAGGGAATTTTTTTAATAAGTGATATTGCCTATGCCGATATAACTTTCGATGGATATAAAACCCCCTCAATTTTTCAAGCGGAAGGGGCAAAAGAGGTGGCGGTGGAGAGTTTTACCCTCTCCAAGAGTTTCAATATGGCGGGGTGGAGAGTAGGTTTTATGGTGGGAAATAGGGTTTTAATTCAAGCCCTCCAGAAATATAAATCGTGGATTGATTACGGAATGTTTACCCCCATTCAGGTGGCGGCAACCGTTGCCCTCCGGGATTACTCCTATCTGGTGGAGGAGATAGTGGAAACCTATCGGAAAAGGAGAGATGTTTTAATCGAAAGTTTCGGAAATGCAGGGTGGCATCTGGAAAAACCCAAAGCTACAATGTTTGTCTGGGCAAAAATTCCAGAGCCTTTCCAAAAAATGGGGAGTTTGGAGTTTTCCAAAAGACTTTTGACAGAAGCCCATATTGCAGTTAGCCCCGGAGTAGGGTTTGGACCCTATGGAGAAGGGTATGTTAGGATTGCGTTGATAGAGAATGAAAAGAGAATCCGTCAAGCGGCTAAGAATGTAAAAAAGTTTTTAAAGGGGTTTAAAAACAATGGTTAAAGTTGGAATAGTAGGGGTTGGAACCGTAGGGGAGAGTGTGGTAAAAACTCTCCTTAAGAACCGCGATATTATTAAAGCCCGGGCAGGAAAAGAGATAAAGGTGGTAAAGGGGGTGGTAAGAGACCCCTCCAAAAAGAGGGGGGTAGATATTCCTTTGACCACCGACTACCGCCAAGTTACAGAGAGTGAAGAGGTAGATGTTGTAGTGGAATTGATGGGAGGGGTAGAAGAGGCTTACAAAGTGGTAAAAAGTGCCCTTTCCCACGGCAAGCCGGTAATTACCGCCAACAAAGCTCTATTGGCTTATCACCGATTTGAACTCCAACAAATTGCCGGCGAATTACCTTTCCAATATGAAGCCAGTGTAGGGGGAGGAATTCCTATTATAAAAGCGTTGAGGGAAGGGTTGAGTGCCAACCATATTTTACAAATGAGCGGAATTTTAAATGGAACCTGCAACTATATTTTAACTGCAATGGAGCAAGGGGGAGATTATCAAAGTGCCCTCCAACGGGCTCAAGAGTTGGGGTATGCGGAGGCAGACCCAACCCTCGATGTCAACGGAATGGATACCGCCCATAAACTTTTAATCCTCGCTTCTGTCGCCTACAATATAGATGTCAGACCTGAAGATATTTTAGTTGAAGGAATAGAAGAGCTCTCTCCAGTCGATTTTGAATTTGCCCAAGAGATGGGGTATAAAATAAAACTCCTCGCCATTGCCAAAAAACGGGGAGAAAATCGGGTCGAACTCCGGGTTCACCCCACCCTCCTCCCCAAAACCCAACTCCTCTCCAAAATCGAAGGGGTAATGAATGGAGTTAGTGTAATTGGCGATGTAGTAGGAGAAACCCTCTACTATGGACCCGGTGCCGGGGGAGATGCTACCGCCAGTGCAGTGGTCAGTGATTTGATTGAAGTAGTCCGGGGAAGTAATACCCCTATGTTGGGATATAAAAAGCCCCTTGAAATGGGGGATTTCCAACTGGTGCCCCAAATGGAAATTGAATCCTGTTATTACTTTAGATTGGGGGTAGAAGACAAAATCGGCACCCTTGCAAAAATTAGCTCAATTTTGGCAGAGGAGGGGATTTCGATTAAAAATTTGATTCAAAAACAGCGGGAGGGGTATGTAAAACTTCTCCTTTCCACCCATCGGAGTAAAGAAGCCAATATCCAACGGGCTTTGGAAAAATTGAGAGCCCAAAAATTTATGAAACGGGAACCTTTCTTTTTGAGGGTTGAGGAGAAGTGAAACGCCTCCACGAAATTTCCCTCTTTTTCAATTTAGATGAAAGTATTATTGAAGAAATTGGGCGTTTCTCCTTTTTTCGAAAATATAAAAAGGGAACAATTATCTTTTTGGAAGGGGAGGAGAGAGAGCATTTTTTTGCAGTAGTAAAAGGGCAAGTTCTCCTCTATGATGTAGACCAAAAGGGGGAAATAATCCCCCGAATGGAGATAGGAAAAGGGGGAATTTTTGGATTGATAGCCAAAATTCAGAATCGCCCTTTTTGTCTTTCGGCAATTAGCCAAAGTGAAGTGGAAATTTTGGGGATAGATTATCGCCGATTCTCCAAATATCTCTCAATTCCCCCTATTAGCGACCGGATAATCCGAATGTTAAGCTATCAAATTTATCAACAGATGGAGCTTTCCAAAATCTCCAAACTCCCCGCCCTCTATCGGGTAGCCTATACTCTCCTCCATTTTCCCGATAAATTCCGACGGTTAAAATGGTATCTGATAGCCAGAGAGCTCAATATGTCCCGGGAGACCCTCTCCCGAATCCTTTCAAAACTCAAACATCAAGGGGTTATATCAATCCAAGAGAGGGAGATAAAAATCCTCCAACCCGATTATCTCCGGCAATTGATAGGGGAGGAAGTTTAGCCTATCAGGTTTTTCTGGAGATAATTGAAGTAGTGAGTAGTAAAACAAATAAAAAATAGGAAAAAAAGAAAAAAAGAGGAGATTACCACCGGTAGTGGGCGAAGGCTTTGTTGGCTTCTGCCATTCTGTGGGTATCCTCTTTCTTTTTGTATGCTGCTCCCCGCTCGTTGGCGGCGTCCCAAAGTTCATTTGCCAATCTTTCGACCATAGTTCTCTCATTCCGGTTCCGGGCTGCGTCCACAATCCACCGAATTGCCAAAGTTTGTTGCCGTTCAGGTCTTACTTCCATTGGCACTTGATAGGTTGCCCCCCCAACCCGGCGACTCCGGACTTCCAAAAGGGGTTTTACATTTTCGATAGCTTTGAAGAAAATTTCAATCCCTTTTTCTTCCCCTTTTTGGTCCAACCGCTCAATGGCTCCATAAACAATTCTTTCGGCAAGGGTCTTTTTCCCGTCCCACATTACTTTATTGATAAATTTGGTTACCACTTGGCTATTATAGACTGGGTCTGGCATTACCGGTCGTTTCGGTGCTCTTCTCCGTCGCATTTTTTGGCTCCTTCTCTTCAGTTTTTTCCCCATTCCGGGGGACTTACTCTACCCATTGGGCAGTGAGGAGTAGAAATTTCGATTTTCTCTCTTTTCTACTCTAACCCAACTCCCGGCGGGTTTTTCAATTTTATTTCTACTTTTTTTACTTTACCTCTGGGGGAGACTCTTTTGGACTCCCTTTTCTACTCTATTTTACCCTTCCCATTTTACCCTTTAACCCCTTCTCCCTCTTCTCCTATCCCCCTTTCCCAATTTCCAAAAGGGGAGAGTTTACTCTACTTTTTCCCCGCTTCAGACTTTTTGGTTCCATATTTACTCCGGCTATGGACCCGACCTTTAACTCCCGCAGTATCCAAAGCTCCCCGGATAATGTGGTATTTAACCCCGGGCAAGTCTTTTACCCGTCCACCCCGAACCAATACAATGGAGTGCTCTTGGAGGTTATGTCCCTCTCCGGGGATATAGCTAATTACCTCATATCCACTGGTCAACCGCACTTTTGCAACTTTCCGAAGTGCGGAGTTTGGTTTTTTAGGGGTTGTAGTGTAAACCCGGGTGCAAACTCCCCGCCGTTGGGGACATTTGACCAATGCAGGGGATTTGGACTTTTTAATTACCTTTTGTCGTCCTTTCCGGACCAATTGGTTAATGGTTGGCATTTTTCTCCTTTCAAATTTTTTCTGATAATCCCTTTTCCCCTTCCAATGGGAAAATACCCCTTGCCATTTTGCAAAAGGAATAATAGCATAAAACCGGTGGCAATTTGAGGAAAAAAGCGGTAAAATTCGGAAATTGAAAAGAGATGGAGTTCAAAAGTAAAGGAGAAAAATGTTTGAGAGAATTACCGAAGGTTTAAAAAGTGCCGTCAATAAACTCCGGGGGAAAGATGATGAAAAGGCTCTCAAAAAGGCTTTGGATAGTCTCAAAAAGAATCTTTTAAAAGCCGATGTCCACTTTAAAACCACCAAAGAATTGATAAAAGAGGTGGAAAAGAGAACCAAAGAGCGGGGCATTGGGCGGAATACTTTTATCAGAGCGTTGGAGGAGAGTCTGGAGGAGATTTTAAAAGCCCCGGGCAATTACGGCTTTGTCTTCTCCCCCCAACCTCCCACAATTGTAATGATGACCGGCCTCCAAGGGAGTGGGAAAACCACCACCACCGCCAAACTTGCCTATCAATTGAAATTGAAGGGGAAAAAAGTTTTAATGGTAGCCTCAGACCTCCAAAGGTTTGGGGCGGTGGAGCAGTTGAAGCAGTTGGCGGAGCAGAATGGATTGGATATTTTCTATAAAGAAGGGGCAACCAATCCGGTTGAGGTGGCGGAAGAGGGGGTAAGATTTGCCCGGGAGAAACTTTACGACGCAGTAATTATCGATACAGCCGGACGATTGGCTATCGATGAGCCTTTGATGGAGGAGTTGAAGGAGATAAAAGAGCGGGTCAATCCCGATGAAATTTTTTATGTCGCCGACTCTTTGACCGGAAAAGATGCCATCAATACCGCCCGGCAATTCAATGAAAAAGTTGGAATTACCGGGGTAATTTTGACCAAATATGATGGGGATAGTAAAGGGGGAGTAGCTTTGAGTATTGCCCATCAAATTGGGAAACCCCTCCGATTTTTGGGGATAGGGGAGAAGATTCAAGATTTGGAGGTTTTTATCCCCCAACGGATTGTCTCCCGGATTATGGGGGCGGGGGATATTGAAGGGTTGATTGAAAAGACCTCATCTGTAATAGATGAAAAAGAAGCCAAAAAGATGACCCGGAAATTGAAAAAGGGGGAGTTCAACTACAATGACTTTCTCCAATATATGGAGAAGGTGCAGAAAATGGGGAGTATGAAAAACATTTTGGGAATGATTCCGGGAATGTCCGGAATTATGAAACAATTGGGGGATATCGATTTGGAAAACTCCCGGGAGATAAAACATATCAAAGCAATGATAAACTCTATGACCCCCAAAGAGCGGGAAAATCCCCGGCTTTTGAAAGAGTCCGCCTCCCGCCGTCGCCGGGTCGCTCGGGGTGCCGGATTGAGTGTTCAAGAGGTTAACCGGATAAATAAACAATTCCAACAAGCAGCAAAAATGGCTAAAAAATTGAGCGGGAAAAAACTCCCCGATATTAAAGAGTTGATGGCAATGGCTCAAAGGTTGAAGTTCCAGTAATTCTTAGTTTATTTACAACCTAATATCCCGTTCGTAGAGGAAGTCGTGGGTTATGGTTCGGTTTTTCAGTTTGGCAATAATCGGCATTTTTCTCTTAAATTGATTCTGGTAAACTTTTTTAACCACAAACTCCACCAATTTCCGGTCAAACTTTTCCATCAACTCCTTTTGGGTTGCCCGATTATCTACAAACTCCATCAAAACCGGGTCTATCTCTTCATAACTATAGCCCAACTCCTTTTCATCACTTTGCCCCTGCCACAGATCGGCACTGGGTGGCTTGTTTAAAATCTCCTCAATTACCCCCAAATAGCGAGCAAATTCAAAAATTTCGGTTTTGTAGAGGTCCCCAATCGGATTGAGGGCACTTGCCAAATCTCCGCAGAGGGTGCCATACCCCAAAAGGAGCTCGGTTTTATTACTGGTTCCGATAACCAACCCTTTGTATTGGGCACTTTTATCGTAGAGGATAGCCATTCGCATTCGGGCGGAAAAATTCCCCAATCTCAATTTATTTTTTATGGGATAAGCCTCCAACAATGGGGCAATGGAGACAATTTCATAGGGAATATCAAACTTTTTACACAACTTTTCCGCATCTGCCACCGATTGGGGGGAGGAGTATTGGGAGGGCATCAAAATAGCCTTAAATCGGCGTCCCAACGCTTTCCGGGCTAAAATTGCCACCACCGCACTATCAATCCCTCCACTGAGTCCACAAATTCCCCGGAGAAGATGGGTCTTTTCAATCTCTTCCCTAATAAATCGCACCAGATATTTTTCCACCAGTTCCCATTTACTATTTCCCATCGGACTCCTTTAAATTTTAAAATCCCTTTTTGGAATTGTAGTCTATCGGTGAAACGATAAAATTACATTTAAAAACCGGTAAAAAAGGGCAAAAAGTTGAAAAAAGTGGCGGTTTCACTGGGGGACCCCAACGGCATTGGGCTTGAGATAGCCTTAAAAGCCCACCCTATTTTGGAAAAATGGGGGATTGAACCCCTTTACATTGGCACTAAAGAGGTGGTGGAGGAGGGGGCGAAATTGTTGGGGGTTGAGGTCCCTTCCACCTTTAAGGTGGTGGAGAGTGGATTTACCGGAAATTTGAAAATTACCCCGGGGTGTGCCACCGGAGAGGGGGGAGAGTGGAGTTATCGGGCATTTTTGAAGGGGGTAGAGTTGGCAAAGAAAGGGGAGGTGGCAGGGGTAGTAACCCTTCCGATAAATAAAGAGGCGTGGGAGAAAGGGGGGATAAAATTTAAAGGACACACCGACCTTCTCCGACATCTCTTTGGGGGGAGGGGGATAATGGTGATGGGGGTGCCGGAGCTTTTGGTTGCCCTCTATACCGAACATCTCCCCCTCCGGGAAGCGGTGGAAAGGGTGAAAAGGGAGCCTCTGGAGCGGTTTTTAATCACTTTGGCGAAGGCGACCGGTTTTGAAAAGGTGGGAGTTTTGGGGCTAAACCCCCACGCCGGGGAGAATGGGGTTTTGGGGAGGGAGGAGATTGGGGAGATAGTGCCGGCAATTGAAGGGGCAAATCGGAAATTGGGGAGGGAGGTCTATTTTGGGGTATTGGTGCCCGATACCGCCTTTGTCAACCCACCCCGGCGGGTGGTTGCCCTCTACCACGATCAAGGGTTAGCCCCTCTGAAAGCCCTCTATTTCGACCGGGTAATAAATATTACCTATGGACTTCCGATAAAACGGGTTTCGGTGGGGCACGGCACCGGTTACGATATTGCCTATCGGGGAGTTGCAAAAATCGATAGTTACCTCAACTGCTTCCGATGGCTTTTTGGGGAGGAGTTGGGGACGGAGTCTGAATCGGAGGGGCAATTCCCCTTTGAGCCCAACCCCCAACCCCGATTGGATTCCCACTCCAAAAAATAGAAAAAAAAGGGTAGAGGTGAAAGAGCTAAATCTGGAAGAGAAGGTAGCGGAAATTGCCCAAAAATATAATCTGCCGGCGGAGTTGGTCAAAGGGGTTACCCCCAAACGGCTCTTCCGAATGGTGGAGGTGTTGGAGAGGAGACAAAAGGGACTCCAATTTTTTATGGATTATGTCTACTCCCACCACAATCTTTCGGCAATTGTCCGGAGTGGAGATGCAGTAAATATCGAAAAACTCTACTATCGACACCAGACCCGGACAAAACTCAACTCCCAAGTTACAATGGGGGCGGAGCGGTGGCTCTTTATTGAGCAGGTGGAAGAGATAGAGGAGTTCTATCGGCAAAAAAAGGGGGAGGGGTTCCAGATTGTCTCCACCGATTTGACCTCCCGGAGTATCGATTTCCGGGAAGTGGATTACACCCGCCCAACTTTGATAGTTGTGGGGAATGAGGTGGACGGAGTTAGCCCAGAAACCCGGAAATGGGCAGATATAAATGTGATAATTCCGATGTATGGAATGAGCCAAAGCCTAAATGTGTCGGTGGCGTCGGCGGTTCTCCTCTATGAAGCCCAACGGCAACGGGCGGAGAAGGGGCTCTACACCCGCCCCCTCCTTTCCCCGGAGGAGATTGGAGCCACTTTAAGCCGATGGTTGGAGCGGGAGGTAAAGGGGTGAAGCGGTGAAAAATCTGGAAAATTTCTTTATCTCCCAGTTTGGGGGTCGATATATTGGAGATGACGGGGCTCTCCTCCCCTCCGGGGAGGTGGTGGCATCGGATTTATTTGTGGAAGGAGTCCACTTTCTCCCCCACTGGTTCCGGAGTCTGGAAGATGTGGGACGGAAGGGGGCGTTGGTAAATTTGAGCGATATTTATGTAATGGGGGCGGAGCCCAAATATGCAATTTTGGGGGTAGGGTTTCCCAAAAAAATTGGGAAAAGGGGGACGGAAGCCCTTGCCCGGGGTTTGAAAAGGGAGTTGGAGA
>Ga0256843_1002500_pt1 | contig 13369 bp, 17 predicted proteins | sample AlvinellametaG_FD_191572 | JGI IMG/M metagenome (GOLD analysis project Ga0256843, IMG submission 191572) | Pompeii worm associated microbial communities from hydrothermal vent at the East Pacific Rise, Pacific Ocean - Alvinella | ecosystem: Host-associated > Annelida > Integument > Unclassified ... | reverse complement strand
AAATTAATCTGAGATATATGGTGAGGTAAATTTGTAGACCAAATAATCAAAATTTCAAACAATTAAAAAAGACCAAGAGAATTAACTCTTAGTCTTTTTTTTTGTGTTTATTTTTCAACTACCCCGCACAGCTCTCACACGTTTCCACTTCTAAACTTTGTGAACGAACGTAATATACAGTCTTAATTCATTGTTCATGTGCTTTTATAAAATACATAAACAAATCCTTAGGAGATGTTTTAGCGGGATTAATTAGCCATTCGAATGATATAGATTGGTCTATCCATTTTTGTAATGTGCTAACTACATCAATCACTCATCATAGTTCAATACTGACATATTCTTGATACATCCAAAAGTTATCTGGATTTAAGTTTGGAGCTACCGTAACAGTAGGGGCTATAGAATTAGTCTCTACGAAGTACTTTTTATAAATAGGCACTATCCCAGCTGTCGTTCCAACTACTGATGCAGTAGAAGTATTAGGTGCTGGTGAAGAATGATATCCAAATCTTACTCAACTATTTATGATATCATATGCTAGCTCAGCTGAAAAATCATCTTTGATATTTCTTCAGAATGCTATACCTTTGCTATATTCACTTCATTCAAACATAGGATAAGGTCATCTTTCTTTAGCTAATTGATTACTTGCTTTCAATGTATAATATGCGATGTTCTTAAATAGTTCATCTGACTTTTTAATACTATCTTCACTTCAATATATTAATTTATTCTCAGCAAAGTATTGAGCTAATCACATCATACCTAAACCTACCGCTCTATATTTCTTAGCTGATATTTCAGTTTCTTTTATAGGATAAGCGTTCAGGTCAATTACGTTGTCTAACGTTCTCATAGCTATAGAGACTATTTCAGATAACTTTTCTTTAGTGTTAACCTTAGCAACATTAATACTAGCTAGGTTACATATTACAGTGTCACCAGATTGAAATTTAGTAGTTATAACTCAATCATCATCTTCCTCTAATATAAATGTATTTTCACTTTGGTTTTGTGCTATCTCAGTACATAAGTTTGAACAATAAATATTTCAAGCATGCTTATTTGGGTTTAATCTGTTCACAGTATCTCTGAAGAATGTATATGGCATTCAAGTCTCAGTAACTGTCTTTAAAAACGTTTTAAATAATTCTAAAGCATCTGTTGTTTCTTTCATAGTCAATCTATCATCTTGTTCTAGTTCCTCATAAAAAGAAACGAATTCATCTCAGAAATGGTCTTGCAATCTTTTTCAAGTTACTTTCTCTACTTCATATGGGTCGAATAATGTCCATTTATCTCTAGCTTTCATTCTTTCCATAAATAGGTCAGGTATAGAAACGGCAGGGAATACATCGAATGCTTTATTTCTAACATCACCAGTTTCAGTTTGCATTTCTAACCAATCATATATATCTCTATGGAATATATCCAACGTAATTGATATGGCACCAGCCCTCTTTCACATTTGGTTAACGGCGATTGCGGTATCATTAATAACTTTAATCCAAGGCATAACTCCACCAGACAATCCTTTAACTCATTTAATGTAACTACCTTTACTTCTTATGTTCCCTGCATATACTCAGATACCTCAACCATTTTTAGAGATTTGAGCCATACCTTCTATATTATGATATATGCTTCTAAGGTCATCAGCTGGCGTCATAATGAAACATGAACTTAATTGAGAGTTAGGTGTTCTAGCATTTAATAACGTTGGCGTAGGCAATGATATTTCACCTTTAGATGTAGCATCATATAACTTCTTTACAAATTCCAGTCTATCTTCATCTTTTTCTGGCATACCTAAGAACATAGCATTTACTAAATACATATGTTGAGGCAGTTCTCTAACTCATAATTCTTCTCTATTTATTAGGTATCTTCTTATATACATATTCACAGTTCAATGATTGTATTCATAATCAGTTGCTGGGTTGATATATTCAGCTAGTTCTAATATATCCTCATCGCTATATATCTCTGTTATCTTACTATTATATAATCATTTTTCTACATAAAGATGAATAAGATTAGGTAGATATGCTGGGGCATAAACTTCTTCTACACTTATTCATGTAGCTCTAGACCATTCTTTATATAAATTTTTAATCATAAACCTTCATGCTATAATCTGCCATGATATATTCTCAGTAGTAATAAGGTCTATAGCTGATTTAATAATCATTCTATTAATGTCTATAGTCTTAATGCCCTCAACTACATAATTCTTTAATGCTCATTCAATATCTTCGTATGGACATTTATCTTTCAATCAATCAGCTGCTCTATCATAAAACATTCTTATTTTGTCCCAGTTAAATTCCTCTAGTGTTCAATTACTTTTTGTTACTTTCATAAGTTTTCTAACTCTTTTACATATGCCTGACCTTCAACAGACACAAACTAAATTAGGTTTTGTCGCGCATCTCTTCGCTATTTCATTTATCATACTTCTTTCAATATGTTAACTTCCATGCCTCTTCTAAACTTTGTTCCATTCATCTTCTTTAGATAATAATCCAGTTGAACCAAATCATCATTCTCATCTATCTGTGTTTTCTAATTCATCTTCTGTAACCTCAAGTGGTTCAGGTGTGAATACAGGTCTAATAACACCTTGCACTATCTTCATTCATCCTTTTAAAGAAATAATGTCTTCAGACGTATTATATACTACAACAGCTAATTCTCCTCTATATCAGTTATCAATCAATCATCATAATATAGTTAAGCCTAATTTTGAAGCTAATCAACTCTTATCTACGAATTGAAGGTCAACTCATTCTTCTAACTTTATCTTAATACCTAGAGGTATAGTAACTCTTTGTTTTTGTCTAAGCTGTAACTTAAAATCATTAGGTATGAAAAAATCAATTCCACTATCATTACTATGTCATCTTTCTGGTGAATGAACATCTTTTATTTTTACGAATTTCATTAATAATATTTTTTAAATTTATAAACTCATTTTTTAACCTTGATTAATTCAGCGAAGTTTAATGTTCAATTAAGCAATACTAAAAAACGTCTCAATCTATAATCTGGTTTAGCTTCTGACCATTTAGATTTATACTCCAAATGTATAATATCTTTTCATTTCTTAAGTGTGAAATCCCGCTTATATTTTCTAGCCCTCTGGGTATATTCTCATGCTTTAAATCAATCGAACAATGTAATTCATTCTGGTCTAGCATCTATCAATTTATATCACTTCAATTCGTAAATTCAAGTGAATTGCGGCAGCGTTCAATTCTTTAAATGTTGATATATCTCTGCTTCTTCTCAACTATCGAATTGTATTCAATCAATAATTGGTTTTTTAAACTTTTTAGCCATTTTTTCTTTTATTTGGAAATATCGACTTAAATAAATAAGTTCTAAGCTATGTGTTTTAATATTTAGATATGATTATACCTAAATGAACTAAAGTAGCTTAGAACTTAAATAAATAGCCTTATACACTATTCTCTGTTTTTATCCCATAAAATATCCTCAATTTTAGCATATCCTATGTGTTTTTCTCATTTTTTAGAGAAATGTCTACAAATCCATTCTATTTTGCATTTTCAGTTAACTTCATCTAAAACTATACCATCGTATAAGTGATAGGTTTTATCTTCAATGTAATAACATGGTTTTCATTTGTAGTTTATTTTTCTAGCTTTGTTTTTATTTTGTTTTCATTTCTTTACTGCTTCTTTATTGCTTACTATTTCTCAGTTTTTAATTAGAGCCATTTTCTATTGCCTTATTAATATCATTTTTAGCTCTTATAAGTTCTAGCGTTTGGGCTGTTCTTACATCAGCTATATCTTTTACTATTTCTTTAATATCTCTTTTATCTTCTGTAGTATCAACTTTTATGTTTACGTACTCATACTGTAATCAAGTTGGACTTTGTATTTCTATAATCATGTTTTCTATATTAATAATTAAATCTGGAATATCGGGTATATTATCTTTTATAAAATACCTAATTAAAATATCGTCTATTTCTTCTGAACTTATCAATGGTAATTTAAATTCATAAGCTCATGTATCATGTAGCCAAACTCAATAAATTCACTCTATTTTATATCATTTCTGAATATAAGTATTAGCATATAATGATAGCTGTAAAGATAATTTTTTAAGTTTAGAGTATGGTTTGGAATACTTATTGGGCATATTATAACGCTTTTTAGCTATACCCCAAGTCTTCCAATCGAATAACTTTATTAATTTTTTTTCGTGATGTATAAGTACTAAATCTATTGAACCTTGATATCTATCATCTAAATCTCTTACATATACTTCAGTTAGAAATTCCCATCACTCTTCAGTTAAATTATCGATATAATCAAGTCAGTGTTCAATCTCTTCTTTGTGTAAGGTGTAAAGTGGATTGTCCACATCTTGATTATCTCAATTTATTCTATTTTCCATTTGTAAATGAACGAACGTTCCCACGTCCTGAGCTTCTTTCATATACTCTTCTTCATCTATTGAGAAACCTCTTTTTCTTTTTTCTGGAACATTGTCAGCTAACCAATCTAAGTACCTTTGTTTTCCGTCTCACTCAAAAGGATAAACAAATTCTACTATTTTAGATACCCTAGCTATGTCGTCCATATATCATTCAGGCATTATATTCATATGTTTATTATTAATTTATAAAAATATGAAACCTTATCCTATGATAAAGAAACATATATTCCCAATAAAAGAAGAATTTAATGGCGGGATTTCGACCTAGACTTCTTCTTTAATATCTTCATCCTTTGAATGTGATAACATTCATGGGTTATTTTCAATCATTAGCGATAATGCTAACATTGTAGTATTAGTAAAAGGCTTAGTATCTTTTTCTCTTTTACTCCTACACTCTTTAGAACAATATAGCTTAGTTCATCAATTAGAACTTATATCTGTTCAGCATACTTTACATTTGTTCATAATACTCTCATTTTTTAATTAGATTTTGGAAGTTTCATACTGCTGGCTTACCTTCTTCTGTAGTCCAGTGCGCATATCTTCAATCCATCTTTACGAAGGTATATACTTTTCACTCAAACTTTACTTTATCTCATTTATTAAGATGCCAAACTTGTATTACTATTTCACTCATATCTATTAATTAAATTATATATGGTCAGAGCAGAAGGATTTGAACCTTCAACCTCGCAGTTCCAAACCGCGCTCGCTACCTATTGCGACATACTCTGAGGCACCCCAGAAATATTATAGTGTCTAGGGGTACAACACTTTCGATATATCTCAATTTACATATCAACATATCTCATTACTACCTTACATATCCCTTAGCCGTATACGTTTCGATGAGTATCTAGCAAATACTAGAAAATCAAAATACTTTGTTCCCTAACCGTCCATATGTAGTAGTGAGCAATATGATTAACGTGTCAATGCTGAACACGAATTAAACTATGGTAGGATTTGCACCTACATGGTCGAACACCTATTTAAAATAATAGATATTCCCGTACTATACAAATATAATATGCGTTTACTAAGTTTCGCCACATAGTTGCATAATTATTATGGAACCAGATTTGAGAATTTAACTCATTCACTGGTGAATATGATTAAACTTCCTATAATTTAATCATATTAATATATATATTGCTAGACAATGAAAGCAATAATTTTATGGTGAGCGTTAGCTCATAAAAGCAGGACACTCGTCAGTGTCTTTTGGCTACTGCTATCGCCATACTAGTCTTTTCTTATTCGCTCTAGTAGTGCGAAACCTCGTATTCAAGGATTTTCTAGGGTATTTATAGTGCTCCTACCTACACTTTCCTCCGCAATAATGTTTCATCTGGATAGTTTTGAACTTAGAAACAATTTCCAACTTACATTTATGTTAAACGTAAATACGATTTATTAACTAGGTCATTTCCTACCTTTTTATATCTTTACAAAACTATCAAAAGTAGTAAGCTGGGCGGAGTGTAGGGATATCCACATGAAGGATAATTACATTGTAGTAACCTACTTTTTTAAAATTACCTAAAAGGGCAGTGTTATAATCCATTCATCTTTTATTTTTATAGTATTATTGTGCACATTAGAATGACATAATGGACATAATGGTATTACTATATTTGGCTTATTGTAATCTATATGATGCATATGTAATTTTCATTCTGTTCAACAATTTTTACATATAATATACGGATTGACATCAAAATTTCTTCTTAAATAATTCTGAACTAATTTATGTGCATTATATTTTTCAGGGTTTTCCTGTCTAAACTTTTTACACATTGTAGTTCAATATCACTTAGGTCTAATCCTATTATCTTTTTCCCATTTTCTAGCTAACTCTCTTTCTCTACTACTCTTTCTTCCTTTTTTTATACATTCTTTACATCTTCAAAGAACTCAGTTTTTTCATTGAGGATGAGAATAGAACTCTGTAAGTTCTTTCTCCTCTCAACATTCTTTGCAAATTTGTTTCATATTTTAAACAGTTTAAGAACTAATGTTTAGGTTCTAATTAAAAGGTACGTCCGATATATCAATACCTCAATCATTTGAATTATTTTCTTCTTTCTTGCTAAATTTTTCAGCTATCTTTTCTTTAAAAAATTCATTAGCTTCAGCATCCTTAACTTTTAATATTTCATCTCCATCTTTAACTACTTCAATTTTTGGGATATCAGCAGATGAATAAGCCCACATATAACTTTCGTTAACCATAATAGTCTTATCTTCTCCAGTATTTTTATCTTTATATGTAATCTCTTTCTTTTTATTAGGATTAGTTACATTGATAACTTTATATTTTTTACCATCCTTTCAGAACGAAGTTTTAGCATATAATTCAATAGCGTCTCAAACATTAGCTGAAAGTAAAGAATTTAGTGTAGCTCTCATTTGACTTCATGCTCAGAAATCTATTTGAACATAATATATATCTGTACCATCTTCTATTACTATAGAGAATGAAGGTTGTATTACTACAGCTCTACCATCAGATGTAGTAACTTCTTTTTCTGGGTTAAATAGAACTCATTTAAAAATACCTCATACTGATTTAGTTTCTCATTTATCTTCTTTTTCTGGATAATATTTCTTAACAGTAAAATATGGGTCTACATCTTTAGCTCATCTTCTGAAAGATATAGCATATTTATTTTCATATTTATTTTCTCATCCATTATTATTTGTTCCTAACATGTTTTTTTAATTTAATTTATATATTTTTAATTTAAATATAAGGTGGAAATAACCACCATATATTTATGCTACTTCTAAACCTAATTCTTCTAATTCTTCTCTAGTAATTTTTTTTAAAGCTGGTTTAACTATATTCCATAATGCAGTTTTTAAGTTTTTTCTACCTTCTTTAAATCTATCATTATGTGAAGCGTGTACACATAAGATTTTATTCCCTACAGTACCTAAGAAAATTCTTCTTTTAAATACGCTACCTCCGTTACTAACCATTACTTCATCACCATAAGCTATGTCAGCTAATTCAGTTGGTTCAGTTTCTAAATTAGACCATAATCCAACTCTAAAATATTCTCCATTAGCATATGCTTCTTCATAGTTTGGATGAACACAAATATAGATTACATTTCCATTTTCATCTATTGAAGTTGAAAGATAAATTCTTTCTTTTAATTCACCACCATTACTTACTTTTACTCTTTGTCCTTGTGCTAAACTTGTCATAATTCTATAATTATATATTAAATATTTTTTCGGCTTGCTTTCTTAATTCTTTGGCTGGAACTAACAAGCCTTTTGTTCTTTTTCAGTCTCATCAATTCACTATACGAAATCATTTAGAAGTGAGAGACTTGTTGCGTTCACATAACTCAATATGTTCAGCAATCCATCTTCTAAATTTTCTACCATCCAACATAATTATCTCAGTTGGAGATAGACTATGTATCCATTTACTTAAGTTATAGTCCTCATTCTTAAAAATTCAAGATGGTTTTCAGTATGCTTCGAACTCAATATAAGCGTTCCCGTCTTCGATATTCTTATGGAAGTTATAATGGTCAGCTTTTACTTCATATCATCCAGATATTTCTAAAAGGTCTATACCTTTCTCGTTGGGGTTTTTAATGAGGTTATATCAACTGGCATTCAACGTACTAAGTACGACCTCTTCAAATGCCATTCATCTAGCTAAGTCAGCTTTAAATTTTTCATTCATTCCACTTTTTTTCTATAACGTCAGCTAAAACAGACGGGTCTTTTTTACCGGATATTATAGTACATTTTGCCGTAGGAGTAATCCATTTAAAATCTCTTCTTTTTTCTGCTATACTCTTGTCATCATCTCATCTCTTAATTAGTCTCTCATATTGTAAATCTTTTGAACAAGACATAAAATATGTTTCTACTTCAATTCATTTATGAGAAAAATGTTCTAATATTTGGTCTCTACCAACTGGGTCAACAACCATAACTACATTTCATTCTGGCATATATTTACTAATTCAGTACAATCTATCTCATGGATTAGTAACCTCTATAAAATCTCAGTTTATATATTTAGTTATAAAATTATCTCTGCTAAGAAATATATATTCATCTCTCTCTGTTGAGATATAGTCTCAATCACTATCTATATCATTTATATCAGCACTTCTAGGTTTCCTAGTAGTAAAGTTAACTGGTCTATTCCATCATCTTCTAAGTAGTTCTTCTTGTAATGTAGTTTTTCAAGAAGCTCATACTCATGTTATTAATATTATTCTATTCATCGTTTGCTTTATAGTTATATAGTTCACCTTACATATATAACTATAATTTCATACGCTAGTGTGTCAAAACTTTTTTCGACTTTTTTTTAAAATCTTCTATTAGGTGTAGTTGCTGGTATGTCGAATACTCAATCATCATCTATAATTTTATATACTTTAGTAGTAAGGTCAAAGATAGTATTAAATACTTTTCACCATCATGTTCAACCTTTACATTTATAAAATCATACCTTAAATGCTCCATCTAAATCCTTTCATACGTTTATAACTACATCACTACTTTCCAATAATGCTCATGCGTTTTTAGGCGTTCTCTGTATTAGTGGAGCTTGATAGTTACTCATAGCTACTTGCGACAGCGTTATACCTATAGTATATCAATTATCTATCAAGAAGTTTTGCATTTCCTGTGCATAGAAGGTCATCTTCTGCATCTCATCATAAATTCAATCTATCTTTAATTTCTGTACAAAGTCTAGAAAGAATACTCCAGGTTTCTCAGCTGTTATATGTGCTGTTAGTTCATTATATTCTCTAATGTCATCATATATGAATAACCTATCTTCGAACTTAGATATATCGTATTTATCTAAATTGTCTAATAACTCTCTCTCAGATACTCAATAATAAAATCACATTATAGCGAGTATTTGCTCTCAAATATCAGTCTCTAAACTATAATAATGTATTCTCTCATCAGTATTCTTAAGTAAATGTATTAACATATATAGAGAGAATGTAGTCTTACCTCATGTACTCTGTCAATTAATCAACACAGTAGTTCATCTTCTCAATCATTTTAGATACTTATCTAGAGGTCAGTCCCCTAATTTAACTCTTCATTTAGTTTGATTAGCTTTTAATTTATTGAGCGCCAACGTAATATTAGTTAAAGGTTTTTCACTCTCATCTACTATTACCTGTAGTAACTCTTTTCAAATTTTATAATTAGTTACTAATTCATTGATATCTTTTACTCAGTATTCATCTAATTTAAATGTATTGAAAACTATTCATTTAGCTCTCATCTTTTCCATTGCTTTGTATCAAGCCTCATCATTATCTGGAATAAAGTATATCTTATATTTTCTGCTTAGATATTTTAACATATCTAGTTGATTATCGTTTCAAGCATTAAGTAATCAATATACATTAGTAGTCCATTGCCTCAAAGTAAGATAATCAGTAAATCATTCTACGACTATTAAGGCTTTCTTCGTATCATCTAATTTATGGAAGAATGCTCAATCACTATCAGCTCATGGCTCTAAGTAATATCTTCAGTTACCATTTATATCTCTACTCTGTATTGAGGTTATTCTTCCATCTAACTTCCTTATCGGCAATGCAATCTTTCAATTATTATTTTTAAGCTGTCCATCTAAAAGAGAAAATTCTATACCTCTATTAGTTAGATATTCTTTTTGCTCATTATTTAATTCAGATAAACTATTCCGTTTTTCTTTAACTTTATCTATCTTTGGAGCGGCGGACTTATAGTTATTCTCTATATTAAAATTATCTTCAAACCATTTAAGTGCTTCGTGTCTACTAATTCATAAATGATTTTTAACAAATTCCAATCTATCTCATTCAGCTCTTCCTTTCTCTGCCCAATCCTTAAATATTCATTTAATAGCATGTCACTTCCATCAATCGGTGCCTTCAAGATATAAAGTAGCTCACTTCTTAGTGAACTTAATTCATAACTTATTTAAAATATCTTCGGTAGGTACAAATTGTATTTTATCTATTGTACTCATTTATTTTTGATTAGTTGTTAACTAATTTCACTATAATTTCATATGTGAGTGTGTCAAAACTTTTTTAGAAAAAGTCTTCAACATTAATTGCCTTGTCATCAATGTAAACGTCTGCGCCAGGCTTTCTTCACATATTAATTCAATGATGCTTAACTCAATGTTTAATCAACCATGCATATGTATCAGTGAAAAATTCAGGGTCTCTAGCTGTATATATCAATATTATAGCTCATTCTATATATAGCCTATTAATTAATTCTATACGTTGCTTTATAGGAGCTGGTTCAGCTCATCACCAAAATTTTCATTCACATAATGTTCCATCCAAGTCTATAGCATATACTATACGTATTCTCTTTTTAATTTTCATATATCAATATTATTTACTAAAATATCTAGTAAACCATGAACTAGCTGTCATAGTTAAGTTCTTAACAGTTTTTCAATTAGTATCATACCAAGATAACATATTATCTAGTTCAATCTTAATTCTAGTTATAATTTGTTCTGGTATATCTCATACCTTAGGTATTTTTCAAAGTTCAATTCATCTTTGCATTATCTTATTAATCACCTCATCTATATAGTTTTTATCTATAGGTTTTTTAGATATAAGTTTAATACCAACATTTCACTCTTCTACTCTCTTTAAAAAATTTAATAGAACTAAACCTACTGGTCATAATTCATCATCGCTAGGTAAATTAAATGATAAAGAATTCTTAATTCATCCTTCTAAAGAAGAAATGGTATCAATTAATTCTTTTTCTAAAACTTTTACGTCTCAACCGAAATCTCAATTCTTAATTAAATTTTTATATTCTTTTATTTCTTTTAATAGGTTATTATATATATTAATATTAGGTAGACAATTTTGTCTAGGGGGGGTAGACATTTTTGTCCACACCCCTTTATCAACTAAAAATATCTTTCTCTTAGTATTATTTTTACTTATTTTTTCAAGTTCTCTATTTATATATCACTTATTTTCTAATGATGTCAAGTGTCTAGATATAGTCCTAGCATCACAATTCATTTTTTCTCATAGATAATCATTACTAGCCCATGCAAAACCTTCCGCCGCAGCCAATGATGATAGTTCTATAAGTATTAATTTTTCCTTGTCACTTAAGGTTTTATCCCATCTTATATTGTTCGGACTTATTCAATATCAACTCATAGTTTTTTCTTTTTATAAGGATAATATATATACTATATTACTTTCATATCATAGTTGGTCAAGTTTCAATATCATAGCTCTGTCAAATAATTCATTCATTCTCCATGTTTCTACCATATAGCTTTAGTAATTCATGAAGTAATAAAGAAGGGGATTTAACCTTTTTACTTCTATGTAAATCCCATATAACTCTAACTAAAACTAATTCAATATCCTTTTCTTTTAATAGGTTTCAATCTGAATATACATGAATATCATCGAATTTCTTATATAGTGTTATTTTCATTTTCTCTTAATAAATTTAATAATTCAGTTTTTCTAGGGTTACTTCTATATATAATATGTTCAAATATGTCGCATATTTCTTGTCTAGTATTTCATCCTACATTATCTATATCATTCATGAACATATCAGTAATATTCAAATCCCTAATAAATGAAAGTGGTTCTCAGTATTTGTATACTACTAGTTCTCATGCATATTCTCAAAATGTATATGCACATCATCTCATATAGTAATTTAATTTACTATTTAATCTCTCATTAAACCTTACCATTTGAGGCATTTGTATATCTAAATTAGAAACTCTGTGTGTTGTCTCTTTTTCAATTCATAATTTTTTAAAACATTTATTTACGAATGTTCATACTTTTATTTTTCTTCTATTTAAAAAAGTTCATGCTTCAATTTCCTTCATCATTTCATATGCTTTTCAATTAAATATAAACTCATTAGGTATACATCTAATCTCTAAAGACTTAGGTTTCCCAGCTTTAGTAGCTCTTGACGCGAAGATAGGGCTATATTTTTTAGTATCACAATGGTGGTCATAATATTGTGGTCTAATTCAATATTTCTTTAATGTCTTAAACCATTCTCATCAGTTGATATGTGACCAATATGTCCATAATTGATGAGCTTTAGCAAGTCTAGTTATAGAGGCATCACTAAGTCAATCAGCATTATCTAGTATATATCATAGAGTTGATTTTAATAATGCGTCATATGATAAAGAAAAATATTCCTTAGTAAATATATGTATATGTGTCCCCACGTATCTTGGGTCTCTATCATTCATTACTAATCCAAACTTTCTAATTTGGTCATTTAAATATTTCACTACTATATTAAAGTTATCTTCATTGACATCAAAAGGCGTAAAGTTATATTCAATAGTAGAACCATAATATTCTCTACTTAATTTAACTCAAATATCAGTTCATTCTATAAGAGAAAACTTCTCATATGACAATCATTCTTCTGCTAATATGCTATCAGAGTGATAGCTATCAGAATGTAATTCTACTTCAATTCATATTTTCATTTTTTTTAAATTAATCAATAATCTCTAGCACTTCAATAGCGGCTTCTTTAATTCAGAACCATCATAAATCAGTTTTATATGCATCATAATATTCTTTTACATTATTAACTCAATAATGATATATTAGGTATCATGTTATACATCAATCAATATCTAATCATGTAAGATTTTCTAAGTTAGCCCAGAAGAAATCTCATGCATGTTGATAATGATATGCTTCTAAATCAGTCATATCTACTGGATATTTTCTCCGAGTTTTCAGCTCTTTATCCCAATTAGCTCAATACGTCCAGCAATTATATGATTTAGCTGGTTTACGATAACTATCAACATGTGAATATCCATATGCTGTAGTAGTAG
>Ga0256843_1002498_pt1 | contig 13372 bp, 11 predicted proteins | sample AlvinellametaG_FD_191572 | JGI IMG/M metagenome (GOLD analysis project Ga0256843, IMG submission 191572) | Pompeii worm associated microbial communities from hydrothermal vent at the East Pacific Rise, Pacific Ocean - Alvinella | ecosystem: Host-associated > Annelida > Integument > Unclassified ... | reverse complement strand
TATAATAAAAATAATAAATATTAGTAAATACTTAAAAAGCTTCAATAATCTTATTCACCGTAGATTCAACAGAAAAAACATCATTGAGTAAAGTATTGGCATTTCTACCAATTTTCTCTCTAAGATCTTTATCGAGTAATTTAACTGCAGCTTCATAGAGTCTTTCATCTTCACCATTCACTTCAATGAAACCAGCATCTGCAGACTCTACTATATCTTTTAAATCATTATTTGGATTAATACTACCCAATATAGGCTTACTCTCACACATATATCCTAAAAGCTTGCCTGGGAAATTATGTGTAACATGATCACGATGCAATGTAAATAAACCTACATCAGATTCTGCAAGCATCTGTTTAAACTTTTCTTGATCAACAGATGGTAATAATGTTATATTTTGCAGATTATTTTTTTCAATAGCACGCTTAACAAGATCTACTTCATCCCCTACCCCAACCAAAATAAAATGTGCTTCAGGGTGTTTACTCATATTTTTTGCAAGTCTGACTATATTCATCATATCTTGAGCATGACCAATATTGCCACCATAAAAATAGATAACTTTATCTTCTAGGTTATACTGTTTTCGCAAACTATAATCTTTAACAATAGTAGGTGTATTTGATGCCCAATTATAAAGTATCTCTGTTTTATCCTCTAGTTTATATTTTTTGTTAAACCATTCGAGGTTTTTTTGAGACATAAGACCTATCTTGTCTGCAGATTTATAATTTAAATGTTCAAAATATTTAAAATATTTTGTAATTATTGAACTCTCTTTTAACATACCATTATCTATAACCCATTGTGGAAATATATCTCTAAGAATTAAATAACTAGGAGCATTCCAAAGCTTTTTTAATTTTCGTACTAATGGACCAAAGAATATGGAAGGAGAGTAGTAAACAATCAGATCATGCTTATCATTTTTTAAAATATCGCTACAATTATTCCAGGCATTGTGAGATAATAATGTTTCATTAATAGCTCTTTTGATTTTTCCAGTATTTTTTATTTGACCTGTTTTAAAACGACACACTTTGATCTCATCAAGCATCATAATATCAAGTTTTTTTGTAATATTTGGATCTGGTGTTATAACAGTGACGCTATGCCCTTGCTTATGAAATTCACAAGCAAGTTCATGCATCATTTTAGCAGCCACTTTAATACTATAAGGCATATAATCATCAACAATTAAACATATTTTCATTACATATAGCTCTCATAATGCGTATAAAGATGAGGATGTTCATCCATCCAGATTCTCATTTCTTCTAGCATATCTTTATAATTTGGTCTATGATTTAAATATATAAAATCATTTCTCGTACAAATTAAACTTTTATCAACATAATAATCATTTTTTTCTTTTATATTGATTTTTTTATTCCATATTTGTGCACACTTATTTAAAAGTTCATATTTTGATATTTTATCTTCCGGGCATAGATGATATAAGCCAACTATATCTTGTTCTAAAAAAGCAGATGTTTGTTTTGCCAGTTCCAATGTTGTAACTCCAGACCAATAAGCATGTGTATATCCATATATATCACCATTTTGTTTGAAAAACCAATCCAATAATCCAGTACCATTAGATTTTAACTCTGGACCTATAATAGAAGTTCTAATAGTTAAATCATGATCATTTATTATCTCACCTAAAGCTTTTGTTCTCGCATAATTATCATCGCCATCTCTAAAAGATGTTTCAGTATATCCACCTATCTTACCAGAAAATACACAGTCAGTGCTTATATGTATAAGTTTATAACTTACTTTCTTTCCTAGTTCTGATAGGAAATGTGGTAAATAACTATTTATTTGAATTGCTGTTGTTAATTCACTATTTGATTGTGAAACTAAAATACCTATACAATTAATAATAACATCAGGGTTAATTTCTTTAATATATTCTTCTAGTATATCAAAGTTATTAACATCTAAAGTTTTAGTCACATATTTTGATTTTCCTGATCTAGCAACTCCATATATTGTATATTTATTAGTATTATCAAGATATTCAGCCATAATATGACCAGCCATACCTAAAGTACCTAAAATTAATATCTTTTTCATTTTAATACTTCTTCCAAACTGTTCGATTAATATAATCAATATAACTTACAACAATTCTAACAACTTTTTTAGAAACATTATCAGTATCATAATCTTTAATGATATTCATTGGTTTCGCAGATGCTTGTTCTGTAACGATGTTAATAGAGTTTATAATATCATTACTTTTAAGTCCTGACATAATTAAAGTTCCTTCATCCATACCTTCAGGTCTTTCATGGGCTTGTCTAATTGTAATAGCTGGAAATCCAAGAATAGATGATTCTTCAGTAATTGTACCACTATCCGATATCGCACAATATGCATTTTTTTGTAGTGCTATATAATCAAAAAATCCTAGAGGTTTCATAAATTCAATTAATCTATTAAAATCTTTTTTATTCAAAGATTCTAACTTTTTTCTTGTTCTAGGATGTGTTGAAACAATAATTCGCTTGTTATAAGTTTGAGCAATCACATTTAAAGACTCTAAAAGGTCATTGAAGTTTTGTTCACTATCAACATTTTCTTCTCTATGTGTACTAACTATAAAAAAATCTTTTTTCTTTAAATTCAACTTTTCTAAAACATCTGAATTTTCAATATCTTTCTTATAATATTCTAAAACTTCTAACATCGAAGATCCTGTTTTAATAACAGTTTCAGGTCTTATACCTTCTGCTATAAGATAGTCTCTAGCATGTTCAGTTAAAGTCATATTTATATCACTTAACTGATCCACTATCTTGCGATTAATTTCTTCAGGGACTCTTTGATCAAAGCATCTATTACCCGCTTCCATATGAAAAATAGGTATTTTTCTTCTTTTTGCAGATATTACAGATAAACAACTATTAGTATCACCATAAAGTAAAACTGCATCAGGCTTTATTTCAGATAGTAGTTGATCTGATTTACTAATAACATTTGCAATGGTTTCAGCAGCATTATCAGCAGCAGCATTTAAAAAATAATCTGGCTTCTTAATACCCATCTCTTGAAAAAAAACCTCATTTAGTTCATAATCATAATTTTGACCAGAATGTACTAATATATGATTTGTATATTTTTCTAGTTCAGCGATTACTCTACTAAGTTTAATTATTTCAGGTCTTGTACCTACGATTGTCATAACTGTTTTCATTTATATAACTCCAAACTCTTTTAAATCATCTTGAATTTCATATAAATTAACCAACATTTTTCGTAATTCTTCTTCATTAAGTCTATGCGTATTATGTGAATGATATTCACCTGCTTGAGTTATAACATTATCACCTTCTTCAAAAAATTTACTATAATTTAAATCCCTATCATCTGATGGTATACGATAATATTGTCCCATATCTATTGCTTTTACCATTTCTTCTTTCGTAAGTAGAGCTTCATAAAGTTTCTCACCATGTCTTGTACCAATAATTTTAACTTCATGATCTGGTCTATTTAATAAGTTTTTTAAAGTTTTTGCTAAAAGTTCTACAGTTGCTGCAGGTGCTTTTTGAACAAAAATATCTCCATTTTTACCATTATTAAATGCAAACATAACTAAATCAACAGCTTGATCTAAACTCATCATAAATCTAGTCATTGCAGGATCTGTAATAGTAATAGTTTTACCATTACGAATTTGATCTATAAAAAGTGGTATAACAGAGCCTCTGCTTGCCATAACATTTCCATACCTTGTACAAGCGATCATCGTTTCATTATCATCTAGATTACGGCTTTTTGCTACTGCAACTCTCTCCATCATTGCCTTACTTACACCCATAGCATTAATAGGATAAACTGCTTTGTCTGTACTAAGTACTATAACTTTTTTAACTTTTGCAGCAATAGCAGCATTAAGTACATTTTCAGTACCTATTACATTTGTTTGAACAGCTTGCATAGGATAAAATTCACACGATGGAACTTGCTTTAATGCTGCAGCATGAAAAATAAAGTCAACACAACGAACAGCATCATTTACTGAGTTAACATCACGAACATCACCAAGGTAAAATTTCAGCTTGTCATTGTTGTACTGTTTACGCATATCATCTTGTTTTTTTTCATCACGAGAAAAGATTCTTATCTCTTTTATGTCCGTATCTAGAAATCCTCTTAGAACTGCATTACCAAATGAACCTGTTCCACCTGTAATTAGTAGTATCTTGTCTTTAAACATTTTTTTCTCCTTGTGTTTTGTTCAATATTGTTTCACATATTTCTATATATTTTTCTGCTCTTGTATGAGCGGTTTCAAACTCTTGCAATCTTTTTGTTCCTTTTTCTATTAGTTCATTTTGTAAACTCTTATCTTCTATGAGCTGTTTTATTTTTTTCGCTATATCTTCTGGATCTAGAGGATCAAAGTATAAAGCTGCATCTTTACAAATATCTTTAGCAAATGAATAGTTTGAGGTAAGTATCGGTTTTTTCATCTTCATTGCTTCTGGATAAGATGCACTGAAAGTTTCTAATAAAGTAGGTGCAAATAAAGCATCTGCTTGAGAATAAACAGATGGACAAGCTGCTTGTTCTATCGGACCAATATTTATTATATAATCCTTATTTTTAAAAAGATTATTATAACTTATATCATCAATAGTAATAATAAATTTTATTTTATCATTATTAAGGTATTGATATACTTTATTAATAATATCTAAGTTTTTAGAAGGATGATTGTGTGCAATGTATAAAAACCTAAATTCTTTTTCATTTTGTTTTGGAAGTTTTATATAGTATTTATTACCTTTATCTAATAGATTTTCATCTTCAAAACTTGTACTGTATGTATTTCCAACAACAAAAATAGTCTCTTTTTCCAAATGTAATATCTCTGCTATTTTTTCTTTTGCATCTTCTGTCTCTAACACATAATAATTAGTATCTCTCTTTAAGTAGTATGCTTTATATCTCGTATGCAAACGCATTTTTAATCTTTTAAAAAGAGAAAGCTTTTTATATGCAATTGATGATTGATTATATACCCAACCATCAGCAAAACCTACAAGATGAACTGCTTTTGGCTTCCAGTAGCTAGGTCCAAAAACAGAAAAAACAACATCTGGTTGAATCTCTTCTTCTAAAGTATCTAATTGTTTAACTACTTCTTTCCTTGTTTTTAATGAAGAAGGAGACCTATCTATACGATAAAAATGAAATTTATCTGAAAAACTATCTTTATCTAATTGTTTTTCAACAGCAAGAGATAAAAATATATAATACTCATGAGAATTTTCTAAGGACTTTAACTCATTAATGAAAGAGAGTGCTACTTGTAAGCCGCCCCCAACATATAAAGTAGAAGTATTTACTATAATTTTCATAGAGACCTTTCAAATTCAACAATATTTGTCCATATATTCTTAGCAAAATCTTTATCATGATCATGATAAAGATTCCTTACTTTTTCTCTTTGCTTTATAAAATCATCTTGATCATTAACACAAGAATTTAAAAATGAAAAGAGTTCTAACTCTGAACTTACAAACTCACCTGGCATATACTCTTTAGGATTTTCTATAATTAAACCTCTAGAATTACTATATGAATCAAAATCTTCCATTACAAATCCGATAGGTCTATTTAAAAGTAAAAAATCGATATATATTGATGAAAAATCTGTTATTAATATATCTACATTAGCCAATATATTATAAAGTTGACAATATTTTTTTTCAAAATCTTCATTTTTTAAAAATAACAAATTTGAAAATTTATTAAATTTTTTATTATTTAAAACATCCATAGGATGTAATTTTATAATCATAAAAGCATTTAATCTCTTTAGTTCCTGATTTAGTAAGTCGTAATTTTCAGATATCACAGGTAAACCATCATTCAATTCTCCATCCAAACCTGTATAACCTATTATTGATTGACGATATGTAGGCGTCCATAAAAATATCTTTTTATATTTTTCTTTATTAATATTAAATCTTTTTAAATAATCTACTTTTTCTAGTAATAAGTCATTTCTAGGTTGCCCACTAACCAAAACACTATTTAGATCCACTCCAAATGCCTTTGCCATATAGTTTTGAAAAAAAACAGAAGTAGCAATAACAAAATCTGACTTTGGTATATTTGGATTTTTATTATCTAATAATAATCCTATTCTTTTTAATGGCATACCATGCCATAAATTAACAATAATATGTTTTTTTGAATACTTTAAACCTGGATATAAGCCATGTGTATAAAATATATATTTAGATTGATAATATTTCAATATTCCAAGTACTGAGTTCTTTTTTATAAAAATAATTTTTTTTAAATCAGATTTTTCTATATATAAACATTCATATATCATATTCAAATATTCATCTTTTTTATCAATATCATTTATTAACCAAATATATCTTTTATTTTCATTTTTATAAGAATCAAATAGATATTTAAACATACTAAAAGCATTATCAGATACATCAGGAAAGGATAAAAACAAGAAAGTATTTCTATCCTTCGGAGATATTAAGTCTAGTATATATAAAAAATAATTAATTAGTTTTTTCATTGACCATTCTTATTTAAAGAAACATACTCAGATAAGATATTATTTATACCTAACATATCATCATTTGTGATTTTTTCAGTTTTATTTTTTTCTCTTGTAATTAAACTTATAAATTCTGAAATTTCATATCTTAATCCATCACCTTGTAATTCATAATTAAAACTATATTCTTTGTGAATATCTTCAAATTTAACAATAAATGTTTTAGTCAACCACCATGGAGCTGGTATATATATATATCCTTTCGTACCAGATATAACTGCATCTCCTTCTGACTTCATTCCAATTGCAACTGTAGAAATTGAAATTGCTCCATTTTCATATTGACATATTATTCTATTACTAGAATCTACTTTATTCTCTTTTTGGTCATAAAAATTAATAATATTTGGAGAACCGAGTATTTTTTGAGCCAATAAAAGTGGATAACTAGCTAATTCTAAAGTCGCCCCCCCATATGGATAACTCCACTCTCTTAAACTTTTATCATCTATTATTTTAGTAAAGGTAGCTCTTACTTCTTTTATATCTCCAATTATTCCCGTATCTACTTCATCTAATAACTTATTAAAAGCAGGGAAAAAAGCTGTTTTCAATGCTTCAAGTAAAATTAGATTATTTTTATTTGCTAATTTTAATAATTCATTTAATTGATTTTTTTCTATGACAATAGGTTTTTCACAAAGAACATGTTTTCCATTTTTTAAAGCAGTTTTTATCTGTTCATAATGAAATTCAGATGGAGATGCTATATAAACTGCATCAATATCAGAGGAAAGAAATTCATTTATATCTGTAAAACCATATAATATATTATGTTCTTTAATAAAGTTTTTTACACTCTTTTCCGATAATGACAAAACACTTATAATTTCCATAGAATCAACAAATACTGCTTCTTTACAAAATCTATTTGCTATTCTACCCGTACCTATAATTCCAACTTTAACTTTTTTGATTTTTTCTCGTAACAAAGTACTTGAAACTCCTTCTGTTCTAGCTAAATACACAACATCACAATATTCTTTAAGGTAATCAAATTTTCCAATCCAATCATCACCTAAAACAAATACGTCAACATTATATTTTTGTATATCATTTTGCTTTTGTTGTTGATGCTCTTCAACTATAACTTTATCTACAAAGTCTAATGCTAAAATAGACTTCATTCTTGTTTCTAAATCTTGCACAACATTTAACTTTCCTCTTGATCTGTCGTAATCTTCACTTGTTACTCCAACTATAAGAGTATCACCAAGAGCTTTCGCTCTTTTTAAAATATTAAGATGTCCAATATGAAACATATCGAATGTTCCATATGTAATTACCGTTTTTTTCTTTTTCATATTAAATCTCCTCTCTAGTGTAATCTAAGAGTTTTTTTGTAATATTATCCACACTATAAATATTATTTACTTCTTTAGCTCTTATAGAAAATTTGTTTCGTAACTTTTCATTATTGATTAGTTCTTTTAATTTGTTAGTTAGAGTTTCAACATCATGTACAGGTACTAAAAATCCATTTTTATTATCTGTTATTAAATCTCTTGGTCCAGTATTACAATCAAAACTAACACATGCTAAACCTGCTCCCATGGCTTCAAGCAAAGCATTTGGAAAACCTTCATAAATTGAAGGAAATGCAAAAATCATAGATTTTGCCAACCACTCATCTATATTATTTACACTACCAGGCATATAAACTTTTTCTGCTATACCTAATTTATTTGCTAAATTTTTTAAATTATCTTTTTCTGAACCATCTCCTAAAATCACTATTTTCCAATCATCCACTTTTATTTTAGCAAATGCTTCTAATAAGTATTGTTGCCCTTTTTGTTCATGTAGTCTACCAATATTTAATATAATTTTCTCTTTTTTAATATCTTTAAATAAAGAAATACTTTTAATTGGATTTGCAATAACTTTACTTTTTATCTGAAATTTTTTAATTGCTATTTCTTGTGCGGTTTTTGTTTGTGCTATAAATCCCGTAGCTTTTTTGTATGTAAAATCCCTTAAGAGTAATAAAAATTTTGAGTTATTGTCCCAAAGATAAGGATTGTTTCTTTCAGAAATATATATTTTAAGATCTAAGAATAAAGCTGACAATATAGTAATAATATTACTGCGCGTTAAAAAACTAATAACTGCATCAGGATGCTCTTTTTTATATAGTTGTCTAAGTTTATAGATAACAATAAATGAACTAAAAATTTTATTAACTTTAGAATGATGCTGTAAATTAAAATCAATTAATTCTACTTGATCATTTAGTTTATAAAATTGATTTCCACCAATCCATAATATTACACTTACTTTATGACCTTTTTCACTTAAAGAATTAGCCAGTTCAGATATAACACGTTCTGCTCCACCATGAGACAATGTAGGTATTATAAAAAAAAGTTTCATTTTTGATTATTTTCCTTTTTCGTAAATAAATAGACAAGTAATATTCCCCATATAATTGGTCGTAATGTCACAAATAGATTACTTCTAGACATATAAAACACTAAACTAGCAAACATTCCTGCACTAATTAACCAATATAAGTTTTTCTGAGTATTTAATTCATTTTGTAACTTTTTCATAAATAAACCTAATAAAAACATAAAGACTAGACTACCCGTAATACCGAAATTAAGATATATGTCAGCTATCAAGGAAGTACCCTCTCCAGAATGGGCATGTTCACCAAAACGCAAATATGTAATATATCCTGCAGAACCCAACTCATAAGGTTTTACATCTGACAACTGCATATAAATATTTTGTGACATTGGTATTAAAGCAAGAAATTTTGCAATCCATAAATCACCATAAAAGTAATCATGCTTTTGTGGTACATTATTTAATGCACTATAAAGGGTTCTAGCACTATTTGCTAATTCTATAGTAATATCATAATTAGTTGACAAGTTAGCCCTATTAGCACCAGCAAGTAAAATATTCTCATCAGACTTTGCACTTCGCCCTAAACCAATAAGAGTCATTACAATTGCTCCAGTAACAATAATAATAGAAAATTCTTTCAAACTAATTGGTCTAATTAAAGAGCCAAATAAGATTAAAAATGTCATTAAAATTTGTATAGATGTTCCTCTATCTCCAACAGATAAAAAGATAAGGATATAACTAACCATCAATAATAAATATTTTTTATCTATAGTCTTTAGCCATAAAAGCATTGAACCTTTATAATTATCTTTATTATTTAATACAACAACAGATGTTAATGCCAATATACCAATTTGTGCTAATAACTGAAAATATACAGAAATACCAGCACCTGTTGCAGAGCCACCTTCCCCTTTATAAACGCTTCCTGCAAAAAAACCACTTCCAGCTGTCATTAAAAAAAGTAAAAAGAAAAGTAAAGTAAACCAAAATAGCTTTTTATAATTTATAGAATATGTTATTTTCTCTCTTTTTTTTAAAGGTATTAAATTGTATCCCAGCATCCACATTAAAATAGAGATTGTTGATAACCAAGTTCCAAATGTTATATAGTCAGATATATAATATATATACTGTAAATATATTGGAGAGACACCATTTAGTATCATTAAAGACCATTGAAAATGTACTATAGCAAACCCAATTAAGAATAATACATCTAATCTAAACCAATTTTTATCTTTTTGTAATAAAAAATGAATAACTAAGGCTGCAATAAAAACTATTAAATAAACTAAAAGAAAATCTTTATTTAAATGACTTTTAAAATCTGGCATAAATATAAATAAAACTACTATTAAGATTAAAAAAAGTAATTTAAGTAACTTCATGAATCAATCTTTATATTTTTTAATATATCAATCATTTTTAAAACTCCAAACTTCATAGTTAAACTTTATTTGTAATATTGCTTGAAAGAATTGTATAAATACAAACTGACATGCTAAACCATATATTCCATAAAAATAAATAGCTGGAATAACTATTATTAAGTTTAATATCATAGTCATAAGCGTGATTTTTGATAAAAGCATACCTTTAGATTTAATAATTAATAAATTAGAATAAAAACCACCTATCGCAAATACAATTCCAATTGATAAGATTTTCAAAACTTCAACTGACTCTTTTATCTCTTTACCAGAAATAAGATCTACTAAGAAAGGACTAAATATATAAGTTAAAATTGCAAATACAAGTAGAGATAAGAAATAAACTAAACTTAACTTTTTCACTAATACATAATATTTTTCTTTATTCTCCTTATACTTTTTCACTAAATATGGAAAAAGTGCTTGTATTATTGGTCCAAATAAGCTTCTTATTGCCATATATATTTTCTCTGCTATTGCATAATATCCAACAGCAACATTATTGGTCATAATACCCAATACAAATATATTTATAGATGTATATAAAATTACAGCTATTCTTGAAATAAATATATGCCAACCATTTTTAAATTGAAATACAATCTCTGAAATTTCAGGTATGAAAAAATATACATTATGCTTTTTATATATGTAGTATAATGAAAAAATCCCTGCAGCTAGTGCACCTATGGAATCCAATAATGGTACATATAAATAATCACTCTGCTCTTTTATAAGTAAAATAACAGCTAATATAAAAACAATTTTATAACTAACCCTAATATAGGTAATCATTTTCATTTTTTCAATGCCTTGAAAATACCATATAGGGAATAACACATCACCAAAAACAATAAAAAAAGTAAATAAATATACTTGCCAATTCATATTAAATTTATCTACAAACATCAATATAAGAGAAAATACTAAAAATGATAAACAAGACAATATAAATTTCACGATTAAAATAGAACTAAATATTTTTGAAACTTTATCTATATTGTCTCGTTCTATAGATATCTGCTGAGTACCTGATAATTCAAATCCATAAGCAACAACTGCTCGAAAAAATGAAACACTTGCTGTTGCAAATGCTAAAATACCGAAATTTTCTACCCCTAGTACTCTCACTAAATAAGGTAATAAGATTAAAGGAAGTATATATGTTGCTCCTTGCAAAATAAACAAAGAAAAAAAATTAGATATAACTACTTTAATATCTTTTTGTTTTAATTTTGTTTCTAACTTAGTTAACATAAAACTCTTTATACCACTTCACAAACTCAGCAATTCCATCAGCTAATTTTGTATCTGGTTTATATCCAAAATTCTCTATGAGTCCTGTTACATCTGCGTAAGTACTTACTACATCACCATCCTGCATAGGCATGAAGTTTTTCTCTGCTTTTTTACCCAGTGTGTTTTCAAGTGTCTCTATAAACTCCATCAGTGGTAGAGGAGCATTATTACCAATGTTATAGAGTCTATATGGTGCTGAAGAGCTGTCTATTTTTGGATCTTTAGCATCCCACTTCTCATCACTCTGAGCTGGTTTGTCTATGACTTTTATAACACCGTCTACGATGTCATCTATGTAAGTAAAATCACGGCTCATTTTACCATTGTTAAAGACCTTTATAGGTCTGTCATTTAGTATGGCATCTGTAAAAAGCATAGGAGCCATGTCTGGTCTTCCCCATGGTCCATACACAGTAAAGAACCTTAGACCCGTTGTCTGTATGCCATAGAGGTGAGCATAAGTATGTGCCATCATCTCATTAGACTTTTTCGTTGCAGCATACAAGCTTACTTGGTGTTCTGTTTTATCTGTCGTCTTAAAAGGTTGTGATTCATTGAGTCCATATACAGAAGAGCTAGAAGCATACGCAAGATTTTTCACATCATGATTACGACACCCCTCTAAAATGTTTAAAAAACCTACTACATTACTCTGAATGTATGCATGAGGATTTTCAAGAGAGTATCTCACACCTGCTTGTGCAGCAAGGTTACATACAGCATCAAACTGTTCTGTTTTAAAGAGTTCATCCATTGCCTCTTTATCTGAAAGATCCATCTTATAAAAGCTATGTTTATCATATGTTTTAGAGAGAGCTTTTTTGTTTTCAGATATATCATCTTTCTCGATTCCAAGCTCTTTTAGTCTTCCATACTTAAGGTTGACATCATAGTAGTCATTTATGTTATCTATACCTACTACTTCATCACCACGCTCTAAAAGTTTTTTTGCTAAGTGAAATCCTATAAATCCTGCTGTTCCTGTTACGAGTATCTTCATATTATTCCTTAACTATCACTCTCAAAGATATCACGAGTATATACTTTATCTGCTACATCTCGTATGCTATCTTCCATACGGTTTGCAACTATGACATCACTTATCTTTTTAAACTCATCAAGATCTTTTATGACTTTAGAGTTAAAGAAGTACTCATCTTCTAGTACTGGCTCATAGATGACTACTTCTATACCTTTAGCTTTAAGGCGTTTCATAATGCCTTGTATTGCTGAACTTCTAAAGTTATCTGATCCTGACTTCATAGTAAGTCTATAGATACCTACCGTTTTATCAACATGTTTACTTACATCATCACCAAGTTTTTCTATGATGCTTTGCGCTATAAAGTCTTTTCTAGTAGAATTTGCATTTACTATAGCTTCTATGATGTTTGATGGTACATCTTTGTAGTTAGCTAAAAGTTGCTTTGTGTCTTTTGGCAGACAGTAGCCTCCATAACCAAAGCTAGGGTTGTTGTAATGCGAGCCAATACGAGGATCAAGTCCTACACCTTCGATGATTTGTCTTGCATCAAGGTTATGAGTTTGAGCATAAGAGTCAAGTTCATTAAAAAATGCTACACGCATAGCAAGGTAGGTATTTGCAAAGAGTTTAATAGCTTCTGCCTCTGTTGAGTCAGTAAAGAGAACTGGCACATCTTCTTTTATA
>Ga0256843_1002497_pt1 | contig 13375 bp, 14 predicted proteins | sample AlvinellametaG_FD_191572 | JGI IMG/M metagenome (GOLD analysis project Ga0256843, IMG submission 191572) | Pompeii worm associated microbial communities from hydrothermal vent at the East Pacific Rise, Pacific Ocean - Alvinella | ecosystem: Host-associated > Annelida > Integument > Unclassified ... | reverse complement strand
GGATTTCGCCAAAGAGATCGGTCGTCTGTCCGATATCGATGTCTATCGGGGATGGAAAAGCATCTACCGGTTGTACGGCGAGATGACCTTCGCACGGAAGATCGTTCTCTTTCATCTGTGGCACGACATCGACCGTGACAGTACCTATGTCCGCGGATACGAGCGTAACCGGCAACGTTTTGTCCGGAAACTGAAAGCGCTGGCTTCCCGGCCCCGTTCCGAAACGGTTCGTGTGCCTTTCGAGGATCCGGTATTCGACCGCTATCGAAACTCCGCCGGCGGATTGAGCCTGTCGGACCGTTACAGGAATTCACCGCTGATCGTGTGGGTACAGCCTTTGAAAAGGATCCCTCTGGTCGGAGGAACGCTGTTGCGGCTCAAGCGTCTATGGCTGGACAGGAGATAGGCATGCAGCCGGTCGTGTCCATCATCATTCCCCTTTTCAATACCCGGGATTATATTGCCGATGCGCTCGATTCGGTGTTGCGGCAGAAATACGGTGATATCGAGATTGTCGTGGTCGACGACGGTTCCACGGACGGATCGGTGGAAGTGGTCCAACGGTATCGCGACAGGCATCCCGGGATCGTTCTGCTGCATCAAAAGCATGCCGGGCCGGGAGCCGCGCGCAACAGGGGGATACGGTATGCGAGAGGGGAGTACCTTCTTTTTCTCGATTCGGATGACCGGCTGGCGGAAGACGCCCTGTCCGGACTGGTTCATGCCGGCCGAACCAACCGGTCGGAGATCGTCGTGGGCATGATGGTCTCTTTTCGTGGAAAACGTCGATGGATCCCCGAACGGATGCGTTTTTTCGCTTCCGGTTTCCAGGCGGAAGCGACGAATGTACAGCAACTGCCCGAACTGATCGAAAACGTCTCCCCGTGCAACAAACTGTTCCGGCGTACGTTTATCGAAGAACACACGATCCGTTTTCTGGAAGATGCCCGGTTGAGTGAGGACCTTTACTTCGTCGTTTCGGCGTTTCTGAATGCCGAAAAAGTCAGCGTGATTCCGCAGACCGTCTATTATTATCGGGGACGGTCACGGCAGGAAGGGTCTTTGACGGCGAACATCGATCCCGGGGGGATCGCAGATATCCTGCGGGTTTCGGCGATGCTGGACGCGATGGAGACCGCCCGTTTCGCCGGGGAGGCGAAGGCCCTTCGCCGGAGGCGGCATCGTCATGAAATGAACAGTATCCTGTATCGGTTGGTGCAACTGGAAGCGCAGGGGCAGGACGTGATGCCGATATTGAAAAAAGTTTCGTCTTTTGTCTGCGGAGCGGGGAAAGATACTCTTGGCGAGTTCTCTCCCGCACGGAACCTGATACTTTACGAGTTGTCCCGTCAGCGGTTCGGGGAAGCGCGCGAGTGGTTGAGACGGGAAATACCGGTAAAAAAGAGTTTCCTCGAACGCCTCGGGGGTAAAACGGTTTCGGCGACGAAACACATCGTCTGGGCCGTGATACGGATGTCGCTCCGGATCTCTTTGCCGTTGCCGGAAGCGGAGCGCGGGATCTGGCTTGTCGGTGAACGGCAGGGAAACGGGGCGGACGATACCGGCTATCTTTTCTTTCGGTATTGTCGCCGGGCTTTTCCGGAACGGCCGGTGTTCTTCGTGACGAAAAACGGGGTGCCGGATGACGATCCGGAACACATTGTCCGTTACGGGTCGTGGCGAAACCTTCGACTGGCGTTGAAAGCGGAAGTGTTTGCGTTCAGTGACGGCTATCGGGACATTCTTCCGTACTGGCCGCGGATCGCTTCGATGAGGGAGCGCCCTTTCGGTGTCTTCTTGCAGCACGGGGTGTTCGCGTTCAAACGCAGTGAATACTACCGCGCTCCGGCGGTGGCGAGCAGGGGAGAAGCCTATGACATGATGGTGGTCTCTTCGGAAAAGGAGAAGCGGTATGTCGCACGCGATTTCGGTTATCCGCTTTCGGTCATGGCGGTGACGGGACTGTCACGGTTCGACCGTCTGTACGCCGACCGGGACCGACCGACGCGGCGGCAGATCCTGTTCGTGCCCACCTGGCGTTTCGAGCTTCGGTACGCCGACGAAGCGGCATACCGGGATTCGATGTTCCATCGAAAACTGCTGGCATTTTTCAGGCATGAAAAGTTACACAAGGTGCTGGAAAAGTACGACTATACGCTTCAGGTCTGTTTTCATCATGCCATGGCACCGTTTGCGAAACTGTATGCGGGTACCGCACCGAGGATCGTCTTTTCGGATATGACGGATACGGACTTTTACGAACACATGATTCAGAGCCAGATGCTGATTACGGATTATTCTTCCGTGGCTTTCAACATGGCATATCTTGGTCGTCCCGTCTGTTTCTACCAGTTCGACCGGGAAAGGTTTCTGGCGGTGGAAGGGGGAAGTTTCATTGATTTTGATACGGAACTGTTCGGTATGAGCAGTGAAGACCCCGGTAAAATCGCGGAGGAGGTCGAGTATAATATCCTCAACGGATTCAAGGTGCGGCCGGAGCATCGGGCAAAAGCCGATATGTTTTTCGCTTATGGGGACGGCGGGAACTGCAGGCGGATTTACAAGGCACTGACAGAAAGGCTGGAATGAGCGCGAAGATAGTGATCACGACCGAGACGGACGGCAGCGCCCGGGACAGCCATGCGCGCTGGCTTTTGCATATGATCGGTGTTCCGCTGCGAAGTGCCGTAGCGGGAGCGGATGTCCGGCGGGAGGTTTTCGATGCCGCTTCGGCAGCCGATCTCTTTATCGGCTTCGAGTTGTCGGAATCGGGTAAAAAGGAGCTGAACGGGGCAGGGCGCGTCTGGATCGATCTGAGGATCGCCCCCGTGCGTTTTCTGGACGATATCTATTTGACTTTCGAGACGAATCACGACGGGATCCGGAAGCGGCTCGAAACGTACCGGATCAGTGAAACGCTGGTGAAATACCATGCCGAACTGATCAGGGCGACGGTCCTGAAGTTGAAAAAAGCGGACATCGTCCCTTCGAATACGTTGCTGCTGATCGGACAGACGGAACGTGACCGGGTCGTGTTCGACGGGAAAAAGTATCTGACACTCGCCGACCGGCTTCCGGAACTCGGGGCGCTGGCAAAACCGTATGATCATGTATGGTTCAAACCCCATCCCTATGCGAAAAACGGACGCCGGTTGTTGCGTGAATTACGAAAAGGGCTCGGGCATGTCGAAAACACACGGGAAAATATCTACTGTCTGCTCGCCAACGATGGAGTGACGCATGTCGCCGCACTCAATTCCGGTGTTCTGCATGAAGCCGGACATTTCGGCAAAGAGGTCACTTTTTTACATACGCCGACATTCGACGCGGCGCAAACGGGAGTGTATGGAGACTATTTTAGCAGTGCCTTCTGGGCCGACATCCTTTCTCCCGTTTTCCAGACGGTTTCGTCAGACCTTTCACTTCCGTTTGTTCCGAGTCGTCTGCGAAAGACGCTGAACGATTTTTGGGGTTACAATGCCGTTTCGGACGAGGTCGTCCTGCGGGATGTGCTGAAAGAGAAAATCCAAAGCGTGATGAGCTTCTTTCGATGATAATGAAATCAAAAGCCGGGATCAACAATGCGTATTCTCCTTGACGGCCGTGTCCTGGGACACGAACATTTCAGCGGCGTGGAGAACTATACGCAGAATCTTTTGAAGCAGTTCGGTGACGGCGTCGATGTCGCAAAACCGCCTTCGGGAAAACGGAACTGTCGGCAGATCTGGGAACATACATACCTGCCCTGGCGTTCCCGACACTACGACCTGCTTTGCTGCCCGGCGAATATCGCCCCTTTTCATGTGCCTGAAAACACGAAACTGGTCCTGACGCTTCACGACGCGGCTTTCAAAACGTTTCCGCAGAGCTTTTCGCGTACCTTTCGCCGCTACTATGAATGGCTGGTGCCCCGAAATATCGCACGGGCGGACCGTGTCGTCACCGTTTCTCACGCTTCTGAAAAAGAGATCCTCCGGTTCTTTCCCGAAGCGGAGGGAAAGATCACGGTGATCCCGCCAGGCGTGTCCTCTTTTTATCGTCCCGTTACCGGTGTCAAAAAGGAAAAACAGCTCCTCTGTGTCGGTTCGGTCAACGAACGCAAAAACGTCGCCGGAGTGATCGGGGCGTTTCTCTCTCTGCCGAAAGGGCACGGGTACCGGCTGGTGCTGGCCGGGAACCATTTCGGCAACTTCGCCCTTTCGGAGCGTACGCTGTCGGCGTTGTCGGCGGCGAAAGCGCACCCGGACATCGTTTTTGTGGAGGGGGCCGACGACGAAACCCTGCGGCATCTCTACAACGCTTCCCGCTGCCTGGTGTTTCCGTCTTTTTACGAAGGTTTCGGCCTGCCGCCGCTCGAAGCGATGGCCTGCGGGATACCGGCGATCGTCTCGGACGTTTCCGCCGTGCCGGAGGCCTGCGGGGAGGCCGCGCTGTACTGCAATCCGCACGACGTCAGCGATATCGCGGAGAAGATGCGGCGGATGATGGAGGATGAGGCGTTATATGCCGGGCTGAAGCGAAAAGGCCTCGAGCATGTCAGGAAATTTTCGTGGGAAATGGCGGCGAAAGCGCACTGGAAGGTTTTTGAAGAGGTCTGTGCTTCCCGTAAGAGGTAGACATACCCATTTGTATGTATGCTATAATACATAAAAAGGATGACGTATGACCGTAAGAAAGAATTTTCTGTTCGATGACGAGGTCGCGAAACATCTGGAAGCGCTGGCAAAGGAGCGCGGCAAAAGCCAGACGGCGATCGTGCAGGAGTTGGTGGAAGCGGATTACAAGACGATCGAAAAACGGAAAAAACTCGAAGCGTTCGACGGCTTCGCAGGCAGTCTGGAAGGAGCGTTCGACAGCCTGGCCGATACCCCGAAAGTGGTCCAGTCGGTGAAAGCACGGAAAGATGTTTAGAAAAATCTATTTCGATGCGAATATCCTGGCGGATACGGTGGACTCCCGGCGAAAAGAACACCTTTACAGTGTTCGTGCCGTTCGGCACTGTATGGAATCGGATATCGATATTTTGACCAGCTGCGATATCGTCACGACCCTCTATTACATTAATGCCAAATATGATAAGGCCGGTGCTTTGCAAAACATCGTGAGGCTCAGCACGTTCAGCACGATCGTCGATTTTTCGAATCGGGAGGTGGTTTCGGCATGTATATTGATGCTGGAAGATCCCGATTATGTCGATTTCGAAGATACCCTGCAGTATATTCTGGCACGGAAAAGCGGATGCGACCTGATCCTTTCCAACGATACCGGGTTCGTTTCCAAAGAGATCGAGGTGATGACCAGCCGCGTCTTTTGTGAAAAAGCGGGCCTGCTGTGACGGGAGCGAAAATCGCCATCGTCCACGACTGGCTGGTGACCGACGGGGGCGCGGAGAAGGTGCTGCGGTCGCTGATCGATCTTTATCCGCAGGCCGAGATCTTTTCGCTGGTGGATTTTCTGGATGCGGATGGACGTCGGAAGGTTCTTGCGGGAAAACGGGTGCGGACGAGTTTTGTCCAGAAGCTGCCGTTCGCCCGCCGATATTTTCGCAACTATCTTCCTCTGTTCCCCGCGGCCGTAGAGTCTCTGGATCTCTCGGGTTACGACCTCATCTTTTCGAGTTCCTGGGCGGTGGCCAAGGGCGTGAAGCGCCTGCCGGGCCAGAAACATATCTGCTACTGTCACACACCGGTCCGTTATGTCTGGTATCTGTATGACGAATATACACGCCGGCTTCCTCCGTTGAAGAAACAGCTGGTGCAGTGGAGTCTGAAACGGCTCCGTCGGTGGGATATCGCGACGCTGGACCGTGTGGACCGTTTTGTCGCCAATTCCGCCTTCGTGCGGGAACGGATCCTTCGTACCTACGGGAAACCGGCGGAAGTGATCAGTCCGCCGGTCGATACCGGTGCCTTTACGCTGCAGATGCGGAAAGAAGATTATTACCTGACCGCGTCGAGGCTGGTGCCGTACAAAAAGACGCGCCTGATCGTCGAAGCGTTCAACGCCATGCCGCAGCGCCGTCTGGTCGTGATCGGCGGCGGGGAAGAGTACGAGACGATTCGCCGGATCGCCGGGCCGAATATCGAAGTGCTCGGCCATCAGAGCGATGAGGTACTGGTGGAAAGAATGCAAAAAGCCAGGGCGTTCGTCTATGCGGCGGTGGAGGATTTCGGTATCGTGCCCGTCGAGGCGATGAGCTGCGGGACGCCGGTGATCGCGCTGGGGACCGGCGGGACGGCGGAAACGGTGCAAGACGGCGTCAACGGCGTGCATTTTGAAAAGCAGGATGTCGATTCGCTGGTCGCGGCGGTGGAGCGTTTCGAGACGATGGTGTTCGATCCTGTGCGGGTGCGTGCCACGGCGGAGCGCTTCGCCCCGGAGCGTTTCAGAAAGGAAATCGCCGCCTGCGTCAGGCGGACGATGCAGAAGGGATAAGCCCCCGCCCGGTATAATGCCAGCTAAAAAGGAACGGTTCTGATACCGAAACGGATTGTCAATTTCTCGGTTCTGGCGGCGAGTGATCTTGCGGCGGTCAGCACGGCGGTGCTCGTCAGCCATTTCATCCGCCTTCAGCTCGACCGTTTCGCTCCTTTCAGCGCGTACGACGGCCAGTGGCAGCGTTTTCTTTTTTCCGGGATGCTCTATCTCTTTCTTCTGCTGCTGTTCGCCTTTTTCGGTCTTTACAGCCGCCGGTACGATTTCTGGGAAGAGACGCGCCGGATTTTTCAGGCGGTCTTTTTTCTTTTCATCTTTATCGCCGCGTACGTGTTCGCGACCAAGACCTCCCTGCACTATTCCCGGACGATGGTGGTGCTGATCTTTTTCAACATGGCGTGGCTGCTGCCGCTGTTGCGGGTGCTGGCCAAAAAGGCGCTGAGCCGGTTGGGAACGTGGCAGATACCGGCGCTGGTGATCGGAGAAGGAGAGCAGGTCGAAAGGCTCCGCAAGGATCTGGAGGTCAACTGGTATCTGGGATACCGCCCGGGGGAAACGATCGGAAGAGAAGGGGTGGTCTTCATCGCCACGAAGGGAATGCCGGTGGAGGAGCTCGAAGCGCTGATTTCCCGCTACAGGCACCGGGTGCGGGAAGTGGTCGTGATCCCCTACCTGAGCAATCTCAGCTTCGCCAACGCGGACATCGTCGATCTGCGGATCGGGCAGGTGAGCATGATCAATATCCAGAACCAGCTTTTCCGTCCCCGAAATATCCTGCTCAAACAGGCGGCGGAAATCGTCGCGGTGGTGGCGGTGCTGCCGCTGACGGTGCTCATATACGGCATCGTCGCCGTCTGGATCCGGCTCGACAGCCGGGGGCCGGTTCTTTTCCGGCAGCAGCGCCTGGGCAAAGACGGCCGGCCTTTCGAATGCTACAAGTTCCGGACGATGTACGTCGACGGCGACGCGCTGCTTGAATCCTACCTGCGGGAGCACCCGGAGGAGCGGGAACACTATGCCGAATTTCACAAATACCGTCACGATCCCCGGGTGACCGCGGCGGGGAAATGGCTGCGGAAAACCTCCCTGGACGAGCTGCCGCAGATGATCAACATTCTCCGGGGTGAAATGAGCCTGATCGGTCCGAGGCCCTATATGGTCGGTGAAAAAACGAAGCTGGGAGAGGATGCGGAGACGATTCTGCACGTACGGCCCGGCATCACCGGTTTCTGGCAGATCAAGGGACGAAACGACCTGACGTTCAGGGAACGGGTGGCGCTCGATGTCTGGTACATCCGTAACTGGTCGCTCTGGCTGGATTTTATCATTTTCATGAAGACGTTCGAGGTGCTGCTGACGCGGCGTGGCGCGAAATAATCCTCTTTTCTTTCCGGTGACGCCCTTTTTTTCCGATTTCCCGGACGGTTTCCCGCCGTGTCGATTCCCGAATGTTTTTTCGTTTTTTACGCACGGCTAACCGAAATCTCACTATAATCAATCGTAAATTTTCAAATTTCGCGGGGGTTTCATGCTGTTCGACAATCCGTCGCCGCTGCCGGCGGGGACCATTTCCGTTTCGCTGTCGGTTGTCGTGACGGGGCGGCGGCCGTTTTCCCGCCGGAGGGAGGGCACAGCGGTTTCGTTGCGGAAACGGCGGGAGGAAGAACGGCGGAGGAGCGGGGAATGACGCACCGTCTCGAACGCTGGATCCCGTGGATGGTGGCGGCGCTGCCGCTGGCGGTCCTGGCGCTGTGCGCGGTGCTGCTGACGGGTTATTTCTCCCGGCGGCTCAATGAATATGCGCATCGGCAGGAGATGCGCTATTTCGCCGAAGCCGTTCACCGGGCGCAAGCCCGCACGGAGGCGCGCACCGCGGACCTTGCGGCGCTGATCGCCTATGCGGACGGGCGGATCGGCGCCGGGATGAAAAAGACGCTGAAAGAACGGGTCGATACGGCGTACGACACGGCGGAGTACCTTTACGGACGTTATCGGGACAGGCTGGACGCGCCGACGCTCCGGTCGCTGATCGCGGACGCGCTTTCGCGGATGGTATGGGAAGGGCGTCGGAACTATATCTGGGTCACGGACATGAAAGGCCGCAACCTGCTTTCGGCCGATCCGTCGCTGCAGGGAAAGAACCTTTACGATTACCGCGACGCCGACGGCCGTTATATCATCCGCGAAGAGATCGAAACCGTCCGGAAGAACGGCAGCGGGTTTCTTCGCAGCCGTTTTACGTCCAAGAGCGGGGAAGTGCTGTTGTACGTGCGGCGCTTCCCGCATTTTGACTGGTACCTCGGCAGCGGGATCGATTATGCGACCGCGCGTGCCGGTCTGCAGCGGAAAATCGTCCGGATGGTCGGAAACATTCTCTGGGAGCCCTACTCGTTCGTCATGCTTTACGACGGGAAAGGGCGCCTGCTGGCGCGGAGCCATTCGGCGGGAGCGTCTGCCGGGGATCTCAACGTTTCCGCGCTGCCTGTGAACGGATGGGAACGCAGGGGCGATCTGTATGTCAAACGGGAGGCGGCGGGCCGGTACGGGTGGCAGATTGTCAGCGGTTTCGATTCGAAAAACTTCATGCGGATGTATGAGATGCGCTCGGCGGAGCTGGCCCGGCTGCTGGAAGCCGAAAAACGGACCGTGCTGGAAGCGGCCGTCGTGATCGCCCTGATCGCCGCCTTGTTCTCGCTGTTGCTCTCGCGGCGGATCAACCGGATTTTCGGCCGTTACCGGGAACAGGTCCGGGTGCGCGAAAACGCCCTGCGCGAGTTCAACGCGACACTGGAAGCCCGGGTCGAGGAAGAGGTCGAAAAACAGCGCAGAAGCGAGAAGATGCTGATCCAGCAGTCGAAAATGGCGGCGATGGGAGACATGATCTCCATGATCGCCCATCAGTGGCGCCAGCCGCTCAACAGCCTGTCGTACATGCTGATGAACATCGAAGGGGCCTACGAACACCGGGAGCTGAGCGAAGCCTATCTGCGGTCGAAGCTGGCGGAGGCGGAAAAGACGCTCGGATTCATGTCGCACACCATCAACGACTTCCGCGACTTTTTCCGGCCGGACAAGGCGCGCGAAGAGGTAGACGTCTCCGCGTGCGTCCGGCAGACCCTGGGGCTGATCGAGAAAAGCTTCGCCGCGCACGGGATCGGGATCGAAACCGCGCTGGAATGCCAGACCGCGCTGCCGTTGTACCGCAACGAACTGATCCAGGTGCTGATCAACCTGCTGCAAAACGCCAAAGACGCGCTGATCTCGCGCCGGATCGGGCAGCCGCGCGTGGAAATCGCCTGTTATGAGACGGGGCAGTTCGTCGTCGTCCGCATCTGCGACAACGCCGGAGGCGTCGACGGGGAAGTCGCGGAGCGGATTTTCGAACCCTATTTTTCGACCAAGGAAAAGCTGCAGGGAACGGGGCTGGGGCTATACATGTCGCGTACGATCGTCGAAGAGCATTTCAACGGGGAAATCGTTTTCGAAAACCGGGGAGAAGGGGCCTGCTTTTTCGTCAAGATCGGCCGGCATCAGCCGGAGGAGGAACGGGGGCGGGAGTCGGGCTGATTCTCCGGTACCCGCAGCCGGTATCCGACGCCGGAGACGTTCTCGATCGCGCCGTCGGGGATTTTCCTGCGCAGGGCGCGCACCAGCGACCGGACGGCGTCGGTGCTCATGCCTTCGTCCGGCCAGACGGCTTCCTCGATCTCCTCATAGTGGACGACCCGGTCGCGGTGCCGCGCCAGAAGGGCCATGAAGAGCCCCTCTTTCCGGCTCAGCTTCGTTTCGGTGCCGTCGCACAGCAGGCTGTGGGTATAGGCGTTGAAACTGCAGCGGCCGGAGAGGGCGACGGAGAACTTGCTCTTGTCTTCGATCCGGCGGACCGACTTTTCCAGTGCTTCGAGCAGTTTCTCCTTCGTGATCGGTTTGACGAGGTATTTGACCAGCTGAAGCTCCACCGCCTGCATCAGGTAGTCGGTGTCCGTGTAGGCGGTGGCGACGATGATCTGTACCCCGGGGTCGTGCGCCCGGATGTAGGCGGCCATGTCGAGGCCGTTGAGACGGGGCATGCGGATGTCGGCGATGATGATGTCCGGCCGTTTTTCACGCCACACCCTGACCGCTTCCTTTCCGTTGCGGGCCTCCCAGGTTTCCTTGCAGATGCGTGAGAGGTATTCCACCGCGTTGCGCCGGACATCGTCGTCGTCTTCGACGTAGAGCAGGGTCATGTTTTTCAGGGCGTCGCTGGCCATGTTTCCTCCGTTTGAGGCAGAAAGTGTTGTATTATATCGCATGCGACTTTTGACACAGTATATGACGGAAAACCGGTGGGTGCCGACGAGCGAAAAGGATGCGTTGCGCATTATCGCGGAGGAGGCGGGCGACGCCGATCCCAAAGGCGTGCTCCGCTACATTCTCGACGCGACGAAGGAGGGCCGGACCGTCGCCGTCGGCGACTGCCGTTTCCGGCAGGAGAAAAAATGAAAATTCCGTGGTTCTGGATCGCGGCCTCGCTGGCGGGGATCGTGTTGCTGCTTGTGAGGCTGAGGCTGCACCTGCACTGGCTCTACGCCTGGCTGATCGCGGTCAATCTTGTCACGTTTGTGCTGTTCGGGGCGGACAAGCTCGCCGCGATCGTGAAAATCCGCCGCGTGCGGGAGACGACCCTGCACCTGTTCGCCCTGCTGGGCGGTTCACCCGCCGCCCTCGCCGCGCAGTCGGTCTTTCATCACAAGGTTTCCAAGCGCAAGTTCGTTCTCGCCTACTGGGGGATCGTGCTGCTGCAGGCCGCGCTGGTCTACGTCGTCATGTATACGGATCTGCTGAAGGAGACGATTCTTTAGAGGTGCCTTTTAGTTTTCCGTTTCCCCGGCATTGACCCGGAACTCGCCCGTCACTTTTCCCTTCGATATAATTGTGTCACCAGAAAAAGGAGACCGATGCAGTTCCTCTACCGTTCCGACAGTCATTTCAACCTGGCCAATCTCTTTACGATGGTCAACATCGCCAGCGGCCTGATCGCCGTCTATTTCATTTCGCAGTCGAATTTCTTCTACGCCGTCGTTTTTGCGTGGATCGGCGGCGCTTTCGACATTTTCGACGGCAAAATCGCCCGGAAATACGGGCTGTCGAACGAGTTCGGCATCCAGCTCGATTCGTTCGCCGATTTTCTTTCGTTCGTGCTGGTTCCCGTCTTCCTCATTTTCCAGGCGGTCTACAGCGGGCTGGAAGGTGCGATGCTGGCAGCGGCGGCGGCGGTAAGCATCTATTACGTCATCAGCGGCCTGCGCCGGCTGATCCAGTTCAATATCGACGCCGAAGAAGGGGAGGTGTCGAAGTTTTTTACCGGCGTTCCGACTCCGCTGGGAGCGATTCTGCTCTGGCTGGTCTACCTGACGGCCGCCTACGGCTATACCGGCCCGCTGTTCGTGACGGGGGCGATGGCGCTGATCGGCTGGCTGCTCAATTCGAAGGTGAAAGTGCCGCACCCGTAGATCATCCGGTATCCGTCACTCGACGTTCGGAGGGGCCCCGGATCGGGTCCGGAATGGCGCATCCCCGGGCCGCTCCCGCTTCTTCCCGCTGCTTCCGGTTTCCTCCTTCCGTATTTTCTGCAGAAAATGTACCAGGGCCCGGGGATAGACTTTCGGGAGGGTCAGGGCGGTTTCGGTCTGCGGACCGAGCAGGAGCAGCTCGACGTCTTCGCGCATCGCGCGTTTCATCCACGCTTCGTTCAGAACGATAAAGAAATTTTCATAAAAGACCCCTTCGCGGATGTAGGAAGTGTAGGGAACGACTCTGAAGCGGTGGCCGAAGGTGTCGACGGCACGGGTGAAGCCGGGCCACGCCCCGGCCCGGGCGGAAAAGAGCAGCAGGTATCTGGGGCGGGCGGCCTTCGTTTTCCCGCCGGGGACGTCCGTCGGGACTTCGGCGTCGAGCGCCCCGTTCAGGAAGGCGTCGGCATCGTGAAAGCGCCAGGTGACCTCGATGGGGACCGTGAAGACGGATCGGACCCCTGTTTTCGGATTTTCCCTGACCCTCATGTGCTTGAGCAGGTAGCTTTCCGTCATCGGGGAAGGGACGGGCTCGGGTGCCGGTTTTTTGCCGCAGCCCGCGACCAGAAACAGCAGCGGCAGCAGCAGAAAAAAGAACCGGCCCCGTTTTCCGCTTTCTGGAACGTTCATTTTCCGCCTTCTTGGGAGGTGCCTTTCGTCAATTTTAGCATATCCCGATACAATCGTCCTTATGGAAAAAGCGAAAATTCTCTTTCTCGAAGACGACGCGGCGCTGCACGAGACCGTCTTCGAAGCCCTGGAAGAAGAAGGGTACGCCGTCTGCGGCGTCTACGACGGCGAGACGGCGGAAGACCGGCTGTACGAAACCCGTTTCGACCTGCTGCTGCTCGATGTCAACGTACCGAAGCTCGACGGTTTCGGGCTGCTGCGGCGCGCCCGCGCCCGGGGCGTCGACACGCCGGCGCTGTTTCTGACGACGCGGGACGAAGCCGCGGACGTGGAGGAGGGGTTCGAAAGCGGGGCGGACGATTATGTGCGCAAGCCGTTCGGGCTCAGAGAACTTCTGCTGCGGGTGCGGAGCATGCTTCGGCGCCGCTTTTCCCATCCGGCCGACGGCCGGATCGATCTGGGGGAGGGACTGGCGTTCGATGCGCAGGACGGTGTCCTTTACCGGAACGGGGAAGCGTTTTCGCTGGGGACGAAGCCGCGCCGGCTGATGACCCTGCTGGTCGAAAGGCGCGGGCAGGTCGTTTCCCACGAAGTGATCGCGGAACAGCTGTGGGATTTCGACGAAACTCCCAGCGACACGGCACTTCGTACCTATATCAAAGCGTTGAGGAAAATCGTTGGCAAAGAACGGATCGTCAGTCACAAACGTACGGGCTATCAGTTTCGCTGAGAACCGGACGTTCCGAGCCTTTATC
>Ga0256843_1002495_pt1 | contig 13377 bp, 9 predicted proteins | sample AlvinellametaG_FD_191572 | JGI IMG/M metagenome (GOLD analysis project Ga0256843, IMG submission 191572) | Pompeii worm associated microbial communities from hydrothermal vent at the East Pacific Rise, Pacific Ocean - Alvinella | ecosystem: Host-associated > Annelida > Integument > Unclassified ... | reverse complement strand
CTTACCCTTCGCGTCAAATCCAATTTTAATTTTGAATTTGTGTGTCATCGGGTTTGAACTAGGAATGATCGAGGTGATCTTACCAGTTGTTACCAAACCTATAGAGGGGATCTCGATAGAAACTGCCTTACCAATCTTGATATCTTTTAATTGTGTCTCTGAAATCTCAGCAACCACTTTCAAGCGGCTCAAATCTGTTAAAATAACCGCTGGCATTCCAGGTATGGCCATCTCGCCTTCGTTCAAACGCTTCGCTACAATAACTCCGTCGTTTGGTGCGGTGATCTTAAGGTATTTGTACTGGTTGAGTACTTCCTCTTTTTTTGCCTCTGCCTGGTTGACTTGTTCTTGTGCGATCTTGACCATATCTTTAAGGTTCTTTGCCGCTAGTTCAAGATTCTCCAACTCATACTTTGAAACCATATTCTTCTTATAAAGACGCTTATGACGTGCAAGGTTAATAAGTACGTTATTGAGCTGGTTTTTATTCATCTGAAGTGCAAGTCTTGCTTGAGAAATCGCCAGTTCGACTTGTCTTTCTGCCGCTTCTATCTCTTTAGAATCAATCTCGTAAAGAAGTTGCCCTTTTTTAACAATATCTCCTTCACCAACTGCCATCTTTTTAACAAACCCCATATATCGGCTTGTCATCATCTTCTGATTGTCTGAAACGACAGAACCACTCAAATCGATCTCTGCTCCGCAAAGACTCATCGCTGTTATCAACATTGCCATTGTCAGTTTTTTCATACTGAACCCCCTCTATTTAAAATACTATCTAACTCAAACACTTTGGTGTTGCGTCTGTTTTTTGCTGTTAAAAGTTTGAGTGTCATCTCAAGCTCTTTTGATTGTTTAATCAAAACTTCCGTAATCGAAACCATCCCTTCTCGATATCTCTCTTTGTAGTTCTGGTATACTTTACGTGCAAAACGCAACTGCTTTTTATAACTTCTGATATCTGCATCTGCACTCAAGATCTCACTACGTAATTTTTTTACTTGTAGAGCAATACCTCTTTTTGCCAATGCCACCTGCTCTTTTACTTTAAGATAGTTCACTTTGGCTTTCTCAATATTTTTTTTATCAACCCCACCATTAAAGAGGTTCCATGTCGCCTGTACCCCTACTGTGTAGAAATCTTTTTTTGCAAACTCATTCCAGAGTTTATCGTCAGCACTACCGTATTCGGCAAAAGCACCCACTTCAGGCAGATAACGTGCATGTTCAAGTGCTACAGCATGTTTGGTAATTTCCAATCCAAGCTTTGCTTTTTGAATATCGAGGTTATTGGCTTCAAGTGCTCTTTTATCTACATGTGGCATTGGTGCAACATCTCTTACCTTTTTAATACTGGCTACATCTTTATTAAGCAAGAATGAAAGGAACTGATAAGCAAGTTCACGGTTTAACTGAGCCTGATTATACATACTCTCTGCTTCTGCCTTACGGGCTTCTACCTCAAGCAGATCGATCTCTTTTGCATACCCCTCTTTTTTCATAGAGCGTACAACACCCTCTAATACATTGATATTCTTAATGATTTTACGAAGATTCTGTATATAGTTCTCTACTAATGAGATATCGTAAAAGACTTTTTTAGTCTCATAGATCTTCGCATTAAGTACTTTTTTACTATCAAGCTGACTCATACGATAGAGCATATTACTTATCTTACTATACTCAGAGAGCTTTCCACCTGTATACAGAGGCAGCATATAAGAGAACTTGGTTAAATAGTGGTTTCTGGCTTCAGGGTAGTTCAGATCCTCTGGTGCCATTGCCAAAATTGCATCTCCATTTTGGGCAAGTCCTTGCGAAAAAGCACCAAATTCTCCACCCGCACTGGCTGCTCCCTGCCCAATGGCTCCCATAAAGTCGCTAAAGCCAAAGTCACCAAATGTTGCTTCACGGCTCTGGAGCTTAAAGCCAAAGACATTACCTGCATCGTTTGAACGCATTGCAGTTAAAGAGACATCTGCTTTACCATAGTTCATACCACGAACCGCTTCTGCCTCAAGACGTTTCATTTTTGCTTCAAAACGTGCAATTTTAAGCTCAAGGTTCTCTTTTTTGAGCATTTTGATTGCCTGGTTGAGGCTTAACCCTTCAATTTGAGCAAACATAGGAAGTGTCATACAGACGATCAACCATAATCTTTTCATCTTTTGTCCTCTTGTAAATTAGTCGGATATTATAGCATAGTTACTACTAACTGCTTCAAAACTCCTCTATTTTGGAGGCGATTATAACTTAGAAGCTTTTAATAGACGATTAAAAAATTTAGATTTATTGATAAATAATATAGATAAGAATCAATTAAATTGAATATACGTAAACCCGGAGAGGGTTTACAATGTCGCATGTGAGACACTAATACATGCATCCAGTGCAGAGAGTGAATCGAGTACCTCTTTTGAAACCTGTCCATCAACACGTACAACAGCAAGTGCTTGCTGTTTATTGTCACGTCCAAGTCTAAAGTCTGAAATGTTCAAGCCATTTTTTGCCAAAATGTGTCCTACATCACCGATGACACCCGGAGTGTCCGTATTTCTGAAGAAGATCATTGTCCCCTTCGGCTCAACTTCCAACATATAGTCATCGATTTCAATAATACGCTGTACAGTATCGTCAAATACCGTACCGGCAATAGAGAGTGTGCTCTCAGCTGTTGTCAACTTAATAGCTACTTTGTTGGTAAAGCCACTGGTATTTGGCTGTACTTCATTAGAGAGTTCAATACCACGCTCTTTTGCTACAAACTCGGCATTAACGTAATTCACTTGATCTGCTAACGATTCAGTAAGTACACCTACCGTTGCAAATGTCTGCATGGAAGCTAGATAGTCGGCAATAGGACCTTTAGCCGTTACCTTGATTGACTTCACTGCACTTTTGGTGATCTGTGCACTCAAGTGCCCCATTTTTTGAATAAGCTCAAGGTATGGGCGAACAAAATCTGGTAGTTCATTCTCTTTAATCGGCAAATTTAGAGCATTAGGATAGGCAATGCCTTTAGCTGCAGCAATTGCATTTTCTGCCGCCTGAATTGCAATATTACGTTGTGACTCTTTTGTATTGGCTCCAAGGTGAGGTGTAACGGTTACATTATTCAAGTCTAGGAGTGGATGATCTGTAGCAGGTTCTTTGTTAAATACATCTATACCTGCCATCGCGATCTTACCTGACTTCAACCCTTCCAAAAGTGCCTCTTCATCATAGAGTCCACCACGTGCACAGTTAATGAGGATAACACCATCTTTCATCTTAGCGATCTCCTCTTTACCAATCATACCGATTGTCTCTTCTGTTTTTGGTGTGTGGATCGTAATGATGTCACATGCAAGAATCTCATCAAAGTTCTTTGTATAACCGATATCCAGATCAGTCGCTTTACTAGGATCGATATAAGGATCGTATGCAATCACATCCATCTCGAAAGCTTTTGCACGTTTTCCTACACGAGAACCGATGTTTCCAAAACCGATAATACCAAGCTTTTTATCTTTTAGTTCTGTACCATACCAATCTTGTCTTCTCCAGACACGATCAAGTTTAAGGTTGTTGTGTGCATAAGGAAACTGTCTTACACATGAAAGCATATGTGCCATTGTAAGTTCAACTGCAGCAATAGTGTTGGCTGTAGGTACATTCATTACAACAATCCCTTGCTTGCTTGCACCGGGAATATCAACATTGTCCACACCAACACCGGCACGTACAACTGCTTTTATCTTCTTGGCCGCTGCCAAAAATGCATCATCAACATCAGTAGATGAACGTGTAATAGCTACATCAGCCAAAGGAATAATTTCAGAAACCAGTTTATCTTTAGGTTCATCCGCGGCATTAATAAGCTCAATCTCCGGATCATTCGCCAGAATATCAAGTCCACTTTGGTGAATATGATCACAAACTACAATGGTTTTTTTTGACATCGTATACCTTTTTGTTTTTTGAAAAATTGGTACAGCCCGGAAAGGGGCTGTTTGAAACGCAGTTTAGTGAGTTTTTCTTAAATGCGTTTGAAGAGTAGTACTTATTTTTTTAGGATATCTCCGAAAGCATCACCCAAAGTCATGCTATCGTCTTGCTCTAGATTAAGTTTCTCCATAGCTTCTCTCTCCTCTTGTCTCTCCAATCTTTTTACAGAAACACGGATACGATCAGAGTTTGGATCGATAAAGCTGATCACACCTTTAATCTCTTGACCTTTTTCAATCTCATCAAACTTCAATGGATGAAGATCTTCTGTACGGATCAATGCATCAACATTATCTGTCAAGGCAATGAATACCCCAAAGTCTTTTTTATCTTTTACGGTTCCTGTTACAATAGAACCATTTTTATGCTCTTGTGCAAATGCAGCAACCGGAGAATCTTCAAGGGCTTTTTTACTCAAAGAGATCTTTCCTGCATCTCTGTCGATCTTAATGATCTTCACTTCAACTTCATCACCTACATTAAGCTCAGACTTGGCATTTTTACTCTTGTCCCAAGAGATCTCTTGGTTATGAAGAAGCCCTTCAACCGGCCCTACTTTTACAAATGCACCAAAGTCAGTAATCGATGTTACAGTTCCTTTAACAACATCACCTACTTTGTGCTCAGCAGTAAAGGCATCCATTGGTTTTGGAAGAAGATTTTTAAGGCTTACTCTCAATCTTCTACCCTCTTTATCGATCTCGATTACTTCAACGTTGATCTCTTCACCATTACTGAGGTAGTCTTTAGGATGTTTTACATTTTTATCCCAAGAGATCTCAGAAACATGAAGGAACGCTTCAAGATCTTCACCAAGATCAACAAATACACCATAAGGCTCGATATTTGATACAGTAGCTGTTACCGTGTCACCTACACCGATAATCTCGTCGATATTTTCCCATGGATCTGGGTTTGCATCTTTAATAGAAAGAGAGAGATGTCTCTTCTTCTTATCATACTCAAGTGCTACAACGTTAACTTCATCACCCTCTTGGAAGTATTTAGATGGATTAACCGGCCCTTTGTGAGAGATTTGTGAGTAGTGAACAAGACCATCCATACCACCAACATCTACAAACATACCGTAAGATGTGATCTTCTTGATGGTACCTACTACAGGCTCTTTGTTTTCAAGAAGTTCAGCAACGATCTCTTCTGTTTTCGCTCTGTCTCTTTCAATAAGCTCTTTTCTAGAGACAACCACAGAACCTTTGTCTTTGTCAACTTTAACGATGATCGCTTTGACTTTCTTACCGATCGGGTCGATCTTTGAAGAGAGGTAAGAGAGTGTACGAGGCATAAAGAACTCTAGTCCATCTACCTCTACAACATATCCACCTTTGTTCTTTTTGGTTACAACACCTTCGATGATATACTCTTGATCCTCATCGTACTCAGCAATAAACTCATTTAATGCTGCACGGCTTAGAGCTGCTTTGTAAGATACACGCCCTCTTCCTTGGTTAACAACTTCAATATCGTCACCTACTTTAAAAAGAACATTTCCCTCTTCATCTTTGATCTCATCAAGATTTAAGTTGGCATCTCTACCACCACCAATATCTACAACTGCCAAGTTGTCTTTCTCATCAATTTTAACCACTGTTCCTGTTACCAGGTCACTTTTAGATTCTGCTTTCTTGAACGATTCCTCAAGCATCGCTTCAAAATCTACTTCTTCAATTTCGATATCTTCGAACTTCATACCTATCCTTATGTGTACACTAAATTTGTGTTATTATATCTAAATATATTGTAAAGATGCTTAGAGAATTGATATGAATTTATCTGTTGATAAGAAGCAGGGTACCCTGCCATCTTAAAGTTATACTATAGAATTGACTACTCTCTTACAGCGATACTCTCTAGTACATCAAAGTAGGTAGGAAAGGTTTTAGCCGTACACTCCGGATCATTAATCGTAACTGAGACAGGATCGAGTGCCAAAAGAGAGAAACACATAGCCATTCTATGATCATCATACGTATCTATTGCAGCGTGTTTTAACTCTTTTGGTGGTGTAATAACCAAATAGTCCTCCCCCTCCTCTACAATCGCACCCACTTTGCGTAGTTCTGTTGCCATTGCGGAAAGTCTATCGGTCTCTTTGACACGCCAGTTGTAGATATTACGTAAAGTGGTTGTCCCATCAGCAAAGAGGGCAGTTGTTGCTATTGTCATTGCTGCATCTGGTATATGATTAAAATCCATATCAATAGGATGAAGCTCTTTACGTGTAACGGTAATGTAGGTATCACCCCATTCTACCTTTGCACCCATTTTTGCAAGAACATCAGCAAATACTATATCACCTTGTATACTCTCTTTACCTACACCTGTTACTTTAACGGTACCTCCTTTGATGGCAGCAGCTGCTAAAAAGTAAGATGCTGAAGAGGCATCCCCCTCTACCATATAACTTCCCGGACTTTTATAGTGTTGTCCTGCTTTAATGGTAAACGATGTGTAATTACTGTGTTGCACCTCTACTCCAAATCGCTTCATGATATCAAGCGTAATATCGATATAGGGTTTTGATACCAGCTCTCCTTTAATATGGATAGTCATATCATTCTCTGCCATTGGTGCGGCAATAAGCAGTGCTGTAAGAAACTGGCTGGAGATACTTCCATCAATCTCTACCTCTCCTCCACGCAACCCATTGGCAACAATTTTAAGTGGGGGGAACCCTTCACTCTCCATATAGCTAATATCAGCACCCGCCTCATGTAAGGCATCAACCAAATGCCCAATTGGCCGCTCTTTCATACGTGGTTCACCCGTAAGTATAAACTCACCTTTACCCAGTGTAAGTGCAGCACATAAAGGACGCATTGCCGTACCTGCATTACCCAAAAAGAGTTCAACAGGTTCTTCTGTAATAAACGGAGCTCCCATACCTACCACTCGACACTCAGTTCTATCTTCAGACAACGTATAGGTAACGCCCAGCTTCTGGAGTGCATTGAGCATATGTCTTGTGTCATCACTCTCTAGAAGATTTGTAATAGTGGTTGTCCCCTCTGCCAAGGCAGCGATCAACAACGCACGGTTAGAGAGACTTTTGGAACCGGGCAGATGTACCTCCCCTTCAACACGGCTAATAGGTTTTAGTCTTAACTGGTTCATCAATATCTCACCTTTACTCTTTTACAATCTCTTGTATCGCATCGATCACATTCTGTACGATCCAATCTGGTGTTGAAGCACCTGCAGATATACCGCATAGTTTTTTCCCCTCAAACCACGAAGATTCAAGCTCTTGCTCATTCTCAATAAGGTAACTGTCACTACAGTAGCTTTTGCAAATAGAGTGCAACTGTTTGGTATTAGAAGAGTGTTTCCCACCAATAACAATCATAACATCCGCCTCTTTTGCCAGATCAGCTGCAGCATCTTGATTTTCAAACGTTGCATTACATATCGTATTGAATACCCGCACCTCTTTATGATTTAAAATCAAAGCATTAACAACCTTTAAAAAGTCTTCAGGCTTTCTTGTCGTTTGTGCCACAACAGCCACTTTAGAGAGAATAGGCAACCCCTCAAGCTCTTTCTCATTGGCTACAATAAATGCATTACGCCTATCAACTGCATAACTGAAAACACCTTTGATTTCAGGATGATTCTTATCTCCAAAGATAACAATACTGTACCCCTCTTGACTCATCTTCTCTACAATCTTCTGAGGAGTTGTTACATAGGGACAGGTTGCATCGATGATCTCATTTTTTTGCTCTTGTAATTTAGAGAGCTCATCTTTGGGAATACCATGGGTACGAATGACAACTGCATCTCCTCTGTCAACATCATCTAAGCTTTCAGCCAATCCAATGTTAAATCCCTCTTTCAGACGATTAATCTCATCTTTGTTATGAATCAAGGGTCCATATGTCTTACTCCCTTGATGCTCTTCAGCAATACGAATAGCCCGTTTAACCCCAAAACAGAAACCGTAACTTGATGCCAGTTGAATCTTCATACTATCGTAGCTCCGCACCAAATGTCACTTTAAGTGCATCTAAAACTTCTGATGTTACCTCTTCGATCATACTATCTTCGAGTGTTTTTTCCATCGACTGAATAAAGAGTCTTATTGTCAAAGATTTCTTATCGCCTAGTTTTTCATCTTGATAGATATCTACTGGGTAGTAATCTTTAAGCATCAGGTTTTCAACCCCTTCAATCACCTTGGCTACCTCATAATAGTTTCTGTTGGCATCAATCACAACACTAAGATCTTTGTAGACACCTTGAAATTTAGAGATAGGGTTTGCGTTTTTATGTTTAGGCAAGAGTGCATCAAAGTCTATCTCTGCAAAGAAGGTAACAGGTAATCCATACTCCTCTTGTACTACTGGATGTAACTTACTTAAGATACCACACACTTTACCATCTATAACAATATTGGCTGACTGATAAGGATGAATCAACGCATTCGTTGTGCTACATGGCTCTAATGTAAAGGCTCCTATCACGGCACCCAGTTTTTGTACAAATGTACCAAAATCGACTGTCTGTGGCTTTCCGGCATTATGAACAGACTCTCTGTCTACCTGCCCTGACATAACAAATGCCATACGCTCATCTTGCTCACGCTGTGCATTGAATACAGCACCAATTTCAAATAGAGCAATAGCCTTTTTAGAATAGCTGACATTTCTTTTTACTGCTTGTAGCATATTAAGAAGTAGCGTACTACGTAACATATTGAGCTCTTCAGCAATAGGATTTGCAAGTGCCAAAGACTCTTCTGTTGTTTCAAACCCATACTTCTTTAATAGGGCTGCTTCACTAAAAAGATACGAAACACTCTCATAAAAACCAGATGCGACAGCACGATGGCGGTAGATTTTTTTTGCCTTATAGCGATCACTAACACCATTAAGACGCATCTTTTCTGTAAAGCAAAGAGGTTTTGCAGGAATATTATTAATCCCAATAATACGAACAATCTCTTCAGCTATATCCTGTATATGCTTTATGTCATGCCGAAAGAGTGGTACTGACACAGCCAATTGATGTTCATTCATTACTGTAACACTAAAACCCAGTTTTTGCAAAACAGTCACAATACGTCCTGGTTCAATCTCCATACCAATAATAGAAGATATCTCCTTGGTATCTACTAGTACTTTCTCCTCTTCTCTCTCGACTTCAACATTCAAAGAGCCCTCATAACAATTAATTTCAGTAGACTTCTCTAGCAGCATTGCCAAATAAGAGAGTCCAAAATGAAGATCAGGGTTAGAACCTCTGGAAGTTTTATAGTAGAGGTCATCTGTCTTAAGCTTCTCTTTCCAAACAGCTTCTGAAAGTACATCAGGATTGATATAACTCGCTTCAATCAGCATTTCACCATGTGAAAGTTGAGGCTTTGTTGTTTCAACTTGTTCAACACCCACAATCCCCACTTCTTTATCGTTAATAAAGACAGAGATAACACCTGGTTTCTCTTCTGCAACTTTGATTGCAATCTTTTCACTCTCCTCTTGACAGGATGCTCTACAATCATACATACGCAAAATAACACCTGTCGTATGTGTTGTATAGGCTAAAAGATCAAGAAGTTCATTTTGAGGTTCAATCTTGACAAAAGCCAAACGGAGCTTGACTAAAAAATGATTTTTTGACTCTTCTATCAGTGCCAACTTATAACGTAGATCTGCTTCAATATTACCTTGTGTATGAAGTTCTGCTTTACGGGCAATACCTAGCTTCATTCGCTCTGCCTGTCTATACTCGAACGGTTTCATCTCCAGGTTAAGTGCAGCACTCAAATCTCTTGCAACACCATAGATACTCAAGCAATCACCACGGTTTGCTGTTAATTCCAACTCTATTACAGTATCAGCAACTTTCTCATAGCTATTGAGCTCTCGCCCCACTTCAAGTTCACCGATACTCTCATCAAGAAGCATAATCCCTTTGCCCATTTCGGGTAATCCAATCTCAGAGGCAGCACAGATCATTCCGTCACTCTCGACTCCACGCAGTTTCGCATGTTTGATCTTAAAGTCACCAGGCAACACTGCACCAATGGTCGCTACGGCCACATACTCTGCATCCACGACATTCGCAGCACCGCAAACGATCTGTCTGATACCGGTACCTACATCAACTTGACACACATTCAACTTATCTGCATCTGGATGCTTTTCACAAGAGAGCACTTTTCCGATCACCACTTTTTCCGGGATGGTAATCTTTTCTAAACTGTCTACTTCAAGTCCAATGGCATTAAACGTCTCATAGAGCGTCTCATCCGATACACCACTAAGGTCTATAAACTCACTTAACCACGATCTTGTTACTATCATCTAAACTGCTCCAACAAACGAATATCTCCCTCAAACAGACTTCTTAAGTCTGGAATACGGTGCATTAGCATGGCTATACGTTCAACACCAAGCCCAAAAGCATAACCACTTACATCTTCATAATCTACAGCTTTAAAGACATTAGGATCTACAATACCACATCCCAGGATCTCGATCCATCCTGTATGTGAACAGACGCGACACCCTTCACCTCCACAAAAGATACAGCTAATATCCACTTCGGCAGAAGGTTCTGTAAAAGGAAAGAAGCTAGGACGGAAACGTACATCGACATCACCGAACATATAGTGCAGAAAATCTGTCAATATTGCTTTAAGATTTGCAAAAGATACTTTACCTTTCTCATCTACAACCAATCCCTCTACCTGATGAAACATCGGTGTATGGGTTAAGTCGTAATCTCTTCTAAATACTGAACCTGGTGCGATCATACGAATAGGTGGTTTCTCTTTTAACATTGTTCTTATCTGAACCGGTGATGTGTGGGTTCGTAGCAACCCTCCATCTTTAAAATAGAATGTATCTTGCATATCACGGGCAGGGTGATATTTAGGTAGATTAAGTGCTTCAAAGTTATGGAAATCATCCTCTACCATACTACCACTCTCAACAGAGAAGTTTAAGGCAACAAAGTAATCGATAATTTTATCCATCGTCTCCATAACAGGGTGTAGTGCCCCTTTTTGGGCAATATTACTATAGAGTGAAACATCAATCGCTTCATCCTTGAGCAGACGCTCTATCTCCTCTGCTTTTAACTTCTCGTACTGGCTGTCAAAGGTTTCCTGTAAAAGTGCTTTTTGTTTATTGAGCCCTTCAGCAAATGCCTTCTTCTCCCGCCCGGGAATATCTTTCATCTTGGCAAACTCTGCCGCTAAAACACCTTTTTTCCCAAAGAGCTCAATACGTACTTTTTCTAATTCTTCAAGCGATTCTGCCTGAAGAATTTTTCTTTCTAAATTCTCCATAATGCTCCATTTTCAACATAATAATATGCTCTAAATTACCGTGATTTTATCTAAAAGTAACTAACAGAGCGATTTAGTGTGTTATAATTGTCGCTACCAGACTATTAAAATAAGGAGATATACCATGTGTATATTTTGTAAAATTGTTAATGGTGAGATCCCTAACAATACTGTTCATGAGAATGACGATTTTTTAGCTTTCCACGATCTCTACCCTAAAGCTCCCGTACATGTACTCATTATTCCAAAAAAACATGTTGAAAATTTTCAATCTGTCGATAGTGAGACTATGGCAAAAATGACACCATTCATTCAAGAAGTTGCTCAAAAACTTGGACTTGATGTAACAGGATACCGTCTGATTACCAACAATGGAGAAGATGGCGGACAAGAGATATTCCACCTCCACTTTCATATGTTAGGTGGCGGCAAACTCATCTGGCAAGATCAACACGAAGATCCGCATAAAAGCATCTAAGCTTTTATGCCATCTGAGACGCGATCCACCCCTTCATACTCTCTACTTGTTCTTTGGTTCTGTTGGTTGCCGTACCACCTTCAGACTGACGAGCATTCATAGAAGCACGAATGTCAAGTAGTGCGATCACCCCTTCTCCAATACGTTCATCAATACTCTGCAACTCTTCAAGTGTGAGCTGAGAGATATCAACACCTTTCTCCTCCGCAAGGTTCACTACATTCCCCGTAATATGGTATGCATCACGGAATGGAAGTCCCTGTTCTTTAACAAGATAGTCTGCCAAGTCCGTTGCAGAGAGGTGTCCGACCATACAGGCAGCCTCCATTGCTTCTTTATTCACAGTCATGTCGGCAATCATCTCATTGAGTACTTGAAGGCTAAGCAGTGCTGTTTTAACAGAGTCAAAAACACCCTCTTTGTCCTCTTGCATATCTTTATTGTAAGCAAGTGGTAACCCCTTCATCACAGTCAAAAGTGCCACAAGGTTCCCATTGACACGCCCTGTCTTACCACGCAACAGCTCAGGGATGTCAGGATTCTTCTTTTGTGGCATAATGGAGCTTCCTGTAGCATGACGATCACTCAGTGTTACCCACTTAAACTCTGCTGCACTCCACAAAATAAGCTCTTCACTCAAACGGCTCATATGCATCATCATCGTTGCAATATTAAAAAGAATCTCTAGTGCAAAATCACGATCACTGACAGTATCCAGACAGTTAAGTGTTGGAGCATTAAACCCCAGTTTATCAGAAGTGATTTGACGATTAATTGGATGTGGTGTTCCTGCCAATGCAGCACAGCCAATTGGGGAGTAGTTATTACGTTCATAAGAACTCATAAAACGCTCATAGTCACGTTTAAACATACTGGCATAAGCCATCATATGGTAACCAAAATTAATAGGCTGTGCGTGCTGTAAGTGTGTCATACCAGGAAGCATTGTCTCTACATTCTCTTCGGCAACCTTAACCAGTGTCTCAATATTATTTAAAAGCAGTTCTGCAATAGCTTTTGAGTTATTTAACACATAGAGTCTAAAATCAAGAGCAACCTGATCATTACGACTTCTGGCAGTATGAAGTCTTTTCCCGGCATCACCAATACGACGCGTCAACTCACCCTCAATTGCCATATGAATATCTTCATCATCACCATCAAGTATCAACCTTCCCTCTTCAATATCTTTATATATCTCATAGAGTCCGTTTTCTATCTTCTCATAATCCTCTTTAGAGATAATTCCCTGTTCCTTTAACATATACGCATGAGCACGTGAGCCCTCAATATCTTCTCTATAGAGTAGTTTATCGAAAGGAAGAGAGTTATTGAGTTCTTGAAGAAGTTTTGAACTCTCTGTTGAAATTCTCGCTGATGCAATCTTTTTTGCCATAATAGTATCCTAGATATAAATTAATGTATTTTAGCGAAAAAGCGATAAATGGATGGCACAGACGCGTACTATGTATGATGCACTGGTAAAGCAAAAATAGATATAAAAGAAGAGAGAAGATCAATCAACACACATAGCACATAAGATGAGAAAGTATGATTGAAAAAGAGAACTGTAGCTTAAAGTAAAACGGAATAGAGGTAA
>Ga0256843_1002494_pt1 | contig 13384 bp, 11 predicted proteins | sample AlvinellametaG_FD_191572 | JGI IMG/M metagenome (GOLD analysis project Ga0256843, IMG submission 191572) | Pompeii worm associated microbial communities from hydrothermal vent at the East Pacific Rise, Pacific Ocean - Alvinella | ecosystem: Host-associated > Annelida > Integument > Unclassified ... | reverse complement strand
CAGAAGCTTAAAGACCTCGCTCCGAAGATGAAAGAGCTTAAAGAGAAGTATAAAGACGATCCGGCGAAGCTTAATATGAAGATGATGGAGCTCTATAAAAAACACGGTGCCAACCCGATGGGCGGATGTTTGCCGATGCTCCTTCAGATCCCTGTATTCTTTGCGCTCTACCGTGTGCTTTTGAATGCGGATGAACTTCAAGGTGCCGTATGGATCCCGGGATGGATCGATAACCTTGCTGCGGCGGACCCATACTATATTCTCCCTATCTTGATGGGGGCTTCTATGTGGTTCCAGCAGAAGATCACACCGAACAACTTTACCGATCCGTTGCAAGAGAAGATCTTCCAGTTCTTCCCTATCTTGATGGCATTGATGTTCATCATTATGCCGTTCCCGTCAGGATTGGTGCTTTACTGGGTAGTCAACAACATCTTTACGATCGGACAGCAGTACTACATCAATAAGAAGTATGAGCAATACAAAGCAGCGAAGAAAGGAAAGTAAATGAAAAAAGTGGAAGCACCTACCCTTGAAGAGGCGTATGAGCTTGCTGCAAACGAACTCTCCTGCTCTGTAACGGAACTGCAATATACGGTTATCCAATACCCCACAAAAGGGGTCTTGGGACTCTTTAAAAAAAACGCGATCATCGTCGCCACTGTCAAATCTAACTCTCAACCGATGCAGATAGATACGAATCCTACGGATAATACTTCAATTGAAGCGGTCGTCGCTAGTGAGATCCTTACATCTGTCAAAGAGGAAGCTACAACCGAATCTGAAACAGGGAGAAGTGAATCCGTAGAACATGCGGAGATAGAAGCACCTAGAACCGATGAGATCATCGACCGTTTTTTTGAATCGGATAAAAAGAGTAATGTTGTCAATGAACCGGAAGTGGATGTCGAACTTGCCCAGAGTATTGAAGAGAGCCTAAAGCATCTTTTCGATCTCTCCTGTTTCGATATCGATGTCGTGGAGGTGGATGTGGTGGATAACACCGCTTTGATCTTTATCGACGGTGAGGATGCGGCACTGCTTATCGGGAAAGAGGGGTATCGCTATAATGCACTCTCCTATATGCTCTTTAACTGGCTTCACTCGAAGTATCAGCTCTATATCAAGCTGGAGATCGCAGAGTTCCTGACCTCTCAACAAGAGATGATCCGAAATTATATTCAGCCGGTCATTGAGAATGTCGAGAAATACGGTAAAGGAAAGACACGCTTTCTTGACGGTATCTTGGTACAGATCGCACTGGAGCAGTTACGAGAGAGATTCCCCGATAAGTACGTTGCTATCAAGACGGCAAAGTCGGGTAAACGCTTTGTCGTGATCAATGAATTCCATAAAAAACTCCATGTCTGATACGATTACAGCGATCGCTACGGCACATGGTGTCTCCTCTATCTCGATCGTACGTGTAAGTGGTTCACGTGCGCTTGAGGTTGCAGAGCGACTCTCTAAAAAAGAGCAGATCACACCACGCTACGCACATCTTGTCTCTCTTTATAACAAAACGGACGACCTGATCGATCAGGCGATCATGATCTATTTTGCCGCACCCAACAGCTTTACGGGTGAAGAGATCGTGGAGTTCCAGTGTCATGGCGGAATGATCGTCGCGCAGGAGATCTTAGATACAATACTCTCTTTGGATGTAAGACTTGCCTTACCCGGAGAGTTCTCCAAACGGGCGTTCCTTAACGGGAAGATCGACCTGACGGAGGCTGAAGCGATATCCAAATTGATCGAAGCCAAAAGTGTCGATGCCGCCAAGATCCTTGCCAAGCAGATGAAAGGGGAGCTTAAAGCCTTTGTCGATGAGAGCCGTGAAGCGCTCTTACGCTCCCTTGCCTACTCGGAAGTGATGATCGACTATGCCGAAGAGGATATTCCGGATGATATTCTCTCCAGTATCCTTTCGCAGTTGAATGCTTTGGAAGAGAAGATAGAGCGGATCGTCGATGCAAGTCATCGAAGACGTGGTCTGATAGAGGGTTTTAAAGTAGCGATCATCGGGAAACCCAATGTGGGGAAGAGCTCTCTTTTGAACGCGCTTCTCTCCTATGATCGTGCGATCGTCAGTGATATTGCAGGAACCACACGCGATACGATCGAAGAGCAAGTGCGTATCGGGTCGCATATCATCCGCCTTGTCGATACGGCAGGGATCAGAGAGTCGGAGGATACGATCGAGAAGATCGGGATAGAGCGTTCACTCAGCTCTGTAGAGGATGCCGATATCGTGATCGCACTTTTTGACGGCTCCCGTCCGTTCGATGCAGAAGATGAGAAGATCCTCTCTCTTGTAAGAAATCACAGAGAAAAAGAGGTTATAGTAGCCATTAACAAATCGGACCTGCCACAAGTGTTGGCACGTGAACATTTTGAGGGTTTCGATCCTGTCGAGGTTAGTGCGAAGCATGGGTTCAAAGTATTGACCCAGCGTCTTGAAGCACTGCTGGACAGTATTGGCGAAGGTGAAGAGCTGATGCTGATCTCTGCACGGCAGATAGAAGCGGTCGAACTTGCCAAGAAGGCGATCTATGAAGCCAAAGAGCCGCTTTTGCATGGAGAGTTGGAGTTCTTCTCTTATCATCTGCAAGAGGCGGTCAAGGCGATCTCCTCCATTTCGAAGCCCTATGACAGTGAAGAGATCCTCGATAAGATGTTCGGTGAGTTCTGTTTAGGGAAGTGATATGCAAGATTTAGAGATCTATCTTTTCGGTGCATTGGCACTCTTTACCATATGGTTTATTCGTCATACAATAAACTATTATCATGCAAAAAAACGTATGTTCAGGCATATGCAACGTTTTGCAAAAGAGGGTGATGTCGATGCACAGCAGTATCTTGCACGTAGTTATAAAAAAGGTGATATGGTAAAGAAGAGTTGTGCACGAGCAGCCTTTTGGTACCAAAAAGTTGCCTTTAGTGGTGATGAAGAGGCAAAAGGGTTCTTGGAGAAATATTTTGAGAACCACCGAAAGAAGTGTTGAATTTTGAAAAATGTATGGAATATCAAGGAGCGTGAAATGAAAAGAAGTATCTTAAGATCGATGATGTTGCTGTTTGCATTATGGTTTATGACCGGATGTGTACAGCGTGGTTTACCTCAACTTCCGGGTGACTCTGGCACTATGGCAAGCCAGCCGGGAGGATGGAGTAGCAGTGGAGATGAAGAAGATAAGGAGAATATCGATATTTCCGATATCGATCAGAATCTTACGGTAAGTGAAACAACTATTCGTACTGAAGATGGAAAGGTTGCACGTATCCCTTTCCCTGCGAATGAGTATGCACGTTTGGCAAAGAGTGGAAAAGGAACCGTTAAGGGACGTATTTACGTTACGGACGGTTACGATAGAAAGGTTTACGGGAAATCGACACGTCTTTATCTTAACCCAAAGACAAGTTACTCCGATCAGTGGTATCGAGAGAGCTATATAGGAGGACGTAAAATGGCAAAAGCGGATGATAGGCTCTTTAACTATCTTCGTTTCACCTCTTCGGATGATCAAGGGAACTTCGCTTTCTATGGGGTGCCTTCCGGGGAGTACTACCTTATCGGTATGGTCAAGTGTGGAGAGGAGTGTGGGTATGAATCACCTAAGAGTATCCGTATTGCAACCAAGGTCACAGTTCGCGGGAATCAAGTTGTCGAGAAGGATCTCGTAGGTCCGATGTACTAGAGACACGCGTTTAAGGGGAGCGAAGAAAACCACGCCCCTTTTTTTGCTATTTATGCCGGGTATGCCTCTTCAAGTTTTTGGTAGAGTGCTTCGGGTGTGATCTCCGGCGTTTCATCAAGGATACGTTGCATAATGACGTTATCCTCTTCACCGTTCCACATCTTTATATAACTGCCGTCCTTATACCCGTGATCCTGTCTGAACTGATTAAGGATATTTTTTCCGACATAGAGCTTGTAAAGGCTCTTGAGGTTCAGTCCTGACTGCATGGCAACATCGATAAAGGCCGTCATGAGCTTTTGGGTATCGTTATCACAAAAAAGTGTACGCATCAAATTCTCTACAACCTCTATTTGTGCATAGTAGTCCTTGGTCGTTGGGACGACATCTTCTTGGAACTGTTGAAAGTTTGGAAGTTCTGTGATACTTCTTGCAAGATCCTCAATAGTACTCAGATCCTGTCTTTTATAGTCGCTTAGTGCTTGAGACATAATGAAATGCCAAATATCGACCGCTTCTATTTTAATGTTCTCATAGTCGGGCTGGGCATCAATGTTCTTCCAGTGTTTCCACGGATAGCTCTCGATCAATTCGGCACACTCAAGATAGCTACAGCGTCTCCAGTCGATCTTTTTACCGTTTTTGGTTATACCGAATTCCCAACCTTCCCCATTGGTAGCATCGTTCAAGTGTTGCTGAAGTGTGAGCATTTGTAAAATATAATCCATTCGTTTGCCTTCATATTTCTTTTTTGCAATGATAGCAGAATTGCCCATATTTTGCCACAGAAATATGGTATGATTGTGAAAAGTAGAGGAGGTGGAGTCGATGTATGAAGCGCTAAAAGGGAAGAGTGCGCTCTATATTGAAGATGAAGTAGATGTACTGAAGAATATCTCCGAACTTTTAGGAGCGTTTTTTAAGACTTTTCATACAGCATCGGATGGAGAAGAGGGGTATCGTATCTTCCAGCAGGAGCATATCGATGTATTACTTGTAGATATCGAATTGCCTAAAATGAACGGGATAGAGCTTATCAAAAAAATACGGAAAATAGACAAACAGCTTCCTATTGTCGTGATTTCCGCGTATACCAAAACGGACTATCTTCTTGAGTCGATAGAGTTACATTTGGATAAGTATATCGTCAAACCCTTAACTTCGAGAAAAATCCATGCCTTGCTTGAAAGGTTGAATGAGGATTTTGCGCAAGAGGCATCGGTACAGTGTGGTCATATCATACTTGATAGGATACATCAGCATATCATCTATGACGGAGAGATCCACTCCCTTACGAAAAAAGAGATGGCATTTATGGATATACTGTGCCGTAAAGAGCTTGTGACCTATGATGAGATCGATGCGCTTTGGGAAGAAGAGGCTCCGTCTGAAAATGCCATTCGCTCATTTGTTAAACATTTGCGTAAAAAACTTCCGGAGGGCTTTTTAAAAAATAGAAACAGCATAGGTTATTATGTGGAAAATACTGCGAAATAGTAAAAGTGAAGAGGGAGCATCACGTCGGCTGACAATTTTGCTTATTCTCTTTCCTTTGGTTTCACTGTTACTTTATGGAGGTCTCTCTCATCTCTTTTTCTTCTATGCACAAAAGATGGAAATTCGACGTGAACTTAGTAAACATGAACAGACACTTATGGAGATAGAGAAGAACCGTCTAAAAGAGAAAGTGGAGAACCTGGCGCAATTCGTACACTATTACGACAGTAAAAGCAGTGATAAAATACGTAAAGATGCAAAGAGTATTGTCGATCTTGTGGTCAATGTCGCCAATAATATCTGCCGTAGCTATCAGGGAAAAATGGAGAAGAAAAAACTCAAACAACTTATTATCGATGCTCTACGCGGTATTAAATTCGAAGGGGATCTGGGATACCTCTTTTTGATCGATATGAAAGGGAATATCTATGTGCATATCGATCCGAAAATGGTGGGAACGAATATTATGGATATACAAGATGTCAATGGCAAATATATCGTTCAGGCATTTACCAAAGTCTTAAAAGAGAAGGGTGAGGGGTTTGTCGATTACTATTGGTATATCGTCAGTGAAGACCGTAAACAGATGCACTATAAGATATCTTATGTCAAGAAGCTTGCCTGTTTCGACTGGTATGTGGGAGCGGGAGAGTACTTGAAATATATGAAGCGGTATGTACGGGAGGATCTTCTTACTTATATTAAAGATAATGATCGTTTTGAAAATGGGTATTTTTTTATCTCCGACTCTCATAATCGTTTGATCTTCGCACCGCCTGAGGCGCACTTAACACAAGCGGATATTGAGCATTACCGACAGGAAGGTTTTTTTCAGAACAGTCGATATATCGCTTATACGGTCTATATTCCGGAGTATGACTGGTACATTACAGCCATGAAAGCCTTGGCAGGTATTCAGCAGGAGATCGCCTATAAAAAACACCAAAGCGAATTGAAAAGAGAGGAAAATGTAAAGACGAACCTCTATTTAATGCTATTTAGTTGGCTGGTTTCACTGTTACTCTCACTGTATCTGTCGTGGGTGATGAATAAGATGCTCAAACGCTATGAGGAGCAGCTCAGATCGACGAATGAGAAGTTGGTTTTCCAATCAAGACAGGCACTTTTAGGAGAGCTTCTTCCTATGATCGCACATCAATGGAGACAACCTATTAATAAGATCGCTTCGATTTTGGCACTGCTTCGTTTCGGTAAAGGTAAAAGTGCGGATGCACAGACGCTGGATAACTACTATAAAGAGATGGAAGACAATATTGAGTTCATGTCTGAAACGATCGATGATTTCCGTACTTTCTATCAACCCAAAGAGCATACGTCGCAAGAGTGCTTAGATGAGTTGATCAGGCGTTCTATCGAGTTTGTGGAGGGGCCGATCCGTAAAAAAGATATTCAACTGCATACCGACCTAAGCCCGTTGACATACTCTTTGTATGCCAATGAGTTTTTACAGGTGATGATCAACTTGATTAAGAATGCTGTTGATTCGTTAGCCCTTCGAGGAAGCCTTTGGATCAAGCTTTATGTTCAAAATGATCATATTGTCATTGATGTTGAAGATAACGGCAAAGGTATAGAGAAAGAGATGATCGAAAAGATATTCGATCCCTATTTTACAACTAAAAAAGACTCTATGGGGTTGGGGTTGTATATGAGTAAGATCATTATCGAGAAACATATGCACGGAAGAATGGTGGTAGAGAACCGTCCCAACGGAGGAGCTAGATTTAGGATCTATCTTCCTAAAAATGCGCGGTCGTAAGCTTCGATCTCTCTGATATGTTGCCACATCTTTTGGTAGTTTATCGGAGAGAATTTCTCTTGTTCCTTGAAAGCCTTTTTTAGGGAGCTTTTTTCTTTTGTATCCTGTTTGTACCATGGAAATGTGAAAAAGGCATCTTTGATCTTTTGTGCCAAGGTGGGTTTGAGGTTGTAGAGATAACCGTATGCCGTGGTTGGAAAACGCTCGGATCGGTAAAGAATACGTACTGCTCCGGGATCGATCTCTCCAAGAGTGATCATCCGTTGTAAAACGGAACTTGCAACTGCGGCTAGGGGATATTTCCCTTTCACTACACCTTTGATCGCTTTGGCATGTGAACCGGCGAATGTAACGCGATAGTCGCTTTTGGGTTGCAGATGGAAGCGTGAGGATAATATAAATCGGGCGGCTTTACACCCTGAGTTTGAACTTGGGGTTGTAAATGCAATGGTCTTTCCTTTGATCTCCTCTATCTTTTTGATCCCTCCTTTGGCTTTGGTAATGAAGAGCATTCGGTAACCATACGCCCCTTTGGCATCTGTCATCATAGCTACAGGGACAAATCCCGCATAGTGAACTGCCGTAGGTACTAATCCGGTATTGAAACCACTGATATGTAGTTTGCCGTAACGCATTGCCTCCAATTGTGCCGTGTTGGTACGGTAGGGGAAGTAGACGACTCTCTTACCGGTTTTTTTGGAAAGATATGTAATGAAATCTTTCCAGATCTTTGCATAAAGATCAGGATCGTCATGGGGTGCATAGGAGAATCGTAATACGGGAGGATCGATCCATTTTTGGGGATCGGTCGGTGTATCTGCAATAAGGTCATGATCTTTGTCTTGAAAGTGAGAGGCGAGATCTTGTGGATAGGAGGCAGACCATAAGAGAGATACGGATATAAGTATCAACCCCAAAAAACGTTGCAACATGACACCCCTTTCATGTGTGAAATATGGCTTAAAAGTATAGCAGATTCCACGTAAAACAGGGCTATGCCACGCTTTTGCCACACTTGTATTGTATAGTAAGAGTGAAAAGGATAGAAGATGTTTCAATGGGTGAAAATGGTATTGATCGGTATAACGATAGCGGTGGTATGGCTGGAAGGAGCAGCGTACCCAATGGTTTCAGTCTCTATAGCATCTATTCACGGAAGAGGGATCAAAGCATTTGAAAGAAGATATTTCCTAGATGGGTTCGCGTCTGAAATACAGAAGCATAGTGAGGTGCTTTTACGAAGATATGCTCCTTATAGGCTGAAGATTAGGATCGAGGGGTATCGTGGTATGCGTTCGTTTCATAACGGACGCTACCGTGCCCGTCTAAAAGCATATTACCGTTTGGAATCCAGGTATGCGGAGCGGGTTTTGGAAGGGAGCGTTCCATATAAGGTGTCGCTACATCTTTATGGGGCACAACACCATGATCCGGAGCGTGCCATTAAAAAGGTAATGAAGAGGTTCGGTGAGCGTGTGGCCGAACGTTTTTTAGCGCGGGTGAGGTTGGAGAGTCATTACTTTAGACGGAGAGATACCTCTTCTCGAAATCTCTATCGTGAAACATTCAGATGGTTAAGAGAGGGTATGGCGATCGATCTTGAAAGTGCGCGTGCAACACAAAAAGGTCATGCCGACTTGGCTTGGGAAGCGGTATACGGGAGAGAAGATCTCTATCTATTGACCCTGTTGAAAGGAATGAAAATAGCTGCTGCACCTAAAGGAAGCTATAAGAGGTTACGGTGGCATGATGCCAAAGATGCAAAGATGAACAGCTACGACCTGTTCATTGCAATAGGGGATATGCCATCGATGAAACATCGCGTATTTCTTTTCCGTACGATTGAGGGACACTATGGGAAGATGATGATCATGAATTTCCGATATAACAGTGCTTTGAAGAAGTGGATGGTACGGATTCGATGGAAATTCTTAAGTAGAAAAGGAAAGTAATGCGACACACTATAATAGGGTCGGCTCTTTTGATCTTGAGTCTTTTTTTGGGTTTATGTACGGCTGCTGAAGCCTACCATCCGGTATTGGAGAAGAAAGAGCATCGATTTAAAGCGATGTTAGATTACCAGATGAAAGATTTTCATCTTTTGCGGCATGTGCGTTACTTTGATGTCGTACGTTATTCTACCTTAGCCGGAAGTGTATCGAATAAATCGAAACTTCCTAAGTATCCCCGTTTTGAAACGATCATGAAAGCAGGCGTACCCGATAGTTCGCTTCTGACACAAACAAATAGTGACTATCTGGCACATGCACTTTTGAAAAAGGACTATTTTTGGCAAAATCGTTTACCTTGGTTCCAAAGTGATACGGTCTATATGTTGCGTTTTATCGATAAGGCTGATAAGCACTTGAAAGCCATAGAGACACGTGCAGAGTTGAAAAGCTTTTTGGGTAAGGTAGATACGCCTGCGGAACTTTTGCTTTGGTTACTTGCCAAAGAGTCACCTTATGTACATCCGTATAGTTATCAAAAGATCAAAAAGGGCTATCGGGTTCGATTTTTAGATGATGAGAGTTGTACCTGTACCTACCATACCTACTTTAAATTTTACGATATGGAGGGTGAACTCCTTAATGTAGAGGAGATTGAAAAAGTTGTGTATGATCCCCAATGTCCGGAGATGATGATATAGGAGAGATGAAATGAAACGATGGATGTTTGTTTTTATACTGATTGTCTCTGCAATGGCTGAAGATATGGCGAAGTTCCCACCGGTGTTTGCTTATGTGACAGGTGTGGCGGAAGATGATGCGCTTAATGTCCGTGCCAAGCCAGACTACCGCAGTAAAAAGGTCGCTTCACTTCCCAATGAAGCTTTTGTCGGGGTGGATACGTGTCAAAAGGTAGGGCGTTCAATCTGGTGTAAGATATATCATTTGGCGCAGTATGACTATGAGGGCTTTGAGTGGGATGCACCTGAGGGATGGGTCAATGCCAGATATCTTGTAGGGGTTAATAACGGGTATGTACTGATTGACGGGAACCCCAACTGCAACTATATTCTCGGATGCGAAAACGGGTTGTGCGATCTGGTGGAAGATTTTACGTTCAACAAGGACAATGAGATCATATCGCTGAAAACCGAAAAGATCGCTAGAACGCGTCTAAAGGGAGCAAGCCGTTTTGATGCGATGCCCCCTGAAGTAGACGGGTACTGTACCGGTGATAACAAGATTAACGACTATCTAAGACGGCGTGGGATCGAACGGGTTTCTCATTTCTCTAACGACCCTGCTTACCTGAAAGCGTTGGATTTTGTTAAAAAGTATGATCCTTTTTGGCCGGAGAATCTAGCTCCTTTCATTTACCCCAAAGAGGGGTTGCGTATCGGGTATGATACACATTTTACATCACGGGACAGGCATCTTTTCCTTGCCCATCTGAAACATCTGGATGATGAGCATCCCGAAAAGTTCTTATGGGGCTATCAAACCAATGGAGAGAGGGTTGATATGAGTATGTTAGCGATGCTAAAGTGGCTTCGGATCGATCTTGCCTCTTTAAAAGAGGTTCAGCCTCTGTCCGATCTTCGCGGTTTCCCCTGTCCGCAAAATGCAGAGTGCAAGGGGTATGTCTTCTATAGTTTTGACAAACCACGAGAGATTGACTTCGGATGGGAAGGTATGATTGTGATTGTTGGAAAGATCGACGGCAAGTGGTATGTGCTGGGTTTACTGCGTGACCGCTGGACGATATAGCAAGGAGTAAGGAATGATGAAAAAACTAATATGGGGTATGGTACTGAGTATAAGCATGGCATATGCGACACTGCCGGTACAGTATGAAAAAGAGCCAAACAACACGCCGGTGCAGGCAACACAGTGCCGCGGCGAAGTGATACTGGAAGGAGAGATGCAAAAGGGGGATCAGGATGCTTTTATGTGGCATGTGAATGTCAATGAGAGTAAAAAGCTCTGGTCATTCAAGTTGGAGGGACTTCCCGGTGAGATGACCCGTGTGGATGTGCTTAGGATCATCTTTACCAAAGACGGTAAGAAGGTTAAAGATTACCGAAAAGTCTTCACCTTCGGTACCCGAACGGGCAGCAAACCTGTCCATTTGAACAATGTGATCTTCGATCAAGGGGAGTACCTCTTTGCGTTTACGACCAAGTCTGCTTTGCCCAAACCCTACCGTCTGCATATGCAGTCGTTCTACCATTCGGAGTATGAGGTGGATGGAGATGAGGAGAGATCACTCTCCAAAGAGTCCCACTACAATATTTATACCGTTAAGAAAAAGATACTGAAGCTAAGCTATGAGATCGAAGGGGATGATGTGGGGCGATTGTGGCGTATCTATGCATCCGCACCCATCGGTTCCAAGATACAGCTTCGTATTGTTGATGAAGCGGGAGAGACGGTAGCGCAAAAGCAGGTCAACCGTTATGGAAAACTGGTAATTAACGATCTGGCACTGGAGAAGGGAAAGTACCGTTTTGTCATGCAGAGTGATCAAGCGCCGTTTAGCTGCTACATCTATCTGCAGGAAAACGGCAGAGAGAAGATCGACACGCAAGAGTCCGAACCCAACGATGAGTTTGAAGATGCCAATGCCTTCTACTACACCAAGCATATACACGGAGAGCTTAAAGATGATGGTGATGAGGACTATTTTGTCTTCTCATTGCCTCAAAAGTTGGAAGGTAAAGTGTTCGATATTGTGTTAGATACGAACGACAGCGAGATGGAGCTTACGTTATATACCGAAGGTAAAAAGCGTATGCTTTATGCGGGGAGTGACGAGAACCATACCCTAAAAAGCCTAATGCTCGATGTGGCGCCAAGCTACTATCTCAAGGTGGATAATGCGCAGAAGAAGAGTGACTATGTGATCTCATTTGCAAATATTCATGACCATAACAGCAGTTATGAGACTGAGCCAAACTATGGTCTGGAGAGAGCCTACCATGCTGATTTGAACAAGAGGATCGAGGGGTACTTTAACGGTGACGAGCATGACTGTTTTCAATTTGACATTACCCGAAGCAACCGTTTTTGGCGTATTGACGTAGCGGGTGAGGGACTGGATGAGGTCGAACTTTTCAACAGCCGAGGGAAACGTCTTGCCAGTGTGGATGAGAGAAATAATGAGAAGAGGGTGATCATCGACAAACTCTTTTTGCTTCCGGGTAGTTACTATGGCTGTATAAGAGGAGAGAAGAGTGCTTACGCCTATACCGTTTCAGAAGAGTCGCTTGCCTCTATGGGGATCGACTCTCCTAAGGGCATAGAGCATGAGCCAAACAATGACGAGCGCCACACCGGCAGACTCACGCTTGATAGTGAGGTGAAAGGGACATTCCTCAGTACCGATGATGAGGACTACTATCGCTTTACGCTCAAAAGCCCGACCCATATCCGCCTTAGCGCGACACCACCGCCTGATGGCAATGCGCGTCTGAAGCTCTACTCGGACATTTTAACCCACCGTGCCTATCCGAGCAAAGCGGGAGAGAGTGCCGTCATAGAGGGGGTCTACCCACCGGGTATCTACTTTATCGACCTGTGGACGAAGCGGACAAGTACCGGGCTTTATACGTTGAAGCTTGAGCAGTATGATCCTTTCGGCATACCCGATAGGGAGATCAACGACAACCGGCGTATGGCAAATATGCTGCCCAACACCTTTAGCGTTACCGGTTTCGCTTCGGATGATGACGACGACTTCTACCGTCTGCCGTCATACATGACCAAAGAGAGCAATGTTACGATCACTGGAAAGAACCTTAAAGACAATATCGACTTTTATGAAGGAGATGGCTCTTCACTTGATATGGAGTGGAGTGAACAGAACCAAAGTTATACGCTGAGCCTGAAAAACCCGTCGCTAAGCTACCTGATGGTCGATGACGATACGGGGCTTTACGACTATCAGCTGCATTTTTCGGCATATGAACCGCTCAAAGAGCCGATGTTGAATGTTGAGATGAATCTTACTGCAAGCACGGCAAAAGTGCGGGCGTTCGCATCGCAAGGACAGCGTATCGATGCGGAGTTAACGGTACGCAATCAGAAGGATTCGCCGCAGCGTTACAGGGTAGAGAGCCATTGCAGTGACGCTGCATGGCAGATTGACGTACCCAAAGAGATGGATCTCGCAGCGCAGGAGGTACGCAGCATACCGGTGAAGATCACTGTGCCCAAATCGGTGCTGGAGGGAGTGCGTACGGTAACGCTCAAACTCTCTGATGACGCAGGTGCGATGCGGACCGCTTCACTGCGTATGTATGCGGAAAAAGAGGCGGCACTGCAACAGCCCTATATGGAGTGGGGTATCCCCGACGCACTGGTGGGTGGTATGAATGTGGCGGCTGCCAGAGTGGGTGCGAAGCGTATACCTGAACACAAGGAGAAGGATGAGGGGTATGTTCCCGATATCGGGCGTGACT
>Ga0256843_1002493_pt1 | contig 13386 bp, 13 predicted proteins | sample AlvinellametaG_FD_191572 | JGI IMG/M metagenome (GOLD analysis project Ga0256843, IMG submission 191572) | Pompeii worm associated microbial communities from hydrothermal vent at the East Pacific Rise, Pacific Ocean - Alvinella | ecosystem: Host-associated > Annelida > Integument > Unclassified ... | reverse complement strand
TTTCATACTGGATTTATTTTGTAGCTGTTTTTGTAACACTTTACGAGGGGTATCAGTATAAGATGGGACAGCGTGATGCTATAACTTTTGCAGCAGCTGTTACAGTTGTGTTTTCATCACTTATGTTTAGTGCAATCTACTCTCCAAAAATCTTAGAAATGCAGGCTATGGGAAGAGAAGCAACACAGAGTGATACATTTCAAAACATTCATATCGCAAGTGAAATAGACTTTAAACTTTTAGCTGTTGCTCTTGTAGTACTTTTTATCAGAAGACTCATGCTTCTTAAAATCTCTTAACAGATTCTTAACACTTTTTAGGTATTATTACCTTATATAAAACATAAGGTAATAATATGTATTTAAATAAATTTCTGTCACTCTTTCTTATAAGTTCCACTTTTATACTTTCATTATCTGCTTACCCAAATATTTCACAGGCAGTAAAAGAGAAAAAGATTTATCCGATGGGACAAAAGATATATGAAAAAAAATGTAAAAATATAACCCTTGGTAATTATAAAAGTTATGATACACTTGAAACAGATATAGTAGATAAAAAGATCTGTGGTGATTTAAATAGAAAACACTCTCAAGCTCTTGCTCTCTATCTGTGGGATGTTAAAAAAGCTTCTAAAAGTGAACATAAACATAAAGAGATTCATATTACAAAAGATGATAAGTGTCAAGTATGTGGTATGTATTTACACTATTATCCAAACTGGGCTTCAGAAATCGACTATCCTAAGGGAGAAATCTATAAGTTTGATGGTATTAAAGATATGATGAAATTCTATTTTAACAATAAAGAAGGAATTACAGATATCTTAGTAAAAGACTATTATACTTTAGAAACTATTGATGCAAAAAAAGCTTATTTTGTTATAGGTAGTGATGTTTTAGGGCCTATGGGAAATGAACTTATAGCGTTTAGTAGTAAAGAGAGTGCTAAAAGTTTTTTACTAGAGCATAACGGTAAACACCTTTTCAGTTTTAATGAGTTGACTGAGAAGATGGTTAGAAGTCTTGACTAATAGGGTTAATTTTTATTTATTAGAGTACGCTTTTAAGCATATTCTAAGAGCTAAACAAAAAAATCTTTTTATCTTTATTGTTATGGTAATACTTGTTGCACTATTAGCATCAACACTTTTCTTATCAAATGCAATTAAAAGGGAGTATTCTATATTGGTAGACTCTGCTCCAGATATTGTTGTAACAAATCAAAAAGCTATGAGAGATGTAGTTTTTAATGAGTCAGCAATAGATGAAATTCTCTCCATAAATGGAGTAAGTCATGTTGTAGGTAGAGTGAGTGGTCATTATAGATTTAATAAGGCTGATACTGTTTTTAAAGTTGTTGGTATAGATGAGTTTGAAACATATTCAGACCCTTTATATAAGTTTTTAAATGAGGAACACTCTTTAAAAGATGATGCAATGATGATTTCAAGTAGTGTGAAAAAGATACTTGATGAAAACTATTATCATAACTATTTTAATTTTATTAAGGATGATGGTACACTCCAAAAAGTAAATATTTCTAAAGTATTTCAAACAGATGAAAATAGTAAACTTATTGTTATTTCCAAACCTTTATTTAGAGATATTTTTGGTTTTAAAAATGGTGAGATAACAGATATTGCAGTAAGTGTAAAAAATAAAGATGAGATAAAATTTATAGCAAATAAGATCCAAAATAAATTTGTAAATGCAAAGGTTGTACTCAAGGAAGATAGAAAACTTTTTTATGAAAAGATTTATAACTTAAGAAGTGGCTTTTTTCTTATGATATTTATTGTTACACTTGTTACATTTTTTATGATTATTTATGATAAAGTTACTGGATTAAATAGTGAACAAAAAAGAGAGATAGGGGTTTTAAAAGCGATTGGTTGGCGAGTAGAAGATATTTTAAAAGCTAAATTTTATGAGGGTATCGTAGTCTCTTTTACTGCTTATCTTGTAGGTATCATTTTAGCAAATATTTATGTCTTTATATTTAAAGCACCCTATTTAAAAAAGATATTTTTAAATAATTATAATCTTATTGAGAACTATAAAATACATTTTTACATAGATTATGAAGTTTTAGTAGTACTTTTCTTTTTAAGTGTACCGATTTATATTATTGCGACTATTATTCCCTCGTGGAGAGTTGCAACGATTGATGCTGACGAGGTTATGAGATGATTCAATTTAAGAATATCATAAAAGCTTACAAAGACAGACTCGCTTTGGATGATGTTAGTTTTACCTTTAATGAGGGTGAAGTTATTGTTTTAAAAGGTGTGAGTGGTAGTGGTAAGAGTACTATTCTCTCTTTGATTGCTGGATTATTGAAACCAACAAGTGGTGAGGTTATAGTAGATGGAAAAAAAATCTCAAAACTAGCAGATCACTTTGCAGCAAATTATAGACGAAAAAATATTGGTTTTATCTTTCAAAAATATAATCTTATTCCTGATTTATCAGTAAAAGAGAATGTTCTACTTCCCTTGATACCTGAAAACTTAGAAAAAGGAGAACTAAACCATAGACTTAAGTTAACACTCCAAAGTTTGGGTTTAAGTGATAAAAGTGAAAATATAGTTAAAAAACTTTCAGGTGGTGAGCAGCAGCGTGTAGCAATAGCAAGAGCAAATGTAAATACTCCTAAAATTATATTGGCAGATGAGCCAACAGCAAATCTTGATGCAAAACTCTCTTTAGAATTTATAGAGATTATTAGAGAGATGAAAAGAGCTAATCGAACTATTATTATTGCAACACATGATCCTCTTTTTTTTGACTTAGATTTTGTTGATGCTGTGGTTGAAGTAGAAAATGGAAAATTGCTTTAATGTTTATTATTCCTGAAATAATTGCTATTGATATACTTAATACTCTTTTTATTATATTTGCAATAATCGCTTTTGTTATTAGTATAAATATCATTTTACATTATAAAAAAGAAGCTACATCCCCATATCAATACGCTTTAGAAAAGCAGAGCTATTTAAGTGCAACTATTATAAAGTATATATTTTATATAAAAGTCCCACTCTTTCTCTTTTTTATTTTTGTAATAGATAAATTATCATTTTTTATACCTGGTGCAATGTGTGGGGCAGGAGTGATAAATTCTAGTTCGTATGGTATAGGATTAATGTTTTTGAAAATTCTAAATATCTATCTTTTTGCATATTGGATTATACTAGATAAACAAGATATGAAATTTGAGGAACAACCCTATTTCATGCAAAAGTTTTATCTTTTTGTCGTACTTTTTGTTTTGTTAATTATTGAGATATTTTTAGAGAGTGATTTCTTCTTTTCACTTGATGTTAAAAGTGTAGTAGATTGCTGTGGGGCACTTTTTTCGAGTAGTGACGGTACTTACCTTTCATTAGCGTTAAATCAGCCTTTAAAGCTACTTCTCTCTCTCTTTTATATCAACTATATACTTTTAGTTGTGGCGAGAATTTTTAAGGCAAGATATCTTTTTTCATTACTCAATATCTTTTTTATTTTTAGCTCACTTATATCACTTGTAGCATTCTTTGGAACATACATTTATGAACTACCAACACATCACTGTCCATTTTGTATGCTTCAGGTTGATTATAACTATATAGGCTACTTTCTCTATTTTGTTCTATTTCTAGGAACATTTAATGGAATTATAGTAGCTTTTATAGAGTTTAGGGAAGAGGAGCTTCTAGAGAAATATGATAGTTCACTTTTATTTAATCTTTTATATATCTGTATTGTGACATTTTATCCATTGAGTTATTTTGTAAAAAATGGAGTTTGGCTCTAGCGACCACCAAATTTATCATGCCACCATTCAGAGGGTGTATAGGTTGTTTTTTTAATAGACTCTTCATCAAAAGGGTATTCAAAATTATTGCAGTACTCCATCACTATTTCATAGGCCTCATTTATTTGCATACTCATTTTAGTTGCCTTTTCTGGGTTCTCACTATGCTTATCTGGGTGCCATTTTTTCATAAGGATTTTATATTTATTTTTTATCTCTTTAAGGGAAGAGGTTTGACGAAGACCAAGGAGTGTTTTGGCCTTCATAAGTTTTTCGTAAGGAGTAGACAACTTTTAGTCTTGCTGTTGTCTCATATATGCTGGAATATCTAAGTAGTCTGCATCAAGGTCACCACCAACAACTAAACGAGGACGAACTTTTGCAATAGGTGGAGTGATAGGCATTTCAGGTTCATAAGCTTTATTGCTTGGCTCTTCAGCTATCTCTTTTTCAAAACCTGTTGCAACGATAGTAATTTTCACATAGTTCTCTGCTAGAGTCGCATCTGTTGATGTACCCCAGATAACTTCGGCCTCTTCGTGTGCACTCTCATGCACAACTTCCATTGCTTCAGCTAACTCTAGCATAGGAAACTCTGGATGCATACTAAAGTGGACTAAAACACCCATTGCTCCATTAATTGACATATTATCAAGTAAAGGAGATTCAATAGCCGCTTTGATAGCTTCATAAGCTGCATTGTCGCCCTCATGTTCACCAACACCCATTAGTGCCATACCTCTATGACTCATAACAGTTTGTAAGTCAGCAAAGTCAAGGTTGATATCATTATCTCCACTTGCTAGAATAACACCTGATGTACCACTAACAGCTTGTGCTAAAACACTGTCTACTATTTTAAAACTCTCTTTGATTCCAAGTTTTCTATCAATGATAGAGAGAAGTCTATCATTAGGTATAACAACGATAGAATCACTCTCTTTTTTAAGTTCAGCTAAACCAGCTTCAGCAAGTTTAAGACGCTTTTTTCCCTCATAGGAGAAAGGTTTTGTAACTACAGAGATAGTGAGTGCTCCAACATCTTTAGCAATCTGTGCTATAACTGGAGCTGCACCAGTTCCTGTTCCACCACCAAGTCCAGCAGAAATAAATACAATATCAGCACCCTCTAAAGCAGCACGGATATCATCATAGTTCTCTAAAGCAGAATCTCTCCCTTTCTCAGGCTTCATACCTGCACCAAGACCCTTAGTAAGTTTCGCACCTATCTGAATCTTTGAAGCAGCAGAGTTTTCATTGAGAACTTGTGCATCAGTATTTATAAGCATCATCTCAATGCCTGTAACACCCTCTTTAAGCATATGTCCGATCATGTTTCCACCACCGCCACCAACGCCAACAGCTATAATTCTTGCACCGTTTTGGCTATTTGCCTCTTCTACTATAAATGGTTCCATCATCTTACTCCTTTAAAATAACTGGGTTGCCCAGTTCCAAAACTTACCAAATCCATTGGATTCATCACTCTTTTTTTCTTTTTTATCTTCTAAACTAATCATACTCGGTTTTATCTCTTCTTCTGTTGGAGCAACAGGTATCTCTATTGATGCAGCAGATAAGTCTACACTACTATGTGAAGTAGGTGTCTCATTTGTATGTCTTACGCGCTTGTTTGCATCAATTTCATAAGGAGTATATGCATAAGCAGAGTACATTACTAAACCAATAGCACTAGAAAATTCTGCAGTCCTTAAGTTGTCAAAGAGACCATCCATTTCAGTTGGACGTGCCAAACGCACTGGTATAGAACCAAAAGTTGCTATAGCTAAATCTCGTATGCCTTCCATTCTAGAAAAACCACCAGTAAGAACTATCCCCGCACCTATTTGATCTTTAAGTCCACTATTCTCAATAAACTGAGCAAGTATCATAAGTGTCTCTTCGACTCTTGCATAGATAACATTATGTACTACATCTAAAGAGACCTCATGAGTTGTCTCCGTATCACCAATTACTGGAATCTCTATAAGGTCATTACTTTGGTTTGTTAGTGAACCATAGGTTAGTTTTACATTATCTGCTACATTGAGTGGCGTATGGAGTGCCATAGAAAGATCACTAGTTACATGATTAGAACCAACTCCTAAAAACTCATTATATCTTATAGAGTTTCCTGAATGAATAGCAATATTACTCGTGTTTCCACCCATATCTATAACAGCAACACCTAACTCCTTTTCATCATCATTCAGTGTAGCTATGGATGAAGCATATGAGTTAAGCACTATGTTCTCTACTTCAACACCAGCACCAAGTACAGCTTTTTTAAGATTGTTAAGATTTGACTTTTGTGTTGTTATGATATGTGTTTCTACTTCAAGTCTTGATGCATTCATACCTAAAGGATCTTCTATAAAGTCTTGATCATCTACTTTAAAGTTAAAAGGGAGCGCATGTAAAACTTCATATTCATTTGGAATATTTGCATTATAGAGAGAGGTGTGCATCACTCTCTCTATCTCTTTAAAACTAATCTCTTTTGTTTGTATATTTACAATTCCGTTAGAGTTTAAACTTTTTGTATAAGCACCGCTAAGTGAGACTATTGCAGATTTTACATCAGAACCAGATACACGCTTTGCATCTTCAACAGCAGTCTTAATACTTCTAGAAGCTAGTTCTATGTTAGTTATACTTCCACGCTTAAGGCCTTGAGCTTTTGTGACACCTGCACCAGTAATTGCAATATTGTTATCATTGTCTATTTGGGCAATGATGGCACATATTTTTGTAGAGCCAATGTCTATGGCTAAAACAGTTCTGCTCAATTTAGAGTCCTTGGATAAATATCTCTGTTTGGTATCTATTTTGAAGTTCTTTTATAAGTGCTTCATTAAATATACCACTTTTTATTTTTTTCATTGAAGAAGTCAAATCATTGTTAGTGTTATTAAGCAATGTTTGTTCCAAAATATCATATAAAACGATTTTTCCACTATTTAATTTTATATAAGAACGTTTTTTATCACTACTAAAGAGTTTTTGTAAAAACTCTTTAGTTTCTTGTGCATCGAGCTTCTCTAGTTCAGTAGTTTTTGAAGCTGTTAGAAACTCACTATTTATGCCACTAAAGTTATCAACTAAGCTATTTGCTAACTCTTGAAGTTTGAGTTTTTTGTTTTCATCTATAAAAATGACTAAAACATCACTTTTTGCTTCTTCAAAAGATTTTGGTGTAGCTGGATTTATTTTTACAAGCTCAAATATATGATATACACCATCCACTAAGATAGGTTTCATAAATGGTGATGTTACAGATAGCTTTTGTACTTTTTCTAAAACATCTCCATTGAATGGATTGTTTGAAGGAGAGAGAGTTACAGTTTCAAATAGGGTATCTGATCCTAGTTTTCCTTTTTTATATGCTATATAAGTTCTTAAAGCTTTATCTTTTGTCGCTTTAGCATCTAACTCATCTATAACTGCTTGTTTTGCTTTTTCTAAAGGAAGAATTTTCCCATCAACATCTTTAAAATGTGTTTTATTTTCTGCATAATATTTCGCAACTTCATCTGCATTATGTTCTAAAACAATTTTCTCTTGCTTAATGAATTTTAACTCATATGAGATATCATTCATAAACTCTTGTTTTCTTGTTTCCCAAAATGGTTTTAAAACAGCATCAGACGTATCAAGTGATATATCATCTTGTGTTAAAACTTTATAGTTAATTTTATCTGCAATATTTAAAACAGTTTGTAAAATATTCACTTCATTCTTACTCACTTCTACCGGTAGGAGTTTGAGTGTTTTTTGAATAAGTAAATCTTTTTTAAGACCTGCTTCATACTCTTTTGTACTGAGTCTGTTTTGCGATAAAACCTGTTTGTATAACTCTTTATCAAAAACACCATCTTTAAAGAAGTACTCTTGAGTCTTAAGCGTTGCAATAAGTTCTAAGTCACTTATCTCTAAATCATAAGATTTTGCAAGGTTTAAAAGGAGCGCCTGTTGTATTAAAGTATCTAGTGCTTTTTGTTGAAGACCAAACTGTTTTGCTTTTTCTTCATCAAAATTTCCCTGAAACATTTGACTATATCTATTGTAGAGATTAGAGTAACTTTTTTGTAGTTCACCCTGAGTAATCTCAATATCTCCAACTTTTGCAACTGCTCCAGCCTTATCACCATAACTATACTGACCCCAACCAACGAAACCTGCACCAACAAACGCGATTGTTGAGATCCAGATAGTGATTATGAGCCATTTTTTATGTCTTTGCATCCATGTAATCATATAAAAAAAACCTTATCTTGTGATATTTACGTAATAATAGGTAAATTAGCATTAAATCTTGATAAAAGGGGAGTTGTTTTACTCTGTTTCTAGGTAAGAGAGAGAACTATTGAGCATTAAGAGGCGACAACTTTTTTCTAAGATAGCTAGTTTTTTTGCCATTTCATGAATATCACGACTATAAGCGTATACACCATAACCTCTTATAACCATAATGTTTGTTTTTTTTGTTTGAAAATAGTAGGGGATTTCACTATATGCTCTATCATACCAATCCTCAAATTTACGAGGATCTATAACTTCTAAAGAGCCTATTTCTTGATAACCAAAATAATCTCTTGGTGTTATGATTTCATGCTCAAGAGAGTAGGCTGTGGTAAACTGTGGCATACTAAAGCAGATAAATTTTGCTTCACTTATTTGTGAGTAGATACTAAAATGGATGTTAGCGTCTATACTTGCTTGATTCCATCGGTAATCTTTTTTAAAATAGAGCTCAATAAGACTTGTATCATCAAGTGCATCAAAAACAGCCTCTTTTGTATTTATCAAAAAACGGTTAGATTCTGTCTTTGCCGAAATACTTCCATGATAAATACCAAAAAAATCTTTCCTAAACATAGAGAGTGCTAGAGTCGATAGTTTTTGTTTTAAGTGCTGTTTATTCATATGACTTTATTTAAACCAACCCTTCATCTTTTCAATCGCTGAGTCTAAAAGACTTTCATGTGGTTTTGATTCTATTCCAAATGATTCTTGAAGTTTATTGATAAGTTCTAACTGTTCATCATTAAGTTTACTTGGGTACTGAATATTAATAACAGCGATCAAGTTACCTTTCCCATGACCATGAACATCTTCTATACCTTCACCTCTAAAAGTATAACGCTGTTTGTCTCGTGTTCCAACATCAAGTTTGAGTTCTAACTCACCTGTAAGTGATGGAATACTTAGTGTTTCACCAGTTATAGCTTGTGTGAAAAATACAGGAATTTCTATGTATATATCATTATCATCTCTTATAAAGTGTTTATCATCTTGAACCTCAAATGTTACATAAAGATCTCCACGACTCCCTTTTTTCCCGATATTTCCTTTCCCTGAGACACGAAGACGATTGCCAGTATCTACTCCTGCTGGAATATTTATACTAACACTCTCTTTTATCTCTTCATAGCCAGAACCACGACAACTTTTACATGCATCTGCAGCCGCACTACCAGTTCCTTGACAAACAGGACAAGTTTGAGAAAAAGTCATAAAACCCTGTTTCATATAGACTTGACCCTTACCTTGACACTGCTTACAAGTAGAGAGTTTTCCATCTTTTGCACCAGTGCCTTTACATGATTTACAGGCTTTTTTATATTTGTAACTTACTTCTTTATCACATCCAAAGACTGCTTCGTTGAAACTTATAGAGAGCTCTATGTTCATATCAAGAGGATACTTCTCCATATCAGCAGGATTTTGACGACGACGTCCACCACCACCAAATCCACTAAACATCTCTTCGAACATAGAGCCTAAATCATCAAAACCTCCAGAAGAGCGACCCCCGCCCATACCTTGAAGACCCTCTTTCCCATAACGGTCATAACGACTTCTCATCTGCTCGTCACTCAAACATTGATATGCTTCATTACAAAGTTTAAATTTATGTTCAGCCTCTTTATCACCAGGGTTTTTATCTGGATGATACTTTTTAGCCATCGCTCTGTATGCTTTTTTTATAGTTGCTTTATCTGCATTTTTTGATACTTCTAAAATTTCATAATAGCTTAAATCTTCCATTGTTTTCCTACATATAAATAAAATATTTTTGGAATTATACCCATAAAAAATAAATAGAAAATGGTATAATCACTTTATGAAACTAACACTACTCTCTTTACTTATAATACTACTTTTTTTTGGTTGTAGTCAAAAACCAAAAATAATCCTTGAAGAACTACCAAAGACTTATCTTTATGAGAGTGATTTTGAATATTTGCCAAAGTTTAATAATGAAAATTATGATGACATTTTAGAAAACTTTATAAATAGTTGTAGAACTAAAAAGGCTAAAAAGCTTTATGGTCCTTTATGTATAAAAGCTAAAAAAACTTTAGATGCAAAAAAATTTCTATTAGAAAATTTTACTCCTTATCAAATAGCTACAAAAGAGGGTACGACAAATGGTCTTTTGACAGGCTACTATGAAGCAGAACTTTTTGCATCAAAACAAAAAAATCAAAAGTATAAATACCCTATATATGAAACACCAAAAGATTTGATAGTGGTAAATTTAGCTTCAATCTATCCTGAACTGAAAAAATATAGACTTAGAGGTCGTATAAAAGGAAATAAACTCATTCCTTATGATACAAGAGAAGAGAGTAAAGACAAGGGTGTGAATGCTGATGTTATATGTTATTGTGATTCTGAGGTAGATAGATTTTTTTTAGAGATACAGGGTTCGGGAAGAGTTACACTTGATGATGGTTCTACAATGTTTATAGGATATGATAACCAAAATGGACATCGATACAGAGCTATTGGTAGGTATTTAGTTAAGATTGGAGCATTGAAATTAGAAGATGTCTCTCTTCAAAGTATTAAAGCATGGTTAAAATCACACCCAAAACGAGTGAATGAAGTCCTTAACTACAATCAATCTTTAGTCTATTTTAAAGAGAGAAAACAGGGGGCAACAGGAGCTTTGGGTTTAGAACTTACTCCAAGACGTTCTGTTGCGGTAGATAGAAGTTTTATACCACTTGGGAGTATGCTTTATCTTAGTGCAGATGTTGATGCAAAAAAGGAGAATCGTATAGTGTTTGCTCAAGACACGGGTGGAGCTATCAAAGGTGCTGTTCGAGCTGACCTTTTTTTAGGCTCTGGTGATGCAGCTATGCAGAGTGCTGGAAAACTTAAGTCAGATTTACAACTTTGGATACTGATGCCAAAAAAGGAGAAGCGTTAAATGAATAGGTCTCTAGAAAAATTTAATCGTTTAGTTGATGCTCTTCAAGAGTTACCAACCATAGGAAAAAAATCGGCTACAAGATTAGCTTACCATATGATTATGAATGATACTTATGTCGGTATGAGAATCTCTCATGCAATAGAAGATGCACTTGGAAGTTTGAAGAAGTGTAGAGATTGTGGTGGTATGAGTGAGGATGAACTCTGCTATATATGTACAGATGATGGACGAGACCATACTTTACTCTGCATTGTTGAAAATGCCAAAGATATTTTACTACTTGAAGAGAATGGGCTTTTTGATGGGCGTTACTTTGTACTTGACTCCCTTGAGGAGTTGAGTATTTCAAAACTAGAAGAGTTAGTAGAAAATGGTGTAAGTGAAGTACTTTTTGCACTTACTCCTTCTATATCTAATGATGCAGTGATTTTGTATATAGAAGATAAACTTGGAGCATTTAGTGTGAATTTTTCTAAAATTGCACAGGGTGTACCAACTGGAGTAAGTTTGGAAAATATTGATCTTCTATCACTTACGAGAGCTTTAGAAGACAGGGTAAGAGTTTAGAGTAAAAAACTTTTAGCCATATGCTCTTTAATAGACTCTTTTTCTAATTCAGAATTTACAAAAAGTTCATTGGCTAAAACACCTTGGCCAAGAAGCATATCTGCACCATCTTTATAGGTAATCTCTTTCTCTTTAGCAAGTTGTAAAAAAGGTGTAAGTTTGCCATAAATTGCATCAGCAACATAAGTAGTCTTTGCTAAAATTTGTTCAAGTAGTTGGAGTGGACAAGGATACTCTTCATCTTTGAGACCTGCACTTGTCGTATTTACAACTAAATCATAGTTATTGAGCGTAAAAGTGTCCCAAGTATGAGTAGTACATCCAAGTTCATGAAAGAAAGAGAGTCTCCCCTCACTTCTATTGAGAACAGTAACATTGAAATTATCTTGTTTAAATCTAGCACAGAGGGCTTTAGCTGTTCCACCTGCACCAATGACAAGTATATTTTTTATACTTTTGAACTCACTTATAGCGTAGATAAAACCATCTGCATCTGTGTTGTATCCGATAAGTTTTCCATTTTCATTTATAAGTGTATTGACAACACCAACAGTTTTTGCAAAGCCTCTCACTTCATCACAAGCTTCAAATGCAGCTTCTTTATGAGGGACGGTTACATTTGCACCTGAGAGACCAAGAGCGAAAAATGTATCCTTGAGTTTTGAGCCATCTTCTAAACGAGTTCTTGTATAGCATGCATCATAGTGAAGATGCTTAAAAACAGAGTTATGCATCAAAGGAGAACGTGAATGTGAAACAGGGTTTCCAAAAATAGAGAAAAGTTTTTTCATTTCACTACTGCTTTTCGTCTAAATCTTCAAGCGAGGAGATTAGAGCACCAAGTTTATTTTCAACTTCTAAGTATTCTAGCTCGTTGATACTATCTGCAACTATTCCTGCTCCAGCTTGGAGGACAACTTTTTCCTTCTTAACCATAGCAGTTCTGATAGTGATCGCACTGTCCATATTCCCATCAAAACCAAAGTAACCTACACTTCCACTATAAAAACCACGTTTAAGACCCTCATACTCGGCAATAAGCTCCATTGCACGAATTTTTGGGGCACCTGTCATAGTTCCGGCTGTAAAGGTTGCCATAAAGAGGTCAAACATATCTTTATCGTCTGAAAGTTCTGCAACAACATCAGAGACAATATGCATTACATGAGAAAATCTCTCTATATGCATCATATCTTCAACTTTTACTGTTCCTGTTTTAGCAACACGACCTACGTCATTACGACCTAAATCAATGAGCATTAAGTGCTCTGCTAACTCTTTAGGATCAGCTAAAAGTTCCTCTTCGAGTTCTCTATCTCTCTCTCTTGTTGCACCTCGTTTACGTGTTCCAGCGATTGGACGAAGAAGAAGTTCATTCTCTTGGAGTCTTACCATAACCTCAGGAGAACTACCAACAATACTAAAATCCTCATACTCCATTAAGAACATATAAGGAGAGGGGTTTTTTGCACGAAGAATTCTATAAAAACTAAAGGGATCCACTTTTATATTTCGAGTGAAACGGTTTGTCATAAGAATCTGAAAAACATCACCACTTTTAATCATCTCTTTTGAGTCATCAATCATTTTAAAAAATTTCTCTTTAGAGTGTGCGAAACTTCCTTTATCCTTACCAATATTGTGTACTCTGTGTTGGTAAGTATAAGAACTTTTTAAATCATCATGAATGGATGTAAATTTTTCACTATACTCTTTAAGTGTAGAGACTAATGTAATTTGGTGATTTTTATGAGAGTAGACTAAAATCATTTTAGGAAGAATTAAATCTAGGT
>Ga0256843_1002492_pt1 | contig 13386 bp, 11 predicted proteins | sample AlvinellametaG_FD_191572 | JGI IMG/M metagenome (GOLD analysis project Ga0256843, IMG submission 191572) | Pompeii worm associated microbial communities from hydrothermal vent at the East Pacific Rise, Pacific Ocean - Alvinella | ecosystem: Host-associated > Annelida > Integument > Unclassified ... | reverse complement strand
ATCCAGATATTATACTAATAGGTGAAATTAGAGATGAAGAAGCACTAAATATAGCAATACAAGCATCCCTAACTGGGCATTTAGTAATAGCTACACTTCATACAAATGATGCTATTAAAACTATTAGTAGATTATTTGATTTAAATGCAAAACCATATTTAATAGCAACAGTACTAAAACTTGTAATATCTCAAAGATTATTTAGAAACTTATGTGATTGTAAAATAAAAGATGGAAAGTTTTATAAAGAAAATGGTTGTGAAAAATGTAATTATACAGGATATATAAATAGGAATATAATAGCTCAATATTTGCAAATAACAAGCCAAAATGAAAATTATATAAAAGATAGTAATAGTATAAATAAACTATATGATAATGTAAATATTAAATCATTAAATGAATATTTATATGAAAAAGTTCTTGATGGAACTACTAGTTTGAATGAGTACTATAAAAATGAAATATAAAATATATTATCAAGAAGATAATAAACTAAATAGTATTAATCTTGAATGTTTAAATATAATAGAACTAAGAAATCATAATCAATATCCTAAAAATGTAATTTTCATAAAAGAATATACAAAGAAAAAAAATAATTTCTTTGTAAATGAAAATGAAAAACTAGAACTATTTTATGAATTAAAAATAATGCTAGAATCAAATTTAGAATTAAAATTTATAATAGATATTTTATTACAAAGTAATTTTAAAGCTCAAAATAAAGAGTTATTAGAAGATATATCTACTAGTATTAAAAATGGGCATAATATCTATGAAAATATAAAAACTCATAAATCATATATAGGAAATAGTATAATATTTTTTAAAATAGCACAAGAAAATTCAAACTTCAAAGATTCAATTTCTGCTATGTATAAAATGTTAAAGATAGAACAAAAAATAAAAAATAATATTGTTGAGGTGATAACATATCCTATTATTTTAATAATCAGCATATTTATAACACTTGCAGTTTTATTTATATATGTAATTCCAAAGTTTGAAAATATATATAGTCAATTTGGTACAAATTTACCATATTCTACAAAAATATTATTAGAAATGAGATATTATATTACCCATGATTATATATACATAATTTTTATAATATTTTGTATCTTATTTATATTTAAAATTATTTATAATACTTATGAATATTATATTGATAAAATAATACTAACAAAAATACCAATTTTTAGTAATATGTATAAAAATATATTGTTTTATAGAATATTTTTAAGTGTTTCTTTACAAGTAGAAGCAAAAGAAAGCTTTTATAATGCACTTTTAAATAGTATGGAAATAATAAATAATATATATGTAAAATCAAAACTTTTATATATACTAAAAGATATAAAAAATGGTAAATCTATTTATTATTCATTTGAAAAAACAAATATGTTTGATTTGTTTGCACTTAGACTTTTACACACTGCACAATTAAGTAATAATTATGACGAGCTTTTAAAAAATATTGTAAAAATATATGATTCAAATATAAAAAAAGATATAAATAAATTTAAAACTTATTATCAACCTATATTAATATTTTTAATTTCATCAATTATTTTATGGATTGTTCTTGCTATTATGACACCTATTTGGGATTTAGGAAGTGTTATAAAGTAATTTTGAGTATAATTACGAATATTTATTTGGAGATAAACAAAAATGGAAAATGCAGTAAAAGATATATTAAAGCATATTGGTGAAGATCCTACAAGAGAAGGATTATTGGACACTCCTAAAAGAGTGCGAAAAGCTTGGGAATTTTTATGTGGTGGGTATGAATTAGATCCACAAGAGATAATAAGAAAAGCACTTTTTACATCAACAAATGATGAGATGGTTGTAGTAAAAGATATAGAATTTTATTCACAATGTGAACATCATTTATTACCTATTATTGGTAAAGTACATGTTGCATATATACCAAATGGAAAAGTAATAGGTCTTAGTAAAATACCAAGAGTGGTTGATGTATTTGCAAGAAGACTTCAAATCCAAGAACAATTAACAGAACAAATAGCAGATGCTATAAATGAAGCTATATCTCCAAAAGGTGTTGCTGTTATGATAGATGCAAGACATATGTGTATGGAGATGAGAGGTGTTCAAAAAATATGTTCTACTACAGTAACTTCAGCACTTAGAGGTTTATTTAAAAAAGACAAAAAAACAAAAGATGAGTTTTTATCTATAGTTTCTCAAAGTTCAAGCAAATAAATTTTACTTTAGCTATTAATTAGTAAAAATTAGATATAATCCAAAAAATACTATTAGGATTAATCATGAAAAAACGAGTTTTAGTTAAATTTTCAGGTGAAGCATTAGCTGCTGATGCTGGATATGGTATCGATACAAAGATACTTGCATATATTGCTGATGAGATTAAACAATTAGTTGACAATGACATTGAAGTTGGTATTGTTATTGGTGGTGGTAATATAATTAGAGGTGTAAGTGCAGCTGCTGATGGTATTATAAAAAGAACTAGTGGTGATTATATGGGAATGTTAGCTACAGTTATTAATGGTATAGCATTCCAAGAAGCTTTAGAGCATATTGGTGTTGATGCAAGATTACAAAGTGCTATTAAAATGGAACAAATTGCTGAATCTTTTATTGTAAGAAGAGCAAAAAGACATCTTGAAAAGAAAAGAGTTGTTATTTTTTCTGCAGGTACAGGAAATCCATTTTTTACAACAGACACTGCAGCAACATTAAGAGCAAGTGAAATTGGTGCTTCTATGTTAATAAAAGCAACTAAAGTAGATGGTGTTTATGATAAAGATCCTATGAAATTTGAAGATGCAACAAAACTAGATACATTAACTTATGATCAAGCATTAAATGATCATATCAAAGTTATGGATGATACAGCTATAGCATTAGCAAAAGATAATCAACTACCAATAGTAGTAGCAAATATGAATGAAAAAGGTAATTTACTAAATATAGTAAATGGCGATTACACTAAGTGTTCAATAGTAAAATAAGGAAATAAAATGAGAATAGAAGAAATATTATCAAAAGCATTAGAAAAAGTTGGAAATGATAGATATATACTATCAATTGCTGTTGGTCAAAGAGCAGATGAATTAAGCAAAGGAGCTAGACCTTTAATAGAAGGTAGTGTTATAGCTCAAATGAAATATACAGATATTGCAATCAATGAGATAGCTTCTGGTGTATTAACAGTTGAAGGTTTCGTTGATAAAGAATAGTAAATATCAGTGAAAGATTTTTTAGATAAAATAAAAACAATAAATAGCATAGAAAATGCTATTAAAATATTAGAGGAATCATATCCTTTAAACTCAAAAATAAATGAAGCTTTAGAATTTTGTATTAAAGCTCATTCTAATCAATTTAGAAAAAGTGGTGAACCTTATGTTGTTCATCCTATTCTAGTAGCAGCAATTACAGCAAACTTTTCAAAAGAAGAATCTATGATTATAGCATCATTATTACATGATGTAGTAGAAGATACTGAATATTCTTTAGATTATATTATTGAACATTTTGGTGCAGATGTTGGGCATATAGTTGATGGTCTTACAAAAATAACAGAAATTAGAGATAGTAAAATTCCTAAAAAAAATGAAAGGCTAATAAAAACAGCACTTACATTTAGAAAAATGTTAATCGCTTCTACTGATGATGTAAGAGTTTTAGTAGTTAAGCTTTTTGATAGAACTCATAATATGCTTACTTTAGAAGCTTTGGATAATTCAAAACAAAAAAGAATATCAGAAGAAACACTTTTAGTTTATGCACCAATAGCTCATAGATTAGGAATGAGTTTTATTAAAAATACTTTAGAAGATTTATCATTTTTTTATTTATATCCAGAAGAATATAATAAAATTGACAATTATATAAAACTTCATCAAGCACAAATACAACAAACTTTTGATAATTTTGTTCAAAAAATAAAAAAACTTATAAATCCTAATAATAGTGAAGATATTAAAATATTTTCAAGAATTAAACATTATTATTCTATATATCTTAAAACACAAAGAAAAGGTATAAATATAGAAGAAGTTCTTGATTTATATGCTATTAGAATTATTACAAAAGAACCACTTGATTGTTATGAAGTATTAGGTAAAATTCATACAACTTATAAGCCATTGATTGCAAGATTTAAAGATTATATTGCAATTGCAAAAGATAATGGATACCAAACAATACATACAACAGTTTTTCACAACACTAAAATATTTGAGATACAAATAAGAACACAAGATATGCACCATATTGCAGAATATGGTGTAGCAGCACATTGGAAATATAAAAATGGAAATACATCATCATCTTCTTTAAATCTTGAATGGTTACATACTCTTGAAGTTAACAATGAAAATATAGAAGAATTTTATGATGATACAAAACAAGATCTGTTTTGTGAAGAGATTATTGTATATTCACCAAAAGGAAATATTTTTACACTCCCTAGAGAATCAACAGCATATGATTTTGCTTATTTAATTCATACAGATGTAGGAAATAAAGCTGTAGATTGTTTTATAAATACAATTAAAAAACCTTTATTAACTCAACTAAAAAGTGGTGATATTGTATCTATAAATATGGCAGAAGAAGAGATAGCTAGATGTTCATGGTATGATATGGTAAAAACAACAAAAGCTAAAAAAAGTATAAAATTAATTTGTCAAAATAGAATTAAACAAATAGATAAATTAGTTGGTCAAAATATTATAAATACAATATTTTCAAAATACAAAAAAAATATACTAGATACAATAAATATTGATAAATTAGAAAAAATAACATCAACATTAGATCACTTGAAAAATACAAAGAAAAAAATATTAAATATTATAAAAGAAGAAGATGGATTCCTTGCAAGATTAAAACTTTTTAATACAAAATTTAAAGAACAAAAATTTGATAATATAATTTTATATTCAAATTTTCATATCTCAAGTGTAGCATTTGATCATTGCTGTCATCCTAAGCAAGGTGATGATATAATTGCATTTAAAGACAATAAAGATGTGATTATTCATCATAAAATGTGTGAAAATGCTTATGATATGATGAAAGAGCATAAAGATATGATTTTTGTTTCATGGAGTGATGATAAATACTATACTTATAAAATGGTATTATCTTTACAAAATAAAAAAGGTGAATTAGCAAGATTATTAAATCACCTATCAAATAACGAAGCTTTAATTTTAAGTATAGATTTTAGAAGAGATGAATCTACACATATTCAGTATTGTACACTAGATATGCAAATAAAAAATCCCTCTATAGATAAGGTTAAGAAAATAGTTTCAAAAAAAGCAAAAGTTGTTGAATGTTATTCAAGCTTAGATGCTTATAAATAAATTTTAAGGATAAATATGGAAAATAAAATACAAAATGCATTAGCTGAAATCAAAAGAGGAACAGCAGAGATTATTGATGAAGAAGCAATAATAAAAAAACTTAAAAATTATTTTGAAAATGGTCAAAATTATTATGTAAAAGCAGGATTTGATCCAACAGCACCAGATTTACACTTAGGTCATACAGTATTATTACAAAAACTAGCTATTTTTCAAAAATTTGGAGGAATTGTTCAGTTTTTAATAGGTAACTTTACAGCTACTATTGGAGATCCTACAGGAAAAAGTGCAACAAGAAAAGTACTTACAGATGATGATATTGTAAAAAATATAAAATCATATACAACACAAGCATTTAAAATTTTAGATGAAAGTAAAACTCAAATAGTTTATAATAAAGATTGGTTAGATGACTTAGGAGCAGCTGGTATGCTTACACTTGCGTCAAATCTAACAGTAGCTAGAATGTTAGAAAGAGATGATTTTTCTAAAAGATATTCTACAAATACTCCTATAGCTGTTAGTGAATTTATGTATCCATTGCTGCAAGGTTATGATAGTGTTCATTTAAAATCAGATATAGAAATAGGTGGAACTGATCAAAAGTTTAATCTACTTATGGGAAGACAACTTCAAAAAGCTTATGATATTAAAAAACAACAAGCTGTATTAATGATGCCAATCCTTGAAGGTTTAGATGGTGTTCAAAAAATGTCAAAATCTTTAGGTAACTATATTGGTGTAACTGATGAACCAAATGATATGTTTGGAAAAGTACTTAGTATTAGTGATGATCTTATGTGGAGATATTATGAATTATTATCATCTAAAAGTTTAGAAAGTATAACTCAATTAAAAAAAGGTGTAGAGGATAAATCACTACATCCAAAAGCTGTAAAAGATATGCTTGCAATGGAAATTGTTGATAGATTCCATGGAAAAGGTGCTGGTGGAATTGCAAAAGAAGAATTTACAAAAATATTTGCAAAAAAAGATATACCAACAGATTTAAAAGAGTTTAATATTGAAGTTGGAACTGGAATACTACAAGCATTAGTTGATACATCTTTAGTTTCTTCTACTTCTCAAGCAAGAAGAGATTTAAAAGGTGGAGCTGTTAAAATAGATCAAGTAAAAGTTGATAATGATAAAATGACTTTAGAAGCTGGAGAATATGTTTTACAAAAAGGTAAAAAGAATTTTGTAAAAATCATTGTAAAATAGGCAAAAAATAATATTTTTGTAAGAAAATATTATGCTAAGATTAAAGATATATTTGATAGAATATATCGTTTTAAAGAGTAATAAAAGGAAAAAATATGAAACAACTAAAAATAGGTAAATATACTATAGAAAAACCAATTGTACAAGGTGGAATGGGTGTTGGAATATCATGGGATAGATTAGCTGGAAATGTTTCACTTGAGGGTGGTTTAGGTGTTGTTTCATCTGTTGGAACTGGTTATTATGAAGATAAAAAATTCTCAACAAAAAATATATCAAACAAACCATATTCAGAGCAAAACTTTTATTCAAAAGATGCTTTATTTAAAATAATAGAAAATACAAGAAAAATATGTGGTAATAAACCATTAGCATGTAATGTATTATATGCAAGTAATGATTATGGAAGAATAGTAACAGATGCTTGTGAAGCAGGTATTGATATGATTATTACAGGTGCTGGACTTCCTACAAATATGCCAGAATTTACAAAAGATTATCCAGATGTAGCATTAATTCCAATTGTTTCTAGTGCAAGAGCATTAAAACTTATTTGTAAAAAATGGAAAAGATATGATAAATTACCTGATGCTATTATTGTTGAAGGTCCATTAAGTGGAGGACATCAAGGTTTTAATTATGAACAATGTTTCGCTGACGAATATCAATTAGAAAATATCGTACCTCCAATTATCGAAGAAGCTAAAAAATGGGGAGATATACCAATTATAGCAGCTGGTGGAATTTGGGATAAAGAAGATATTGAAAGATTTTTAGATTTAGGTTGTGCTGGTGTTCAAATGGGTACAAGATTTATAGGTACATATGAATGTGATGCACACCCAGAATTCAAAAAAGTAATTTTAGATGCAAAAGAAGATGATATTAAACTTTTAAAATCACCTGTAGGATTACCTGCAAGAGGTGTTGTTACAAATTTACAAAAAATGATAGAAGAAGACACTGCACCAAAAGTTGCTTGTATTTCAAATTGTGTTGCACCATGTAATAGAGGTGAAGAAGCAAAAGCAGTTGGTTATTGTATTGCAGATAGATTAAGTGATGCTTATATGGGTAAAACTGAATCAGGATTATTTTTTACAGGGGCAAATGGTTATAAAGTAACTGAATTAATCTCTGTAAAAGAACTTATGGACAAACTAACTAACGGCGAATAATAAATAAGTGAGAAAATATCTATTTAATCTATTAATTTTAATAGCATTTTTATTTACATACAATTTAAATGCTAGCTCTACTAGTGATAGATATTTTTATGCAAAAAAAAATTACACTACAGCTGTTCTTATAGGTAATAAACAAAAAGAAGAAAAATACCTTAGAGAACTTGTAAAATTAGGACATATCCTAAAAAAAGATGTAAGACCTTATGAAAAAAAACTAAAAAGATTTAACCTAAAAAATCTTTTTATTCAAAATCCTACTCCTTCTAAATATAAAGAAAAAATAGAAACAAAGCCAAAAAAGAAAACAAAAAGAAAATATTCAATTAAAAATATTACAACATTAGATAATCAAGTAATTGTTGAATTTAATCATAAAGTCTCAAAAAAACATATAAAATTTTCGGAGAAAAAAGTAGGAAATATTTATTATGATATTTTTGATTTACAAGGTAATTTTAAAGATGCAAGTCCTTTAAAACTTAAAATAAAAGGTATTCATAAAATATGGGTATCTCAATACAGATATAGAACATTAAGAATTAGTCTAAGTAATGATTACAATATTAAAACTATATATAGAATTGTAAATAATAAAATTATAATAAAAGCATATCCTAAAAAAGTAAAAACAAATAAAAATACTAAAAAAAATAAAAGTATAAAAATAATAAATACAAATAAAAGTATAAATAAAAATATAAGATATATCAAAAATAAAACAATTGTAATTGACCCAGGTCATGGTGGAAAAGATAGTGGAGCTGTTGGACCACATAAAAGATGGGAAAAGAATGTAGTATTAAAAATATCAAAATACTTATATAGTGAGCTTAGAAAAAATGGATTTAAAGTATATATTACAAGAAATAAAGATAAATTTATTGAGTTAAAAAATAGAACAAAATATGCAAATAGAAAAAATGCAGATATGTTTATCTCTATTCATGCAAACTCTGTACCAAAGAAAAAAGCTAAAAAAGTTACAGGAATTGAGACATTTTTCTTATCACCTGCTAGAAGTGCAAGAGCAAAAAGAGTAGCAGCACTTGAAAATAAAGCAGATATAAATAAAATATCTGGATATAGTTCTAAAAATGCAGTTTTAAGTGTTTTAAATAGAGCAAATATAAAAGCAGCACAAAAAATGGCAATTGATATTCAAGGAAATATATTATTTAACCTTAAAAAATATTATGGTTCTAAAATAGTTGATAAAGGTGTAAGAGAAGGACCTTTTTGGGTACTTGTTGGTGCTCAAATGCCTGCAATTTTAATTGAAGTTGGCTATATTTCACATCCTGATGAATCAAAAAGAATAAGTACTAGTGCATATCAAAAAAGAATTGCACATGGAATTTATCAAGGTATAGTTTCATACTTTTCTAAAAACTAATATAATAAATAGTTATTAAAAAATTTAAAAATTCTTCAAAAAATCCTCAAAAAGTCATAATGAGTTCATTTTAAAATATTATAGTACCTTACTAGCTTAATTAGTATAAGCTAATTTACAAATAATTATTAAAAGGATAAATATGAATAAGTTATTAAAACTTTCAATGGCTGCAGTTGCAGTTGTAGGTTTAAGTGCAAATGCAGGTACACTTGAAAATGTTAAAAAAGCAGGGGAATTAAAGTGTGGTGTTTCAACTGGACTTCCTGGATTTGCAGAAGTAGGTGCAGATAAAAAATGGAAAGGTTTAGATGTTGATATGTGTAGATCAGTAGCAGCAGCTGTATTAGGAGATGCTTCAAAAGTTAAAATTGTTCCATTAACAGCAAAAGAAAGATTTACAGCACTTCAAAGTGGTGAAATTGATTTACTTTCTAGAAATACAACATGGACATTTAGTAGAGATACATCATTAGGTGTTAACTTTGCTGGTGTAAACTACTATGATGGTCAAGGTTTCTTAGTTGCTAAATCTTTAGGTGTTAGTTCAGCTAAACAATTAGATGGTGCATCAGTATGTATTACAGCTGGTACAACTACAGAGCTTAACTTAGCAGAATACTTCAAAGCTAATAATATGAAATTTAAACCTATTACTTATGATACAGCAGATCAAGTAAGAAAAGGTTTTGAAGCAGGTAGATGTGATTTAATTACTTCTGATGCATCTCAATTATATGCACTAAGAACTCAAATGGCTAAGCCAGGTAACTATAAAGTATTACCAGAAATTATTTCAAAAGAGCCATTAGGACCACTAGTAAGACAAGGTGATGATGCTTGGTTCAATATTGTTAAATGGTCATTAAATGCACTTAAAACAGCTGAAGAATTTGGTGTAACATCTGCAAATGTAGATGATCAAGCTGCACATTCAAAAGCTCCTGAAGTTAAAAGACTTCTTGGAACTCAAGGTGATTTAGGAAAAATGATCGGTCTTGATAAAAAATGGGCTTACAATATTGTAAAACAAGTAGGTAACTACGGTGAGTCATTTGAAAGAAATGTTGGTAAAGGTTCTCCTTTAAAAATTGCTAGAGGGCAAAATGCACTATGGAAAAATGGTGGATTACAATACTCTCCTCCATTTAGATAATCTAAATTATAAAAACTTAAGCTTAGGCTTAAGTTTTTTTATTTCAAATTAATATGTAATTATACATTTGTATAGTTATTTATTGATTTACTCTCAAATAAATTAATAAAATAAATTAAAAAGGTTTTTTCGTGTCTATTTTAAATAATAAACAATTTAGAGATATATTATCTCAACTCATCGTAGTAATAGGTTTAGTTGCATTTTTGTGGTATATTACTACAAATCTTATGACTAATATTGATAAGCGGGGTATTACAACAGGATTCGCATTCTTTAGTGATACAGCAGGTTTTGGAATTAGTGAATCACCAATCTTTTTTGATGATACTTCAACATATTTTAGAGCATTTTTAGTTGGATTATCTAACACTCTTATAGTTTCTGTAGTGGGGATATTTTTTGCTTCATTATTAGGATTAATAATAGGTGTTGCTAGATTATCACACAACTTTTTGATTTCTAAATTAGCAACAATTTATGTTGAATTTTTTAGAAATATTCCTATATTACTTCAAATTTTATTTTGGTACAATGTTGTTTTAGCAGCACTTCCAAGTCCTAGAGGAAGTATTGAATTAGCATTTAATTCTTTTTTAAATAATAGGGGTTTATATGTACCTAAAGCAGTATTTGAAAATGGATTTTTAATTATCTTTATTTCTATTGTAGTAGCAATATTTATTACTATAATTATTGCTAAAAAAGCAAAGAAAAAGTTTGAAGAAACTGGAAAAGAAACAAATGTTTTCCCTATTAATCTTTTAGTAGTTATTGCTTTACCTTTATTTGTTTATAATATTACAGGTGGTGGATTAAGTTTTGATAATCCACATTTACAAGGGTTTAACTTTATTGGTGGGATGAACTTTTCACCAGAATTTTTAGCATTGACATTTGCTCTTAGTATTTATACGGCTACATATATCTCTGAAGCTGTAAGATCTGGTATTCAAGCTGTGGCAAAAGGACAAAAAGAAGCAGCAGCTTCACTTGGACTTACACCATCTAAATCATTAAGATTAGTTGTATTACCACAAGCAATTAGAATAGCAATTCCGCCAGTTATTAATCAGTTTTTAAATCTTGTAAAAAACTCATCATTAGCTACAGCTATTGGATATCCAGAGTTAGTTACAGTATTTAGTGGAACTGTACTTAATCAAACAGGACAAGCTATAGAGATTATTTTAGTTACAATGGCTGTATATTTAACAATAAGTTTAAGTATCTCAATGCTATTGAATTATGTAAATAAAAAAATGGAAATAAAGGGTAGATAATGGCAACATATGAAGTAAAAACTGCAAGACCAGCCCCAGATGGAGAAAAAGGTATTGTTAAATGGATAATTAATAATCTATTATCAACACCTTTAGATGTAGCAATCACATTTTTAGGAATAGCATTTATATTTTGGGTAGTACCTCCATTTGTAAATTGGGCAATTTTAGATGCAACATTTATTGGACAAACAAAAGCTGACTGTACAGGTGGTGGAGCTTGTTGGGTATTTATATCTCAAAAATTAAGTATGTTTATGTATGGATTTTATCCTCATGAAGAGATATATAGAGTAAATATTGTATTTGGATTATTTTTTGCATTTATTGCAATATTTAAATTATTTGGAAAATCATTTATTCAAAAAATATTAATACTAAGTGCATATCCAATAATTTCTTATTTTTTAATTGCAGGTGGATATTTTGGACTTGAAGTAATTGAAACATCTAAATGGGGTGGTTTAATGCTTACACTTGTAATTGCATCTGTTGGTATTGTTGTATCATTTCCAATTGGAATTGTATTAGCCTTTGGAAGACAATCTCAATTACCTATTATTAAAAACTTAAGTGTAGGATATATTGAATTTATTAGGGGAGTTCCACTTATTACATTATTATTTATGGGTTCTGTAATTTTACCACTATTTTTCCCAGAAGGTGTTGATTTTGATAAGCTTTTAAGAGCATTAATTGCAATTACACTATTCCAAGCTGCATATATTGCAGAAGTAATAAGAGGTGGATTACAAGCTATTCCAAAAGGGCAATATGAAGCTGCTGATTCATTAGGTTTATCATATTGGCAAAAAATGTTACTTGTTATATTACCACAAGCATTAAAAGTTTCTATACCAAACTTAGTAGGGGTATCTATAGCATTATTTAAAGATACTTCATTAGTACTTATTATTGGATTATTTGATTTACTTGCAATGGTTCACTTAACAAATAGTGATGCAAATTGGCTAGGTCACGATACAGAAGGATATGTATTTATTACATTTATTTATTGGTTCTTTTGTTATTCATTATCAAGATATAGTAAAGTACTAGAGAAAAAATTCAACACAGATCATAGATAGAGATTAAAGGAAAATTATGAAAAATATTATAGAGATTAAAAATGTAAATAAATGGTATGGAGATTTCCATGTTTTAAAAGATATTAATTTAGATGTAAAAAAAGGTGAGATTATTGTAGTTTGTGGTCCTAGTGGATCTGGTAAATCTACAATGACAAGATGTATAAATTATCTTGAAACATTTCAAGAAGGTACAATCAATGTAAATGGTACAAACCTTGAAGATGATGTTAAAAAAATACAAGAAGTAAGAAGTCAAGTTGCAATGGTATTTCAACATTTTGAATTATTTCCACATTTAAGTATTTTAGATAACCTTATCTTAGCACCTATGCATGTACATGGAATACCTAAAAAAGATGCAGAACATACAGCTATGCAATACTTACAAAGAGTAAATATTGCAGATCAAGCTGATAAATATCCAAATCAATTATCAGGTGGACAAAAACAAAGGGTTGCAATAGCAAGAGCATTATGTGCTAATCCTACTATTATGTTATTTGATGAGCCAACTTCAGCACTAGATCCAGAGATGATTAATGAAGTTTTAGATGTTATGATTGAATTAGCAAATGAAGACAAAACAATGATTTGTGTAACTCATGAGATGGGATTTGCTAAAAAAGTAGCAGATAGAGTTATTTTTATGGCTGAAGGTCAAATAATAGAAGAAAATACAC
>Ga0256843_1002491_pt1 | contig 13387 bp, 13 predicted proteins | sample AlvinellametaG_FD_191572 | JGI IMG/M metagenome (GOLD analysis project Ga0256843, IMG submission 191572) | Pompeii worm associated microbial communities from hydrothermal vent at the East Pacific Rise, Pacific Ocean - Alvinella | ecosystem: Host-associated > Annelida > Integument > Unclassified ... | reverse complement strand
GGTAATACATAATCTGTTTCTTTTTTATGTTGTACTTTTTTCGTTACATGTTTTTGCGTTTGAGTTTTTTGTTTAGTTGCTTTTGGTGCTTTTTGTTTTTGAACACTTTTGTGTAGAGTTTTTTGTTTAGTTTTATTATGCTCTTTTTCTAATTGTAAAACTTTTTTTAACTCTTGACGCACTGGTGCTGTAGTATCTTTTTTACTTTGATATGAATGTTGCTGTGGTTCTATTTTTTGTTGCTTGTGCTCTTGTGGTTGCACAGCTGTGTAATAGCCTATAAAGAAAATAGTTGCACTAATAATAAAAAATGTTAAAAAACCTATTACATATAAAAGAGGATTAGTTTTCACGCTAGTACGTTTAGTTGTTGATCTTTTTTTCTTCTTTGAGCGTTTTTTTCCCATCGACTCATTCACACCTTGTTACATTTTTAAGATTGTAACCAATAAAATATTAAAATTGGCTCTTTTTAAGCATTTGTTTGGTAAAATTTCACGTTCCTTTCTCTTTGTAACTTCAAAATTGAAGCTATATTTAGATCCGAAAGGGAAACAAAAGCCAAATATATTGGCAATACCAAGAGGAGATCATACTATATGAGACACTACGAAAACCTAGTAATCATAAAACCGACACTGACTGCAGAAGAGATCGCAGCAGCTGTAAAAAATGTTGAAGAGATTATCACTTCAAACGGTGGCGAAATCGCTGCTCAAGATGCAATGGGAATGAGAAAACTTGCATATCAAATCGAAAAAAATGAGCGTGGATACTACCATGTATTTTACTATTCTGTAGCACCTGCTGCAATTGCTGAAATCGAAAGACGCTTCCGTATTAATGAAGATCTTCTCCGTTTCGTAACTATCAAATACGCTACAAACCGTGAAGTTACTGCTTGGAATGGTCTTGTTGAAAAAGCTAATAAAGCTGCAACTCCAGCTCAAGAAGCTCCAAAAGCTGAAGAAGCACAAGAAGAAGCATCAGCTGAGTAACAGCAGAGCTAGATAAGGGAAACTACAATGTTCAATAAAATAATCTTAGTTGGAAACCTAACACGTGACATAGAACTTCGTTATTCACAAGCAGGTATGGGTATAGCAAAAACTGCTATCGCTACAAGCAGAAAGTTCACAAGTAATGGTGAACGTAAAGAGGAAGTTTGTTTTGTCGATATCACATTCTTTGGAAGAAGTGCAGAGGTTGCCAACCAATACCTTCGAAAAGGGAGTAAGATCTTAGTTGAAGGAAGATTGAGCTTTGAACAGTGGGTTGACCAAAATGGACAAAAAAGATCAAAACATTCAGTTATTGTTGAAACAATGCAAATGCTTGATTCAAAAGGTGACACGCAACAAGCAGCACCTATGAATGGTGGTATGGGTGGATACAACGCTCCTGCACAAGGGGAACCTCAACCATATCAACAACCTCAACAACAGGTACAGCAACAACAGCAAAGTTATCAACAACCAACATACGACAATACTCAAGCTCAGGCACAAAGTCGTGAAATGCCAAGTGCAAATGCGATCCCTGAGATAGATATTGATGAAGATGAAATTCCATTTTAGAAAATAGATACAAAGGTAATACCATGTCAGAAAAAAGAAAATACAAAAAAAGATACTGTAAATATTGTGAAGCAAAAGTTGACTTCATGGACTATAAAGATGTTGCAAACATCCGTTTTTCTCTTTCAGAGAGATATAAAATCATGCCTCGTCGTTTAACTGGAAACTGTAAACGTCACCAAGATATGATCTCTACAGTTATTAAACGTGCTCGTGCTGCTGCACTTGTTCCATACGTTGTAACTCGTAAGCAAGTTGTAACTGCACCATTTGAAAACCTTAAATAATTAAGGCTTTCTGGTGCTTTTGCACCATACTACAAAACCTTTTTACACCCTATTTACCTCCATTTCATTTTATCCTTTTACACGTTGTATAACTCCTTACTCTATGCTATAATTGTTTCATTCTTTATAAAAAATAAAAAGAGTTATTATGATAAAAACAGTTTTTTTTCTCCTCCTTCCACTTACCCTTTTTGCGAAGCCGTTTTCAATTGTATTGGATAAACCATTTGAGAGTGCCCTTTTTGATATTACTGAAGATTACGATAGAACAATAAGTGCCATAGGAATATCTAAAGTGTTTCAAAAACACGCAACACAACAAAGTTACGATAGCCCTTTTGAGTATTTATCTGCACATTCACAATCGTACGGATCACAAATGCACCTTGTAAAACTTAATCCAAAAAATGGTGCATTACTCTTGTCAAAAAGAGCAAAACTTAACCACTTTAATAAAGCAGTCTCTTTAGAAAAAAATGCACATAATGGTTATTTTGTTGGTGGATATACCATGGATGGATCACTTTTAGTTGCAAAATTAGATCCCAATGGGAAAATACTACAAAGTCAGCTCTTTGGCACAAAAAATTTTGACAGAATGAATAAGATCATCTTACTTAGTGATGGTGGTATTTTAGCTATTGGTTCATCAACTACATCAAGAAACACGCAAGATGACCTTTTTACAACCGGTCTTGGTAACAATGATATATTTTTAACCCGTTTTGATAAAAACCTTCATATGTTATGGAGTAAAAAGTATGGCACAAACCATGATGATAGAGGAATAGATGCAGCTGAAGCATTTGATGGTTCTATTGTTGTTATTGGTACAACCTCATACGAAGCGCATAGAGACGTTGTATTAATGCGTATAAGTGAAAATGGTGATCGTATATGGCTTAAACATTTTCAAGGCAAAACTACAACCATCCCAACAGCACTTATTGCAACAAAAGATGAAACATTTTTAGCCGTTGTTAATGAATATGATGCATCTCATAAACAGTATGTGCATCTTGTTCGATTTGATCTTTATAATAATATTGTAACAGATAAGAAGTACAAACTTCCATACAGTATACGACTTAATGATATAACTCAATTTTCTGATGGTTCTTTTATGGGGGTTGGTTCATCAACTTTTAAAGGAAATACTGATGGATTTGTTATGCGCTTTTCATCACAACTGACACTCACACACCACAAACGATATGGCGATAAAAATTTTGATACACTCTATGCTATTACACCATTAGATACAATGCAAGCAGCTGCAGCAGGAGTGTATACTCCTAATAATTCCCAAGAGGGACATATGTGGGTTGTAAAACTCAATGCTGATGGTTCTTTAGCACACTAAAGAACCTCTATATTATAAAGCATACTCATCAACGCTACTCAAACGAAATGCAAGGCGTGTTTTATCTTGAATCAATTTTTTATACAGTTTAAATTTTGCTTTTTGTAAATCTTCATCACTGTATCCAAACTCTTGTTTTATTTGCGTTTCATCTATTCTAGCTGTATCCATTGCAAAGAGTTTTAACTCTTTTTTTGTTAGTTTGGATTTTAAAATACTATATAAAAGTTTTTCATCTTCAATAAGATCTTCGTATGGCAACTTCGTATAGTGTGCTAATTTTTCTCTAAAATTATTTTCATTGTGGTATTGTCGCCACACAGTTTGTTCTAACATGGTTATATCTCCTGTAGTAAAAGAGAAAGATCTTTCTCTTTAATAATAATATTTGCCTCACGCTCTAAGATCTCACGTGCACAAAATGCCACTCGTGTACCTGCGTGTGCAAACATACTCAAATCATTTGCACCATCACCACACACTAGTGTTTCTTCCTGTGTAACACCTAAAATATTTTGTAAACGAACAAGCATATCACCTTTGGAGAAGTTAAACATCATATCTCCCCCTACTCTCCCTGTAAGCTTACCATCTTTTTGATGCAGTACGTTTGAAAAATCTGCATCATAGCCCAAAATATCTTTTGCATATGATGTTGCTGTTCTAAAACCACCTGAAAAGCATACAACCTTCATACCTTGAGCCTTGAGTGCAGCAATAGTCTCTTTTGCACCCGGCATATAAGGTAGGTTATGGGATATCTTCTCAACCACTTCATACTCTAGCCCTTCTAAAAGTGCAACACGCTGTTGTAAAGACTCAAAAAAATCGAGTCGTCCACTCATCGCTTCTTCTGTAATATGGGCAACTTTTTCACCAATTCCTAGTTCATGAGCAAAAAAGTCTATTGTTTCACCATCCATCAATGTAGAATCAAAGTCAAATACTGCAAGTTTTAGCATAAATTTTCTCTCTTTAGTATATAATTGCGCAATTATAGCGAAATAGGACTTTTTTTGTTTGAAACACTCATAGATAAATTACAAAACGGTACATATATCACACTTGAGACTACTCCGGGGCATAATGCAAGTTTTATGCCTACAATAAGAAAAATAGAGGAGTTAGAACTTGCTCAGTATGTTGATGGTTTCTCTACTACAGATAATCCACTTGCAAAACTCAAATACAACTCGTTATTTGGTGCAAAACTGCTTCAAGAGAAGTTTAATAAGCCAGTTATTGCAACTATGAGTATGAGAGATAGAAACAAAATAGCACTTCAATCAGATCTTTTAGGGGCAAATGAGTTTGATATAAGAACCATTTTAGCCTTAACAGGAGATCCTGCAACAATCTCAGATCAACCCAAAACAAAAGGGGTGTTTGAATCAGACTCTTCTTTGCTTTTAGATATCATCAGTGCGTTTAACTCTGGGATGGATTATGCTGCACAACCATTTGCAATACGACCAAAACATATTTACCCTTTTGCTGTTGTTAATGCATATGCAAAAAATCCAAACACTCTCAAAAAAAAGATGCAAAAAAAGATTAAACACGGTGCTGTTGGGATCATCACGCAACCTGTGTATGATGTAGAAAATGCAAAACGTCTTTTAGAACTCAAAGAACAGGCAAATGAAGAGTGTTGCAGTGAAAATAAAAAAGCAGAACTTATTTTAGGAGTTTTTCCTATAACAAAACTACGAACAGCACAGTTTTTATCTTCTCATGTTCCTGGTATCAACGTACCATCATGTTGGATAGACAAACTGCGTGAAGCTAGTCAAAAAGGTACACAAGAGGAGTATAAAGTTGGGTTTGAGCTTTCAAAAAATCTTTTTGAAGAGCTCAAAGAACTCCATCCAAAGATCCATCTCATGACAGCAAACCAATTTTCAATAGCAAAAGATATTTTAGTATAAAAGGGAATAAATGATAGATTTAAAACTACTTCAAAAAGATTTTGACAATGTAAGTGCACAACTTACACGCAAAGGCGTTGATGCCCAACTTTTAGCACAACTTAAAGCAAAGTTTGAAGAGCTCAAAGTGGCAAAAACAAACTTTGAAACACTCCAAGCTGCACAAAATGCAATGAGTAAAGAGTTTGGTATTTATAAACGAGAAGGCAAAGATATAAGTGAGCTCAAAGCACGTGTAGATGCAAATAAAGTAAAAATAGCAGAAGCATTAGAGATACAGCGTCAAAAGCAAGAAGAGCTTGAAAAAATCGCAATGGCTATTCCAAACATTCCTGATGTTGATGTACCAGATGGAGAGGATGAGGAGGATAATGTTGAGATCAAAAAAGTGCTTACACCTCCAACATTTGATTTTACACCAAAAGAGCATTGGGAACTTGCTGAACAAAATGGCTGGATAGATTTTGAACGTGGTGTAAAACTTGCAACTTCTCGCTTCTCAGTAGGTTTTGGGATGGGTGCAAAACTAGAGCGTGCTCTTATTAACTTTATGCTTGACTTTAATGCACAACGTGGATTTGAAGAGGTAAGTGTTCCTGAAATAGTTAATCGTCGTGCATTAGAAGGAACGGGACAACTACCAAAATTTGAAGATGATTTGTATAAGATGCAAGATCAAGAGCTTTATCTTATTCCTACAGCAGAGGTACCACTAACAAACCTCTATCAAGATGAGATTTTACAGGCTAATGAACTTCCAAAAAAGATGACAGCACATACATCATGTTTTAGAGAAGAAGCAGGAGCAGCTGGTCGTGATACTCGTGGTATGATTCGACAACACCAATTTCATAAAGTAGAACTTGTAACAATTGCCAAACCAGAAGAAAGCGATGCCATTTTTGATGAGATGGTTGCGTGTGCATCAGATTTACTTACTGCACTTGAACTTCCACACCGTCTTGTTACACTTTGTACTGGTGACTTAGGCTTTAGTGCTGCGAAAACTGTTGATTTAGAAGTATGGCTTCCTGGACAAAATACCTATCGTGAGATCTCTTCAGTAAGTAACACACGAGATTTTCAAGCACGTCGCGCTAAAATCCGTTTTAAAGATGGAAAGAAAAATACCCTTGTTCATACACTCAATGGTAGTTCATTAGCTGTAGGTCGTACCATGGTTGCTATTATGGAAAACTTCCAAAAAGCTGATGGTTCTATCGAGATACCAAAAGTTTTACATCCATACTTAGGTATGTAAGAGTGGTATCGTTTTTGCTATAAAAGCAAAAGATACTAAAGGTCAAGGGAACATATGGCTCAAGAGCAACCACAAGAAGAAGATATAATCATTATCGAAGATAGTGATGCTATTGAAGATATATCTACCCCTCAAGCTCCAGTTATTGATCTTGAGGATGAGGATGAGCAAAAGAAGAAACGAAATATTATTCTTCTTGGTGGTAGTGCCATTATCGTAGTTTTGCTAGTGGTTGTTTCCATACTTTTAATACTAAAATATAAACAAACCAAAAAACTTCACCAACAACAGCAACAATCACAAGAGATTACCCTACAAATAGAACCGAAAAAAGATGTCGTACAGCCTAGTAAACTTGAAAAAATGATAGCAAAAGCGAACTATCTTTATAAGACAGGGGCAAAGACAAAAGCATTAAATCTTTATGAAAAAATCGCTATTTATTCTCAAGCTATTTCACTTTATAACCTTGGTGTTGCACAACTTAAAGATAAACAGTATAAAACTGCATTTGCTACATTTCAAAAAGCAATAGACAATGATGAAAAACGCTGTGTTAGCGCTATCAATGCTGCTGTTTGTGCCCTACATCTTAATGATAAAGAAAATTTTCATTACTATCTTGATCTAGCATATGCTTATTTGCCATACGAAGTAAATTCCCCTCTATACTCTTACTATCAAGGGTTAATTCACTACTACAATCAAGAGTACCTTTTAGCACTAAATACATTTAAAAACAGATCATCACATTACTATCCAAAAAAGCAAAATCATCTTCAAGCAAAAATAGATGCACTCTATGGTAATGATTATGATGCTATCGACTCTCTTGAAAAAGTATTTGAAAAAGAGGATCACTTTAGTTTAGGTCTACTCTATGCTCGTATTGGTGAATATAAATTAGCACGCAACCATTTTGATGAAGCGCTTCAAAGAAATATACAACCTTTACGATCACAACTAGCTTTAGCACTAACCTATCTTAAAGATGGATATGTTCACCAAACAGCACAATACCTAAAATCAGCACTAAAATTTGATGATAAAAACTTATACAATTACTACCCTATCTCTGTACATCTCAAAGATGATCTGTTTGATCCTCAAGCAGCACAAAAATCGTACAGAGAAAAACTGAGCACCTCAAAAGATCTTATTTTTGCAAAATTATTTTATTTTTCACCATATAAAGTGTTTAATGCAAATCAAACAATAAGCTATATACGAAAAGGTAATGCTAATATATTTATTGATAATGTTCAAAGTGCAAAACAATACCTTAAAAAAAGTTCCTCTTCATCGGATGTTAATCTTGGAATAACGTATGCAATAAAAAAAGCCCTTGGATTTAAAATACGTCAGGCAAATGAAGAGTTACAAAAGCTTGTTAAAATACAACCTAAGCACTCAATCTTACACTATAATTTAGCACTAACATATGCACAACTTGGTGATATAAAACAGGCTAATAAACATTTTATCCGTTCATACTATCTTGATGCAAAAAACTACCTCTCTGGTGTATATGCAGTGCTAACAAGTCAGCTTTTACATAAAGAACATACCAAACTCAAAGCACTTTTAAAAGACTCCTTAGCATCTGAAGATGATAGTGAAGAGATACAGATGTACCAAACTATTTTAGCTATTGGTGACAATGATTATATTGGAGCGATAGATTGGCTTGATGTGAATCCTCAACAACGCCCACTCTATCTTGCATTAGATGTTATTATCGCACAAAAACTAAAAAAGTACAAACGTGCACAACAAGCAGCATTAAAACTCAAATCGATGCTTCCTGAAGATATTGTTCCAAATATGCTATATGTTGATACCTTTTTTCACGATTATTCACCCTCAAAATATGCAAAAGAGTTGCATAAATATCTCAAAGAGACCCCTTTACATTTTCAAGATCTCTATTACGGTCCTTATATAAGTCGTTACCTATATGTAGAAGCAAATCTTATTACAGGACAACTCTATTACCTAAGAGAGCGTTTAGAACGTCTGTTACAAACACAACGCACAAATACGCAAGAGATTGAGAGTGCATTAGCTTTAGCATCACTTTATGATAAAGCATTTGAAGAGTCTTATACACTCTATAATCATCTCATTGATGATCTTAAAGTTCGTGATGCATACACACTTTATATGGGGGCTATTGCTTCAACAGCTGCTCATCACCATGAAAATGCCATTGCCCTTTTAGAACTTTCCAAAATGAAAAATAAAAGTTTTTATGAGAGTCGTTTTGCTTTAGCACTATTATATATGGAAGCACAAAACTATGAAGGGGCTGCTATACAATTACAGCATATAACACCAGAGCAGTTTCAATCTCGATACTGTACATTCTCAATCGATACTGATAAACTGCTTTTTAAAAAGCTTCATCCTAATGAAACTTTGCAATAGTTGTTTGAGCAGATAAAATATGTTCACCAACTTGAAGGTCTAAATGTACCGTTTTAGGGAGTATCAGTGTTGTTATTGCATTATGTGCAATGCCGTATGTACTTTTACACTCAACCGTACTACCTTCGCTAACAAAAAGTTCTATAGGGATAATAGATCTTTGTAATTGATGAATAAGTGTAATTTTTTCACCGTTTATATGTGTAAATTCAACCTTAAGTTTCTCTCCAAGATCATCAAAAAGTTGTGAAGAACGATCTAAGCGAGCACCTCGAAAAAGTTTAATACTACTCACTGTTACATCACTCATAGGAACACGCAGTGAAGCTTCATCGTACAAACTACTCTCAATAACAATTTGATGCATTCCATCATCAGTTATTGCTATAGAGCTAACTATTCCATCAACAGGGGCAATAATATCATTTTTCTCAAACGAGAAATTAAATTCAGTTTTTCTATAGAGATATCCATATACCAACACCACTGCAAGAGCAAGTAGTGCAAGTAATTCAAATCCAAAAAACCAAGCAACAATCGCAACGCTTAACGCTATGCCAATCTTTTTACATGCTACTTTTTTATGAAGAAAGTTTATCATTTGTTTGTGCATCCTCTTTGAGTTCATCTTCAAGTGATTCAGCTTCAACTACAACACGTGATGGCATATCATGCTCTTTTTCAAAATTGATAATGATCTCACGTACCTCATCACCTGTAATATTCTCTTTTTTGTATAAAAGCGCAACCATCTCTTCAATAGCACCATTGTACTCTTGAAGCGCTTTTTTTACATTTTCATAATGTTCTTGGAGTGAATCTTTGATAAATTCATCCATCTTCTCAGCCATCTTGTCACTGTACTCTCGTGCAGCTTGACCACCACCACCTAAGAAAGATTGGCGTGTTTTTTCTAACACCATCAACCCTGCAATATCACTCATACCATATGTTTGTACCATAGATTTAATAATGTCTGTTGCACGTTCAAGGTCATTTCCAGCACCTGTTGAGATCTCACCTAAAAACACCTCTTCAGCCGCACGACCACCAAGAAGGACATCAACCTCAGCCCAAAGCTCATGACGTTGCATCATAAACTTATCCTCTTCAGGCTTATTGAGTGTGTATCCAAGTGCTGCTAAACCACGTGGTACGATAGAGACTTTTGAAACTTTCTTTGCCCCCTCTGTAATTTCAGCAAGGAGTGCATGACCACTCTCATGGTATGCAACAATCTTTTTCTCTTTTGGATTGATACGACGAGATTTTTTCGCAAGACCTGCAAGAGCACGTTCAACTGCTTCAAAAATATCTTGTTGTTTTACTGTTTTTTGACTTTTACGTCCTGCTAACAATGCTGCTTCATTGACAACATTAGCTAAATCAGCTCCAGCCAAACCTGCTGTAAGACGTGCTACCTCTTCAACATCAACATCATCATCCATTTTTACATTTTTCATATGCACTTTTAAGATCTTCACACGACCTTCAAAATCTGGTTTATCAACAAGAACTTGTCTGTCAAAACGACCAGGACGAAGCAATGCTTGATCTAAAATCTCAGGTCTGTTTGTAGCAGCTAAAATAATAACTGGTGTATCTGTACCAAAACCATCCATCTCAGCTAAAAGTTGGTTGAGTGTTTGTTCACGCTCATCATTTCCACCCATCATACCACCAGCAGCACGACTTTTACCAATTGCATCTATCTCATCAATAAAAATGATAGAAGGGGCATCTTTTTTTGCTTGTTCAAAAAGATCACGAACACGCGCAGCACCAACACCAACAAACATCTCAATAAAGCTTGAACCACTCACTGAGAAAAATGGTACATCAGCTTCACCTGCTACAGCTTTTGCAAGAAGTGTTTTACCAGTACCAGGGCTACCAACTAAAAGAACACCTTTTGGGATTTTTGCCCCAATCTCAACATAACGTCCAGGGTATTTTAAAAAGTCAACAATCTCTTGAACTTCCTCTTTTGCCTCTTCAACACCAGCTACATCATCAAACTTTGTTTTTGGTTTTTCAGAGCTGATAAGTTTTTTGGAATTGCCCATACCCAAAAGACCTCCACCCATACTCTTTTGCATACGCCCTGCAAAAAACATCCAAATACCAATGATAAGTAAGAAAGGAAACAACCAGCCAAACATCTCAGTAAACCAGTTTGTCTCAGAAAAACCAGTATATTCGATATGCTCTTTATCAAGAAGTTTTACGAGTTCATTATCCCCTTTTACTATACGAGTTGTATAGATTTTTGAACCATCTTTTGATGTAGCACGAATATATGTTTGTCCTATCTCAACCTTTTTAAGGCTTTTTGATTTTACTAATGATTTGAGCTCTGAATAACTTACCTGTTCAATACGACTTGTAGCATTTCCACCAAGTGTTGTTGCATTCGTAGCCATATTGTCGCCAATCATCACCTTAAATAAAACAATAACTACTATAGAAAATAGTGCAAAAGTTATCAGAGGGTTTTGGTTAAAAAAGTTATTATCATTTTTATTTTCATTCTTATTTGCCATATCTTTTTTTTACTCTCTTTTTAAAATTAGTGTCACCCATTCATCTTGGGCTATTGTTGTAACTACTTGACAGTCACTATAGTAACGTAGAACTTTATCTTGATATTTATCTAAAATACCTGAGAGGATCAATACGCCACCATCTTTTAAAGCTTTTTTCAGGTCATTTGCTATGAAAGTGAGTACATCAGCAACAATGTTTGCAACAACAACATCATATTGTTGTGTAACCATCGAAGATGACCCTTCCCACAGTTTACGAAATTCTAAACCATTAAGTTGGGCATTTTTATAAGCATTTTCAACAGAAATAGGATCTGTATCACATGCATCTACTTCAGCACCTAGCTTCATAGCGCCAATACCTAAAATACCACTTCCACAACCAACATCCAAAACTTCATCGCCTTTTTGTACATAATTGCTAATAGCTCGTAACGATGATGCAGTAGTTGGATGATGACCAGTTCCAAAAGCTAGTGCTGGATCAATAACTATATTGATAAGATTTTCTTTTGGTTCATTCCACGTTGGATGAATATAAAACTGATCAATTTGTAGAGGTTCAATAGAATTTTTATATGCTTCAACCCAGTCACTATTTTGAAGTTTTTTGATCGAACATTCAATTTCTATTTCTGTTTGTGTGGCTTTTTGCAAGGCTTGAGCAAATTGTTCAAGTCCCCAAACTATCGTTTCAAGATTCTCTTCACTTCTTACAATAAATCCCTCTTCACTCTCCTCAAAACCTATCGGGAGAGTGTCTGCAAGAAAATCAGCAAAAAGCTCATGATAATGGGAAACTTTTACTGTTAATTCGTAGTAAAAATCATCCTGTTGCATTAATCAGCAACACCCATAACAGCACCAAGTTTCTCTTTAAGTACTTGTGGTGTAAATGGCTTAACAATATAGTTATTTACTCCAGCTTTTAGTGCAGTAATAACTTCAGCTTTTCCACCTTCAGTTGTAACCATAATAATTGGAAGATCTTTAAAACGTTCATCTGCACGTACTTTTTTAACAAGTTCAAGTCCGTTCATCTCTGGCATATTCCAATCAGTAATAAGCATCTCTATATCTGGATTGCTATCTAGCTGGTTCCATCCCTCAACACCATCAGCACCCTCTAGTACATCTTTGTAACCTAAACGTGCAAGTGTATTTTTAATAATACGACGCATTGTAGAACTGTCATCAACAACAAGTAATTTCAATTGAAATCCTTTATATAAGTTTTTTTATATATTTCTTGTACAAATAATAGCTAAATTTTCTTTGTTTTACTATTAATTGAGTGTTTGGAACATCTTTGGTAAATCAAGTGTTCCCTCATAATACGCTTTACCAATGATAACACCATCGACCTCTTTTGTTTTTTCTAAAGCTAAAATATCATTTTCATCTTTAACACCACCACTTGCAATAGTAGAAACACCACTTGCACGAGCGATATCAAGTGTAAACTCTACATTAACACCACTTAATGTTCCATCTTTTCCAACATCAGTACAGATGATCGCTTCTACTCCTGCATTTGCAAACTCACGTGCTAAATCTGTTGCTTTCATAGTAGAGACTTCACCCCACCCTTCAACTGCAACATAACCATCAATCGCATCAATCCCAACTGCAATAGGATATTTTGATGCCATATCTTTTACAAACTGAGGATCTTTAACAGCGATTGATCCTAAGATGATTCTGTCTATACCAATCTCTAGCATCTTTTGGATAGTTGCTTCATCACGAATACCACCACCAAGCTCAAGTTTTACATTACAGTTTTGGCGAATTTTAACGATTTGTTCCAAATTTTTTGGCTCACCTGCAAAAGCACCGTTAAGATCAACTAAATGTACCCACTCAGCACCCATTTGCTCAAACTTCTTTACAAGTTCGTATGGTTCATTTGAGTAAATTTTTGCACTCTCCATAAGCCCTTTTGTCAGGCGTACTGCTTTTCCATCTTTTAAATCTATTGCTGGGTATAGTGTCATT
>Ga0256843_1002490_pt1 | contig 13388 bp, 9 predicted proteins | sample AlvinellametaG_FD_191572 | JGI IMG/M metagenome (GOLD analysis project Ga0256843, IMG submission 191572) | Pompeii worm associated microbial communities from hydrothermal vent at the East Pacific Rise, Pacific Ocean - Alvinella | ecosystem: Host-associated > Annelida > Integument > Unclassified ... | reverse complement strand
AAAAAAATCCTCTGTAAGTTCTGAAGATTTGTCGACAACTCCAGGAACCATTGAGAAATTTCTTACCTCAAAATGACCAAAAATATAATCTACATCGGATATTTCCTCTTTTGTTAATGTTTCATCTTTTGTTATCCAAGGAACAACATACACATCCATTTCTCCAACTTTTATATATTCCCTAGAACTAAAAACTGTAATATTATCATAAATTTCTGCTACTGTATCTATAAGGGCTATTGACCTAGATTCTCTTAAAGCAATATCATGGTTTCCTTTTAATATGAACATTTCAATATCATTATCTCTAAGGACATCGAAAAACTCTTTTTTTAAGGTCTCAAACCAGATAATATCGGCAGTTGTCCTATTATCAAATATATCGCCTAACTGGAAAATTTGTTTTATATTATTTTTCTTCATATAAGGTATTATTTGATTATTAAAAACTTTCAATTGATTTTTTAGAACAGGAATACTAAATCGTTTCACACCATAATGAATATCTCCTATTATCAAAATTTCTTTATCTAGTATTTTCATATTTACCACTCTTCGTCGAATAATTTTTCTTGCATCATATCATTTTTTGCTTTTTCTAAAGCATCTTGCTCTTTTTTAGATAATCCTGTTTCATAATCATATCCATTCAATGATTTTTTGTTTTTCTTCATTTTCTTTCCAAAAACGTCTTTAATATCATTTTGTGTTATTATGATGTCCATATCTTTTGGTGTTTCATACGCAAGATCGCCGGCATTAATATTAGAATCTTTTGGCATTTTCACAAATAATGTTGTTTTTCTAATATTTTCTGCTATTGGCATTTGACGCAGTTCTAAATCTTTAATATAGTCATAATAATCCTCTGTTTTTTCTTCTTCTGGTGTTATTTCCTTTAGGTATTTTATTTCATCAATAATATTTTTATTTTCTTGAATAACATCATTAACATATTTCATATGTTCAAAACCTTCTTCAATTTTTTTATTTATGTCTTCAATTGTATCTGTTTTTTTGATTGTTATCTTATAAATTGATGATATATCTATTGTGTATTCTTGCCCTTGGGTATTTCTATCTGGTGTCAATAAATTTTTAACTCCATCAAAATTATGAGTTTCAAATGATATTGTATCCTTAAGGAATTCGCTTTCTTTTTTTCTAATATTGATAACATTAACAAAAGCATTAAAACAAATTTGTGTTACATAAGCAAAAGCTTTTGACTTATCTCCTGTTCTTTTTGATAAAAGGTTCTCATCAAAATTATCAAGGTACAAAAGAGTTTTTTCTACAGCATTGCTAAAAAAATCAGTAGCCCAATTCTCACTATAACCACTAAAAGATGGCATTGTTCTAAGATTTTTAATCATTAACAAAAGCATAACGCCAAATCTTTCTTTGTTTGCATCTGATTTAAGTTCTAAATCCTGAATATATTTTAAGCTTTCTGTTATTTTATCTTGTGTTTCTATGGGCAATGATGTATCTTTTTGTCTTTCCAATAGTTCTTGTTTATAAATATCTTTCTTTTCATTAAAATCTGAAATAATCTTATCCTTATCTATTGGGGCGGGTAGAGATTTTAAATATTCAATATTTTTCATCAATGCTTCTTGAGCTATCTTATCTTTATTTTCATCTTTCTCCAAATCATTCAAAAATCTATTAATTTTCTTCTGCGTATCATAATTCCATTTTTTAATGATCTCTTCTGATGACATTGTCTCATATCTTTTTAACTGATTAGCATATTTCATATGATATAATTCAAATTTTAAGTCAGACTCACTGACAAACTCTCTAATTGACGTTTTTTTATTCTTTTTACCTGCGCTCATTTTAATATCCATTCACCCTGGTACTAAATAGCATCATAAAATTTTGTTTTAATTTATTTTTTGTCATAAAATCTCCTTATCTGTTTTATTATCTATTATACTAAAAAAATTCTTAATAATGGAGATTTTTTATTATATGACTACTTAATTATAAAGATTATCAATATCCTCATCTGTTGCTGTTCCTGCTATTATTTTTTTCAATATAACAGATGTTGCTTTTTTGTAAAGCTCTAAGTCAGATGATGCTTTAGAATAATCTTGGTATTCAGCAAAAATAGCAAATCTTTTTCTATGCCCATCATAGTCAAAAATATTTATTCCTGAAGCCATAAGGAATTGATTTCCGTTATTTGGAGTGCTAACCCATGCTTTGTTTCTTGTATCGGCAACATCTGTACCATCATCAGAAACTGACACAAACAAATCTGCTGGAATACTAAAATTATATTTATTATAATAAGCATTACTTAATGGATTATCTGAGTCTTTGCCTGTTCCTGTTGGGTAACCTGAGCCAAAAGCATCAAAAGGGTCCCAATTTTCTCTTGGAGTTCTTAAAACTAATTCTAAAGGAACCATATAACTAAAACCATCCACAACTTTTGAGTCATCAGTTTTAGCAACAAAAAGATTTGGATCATTAAAACCTCTATGAGCATTTCTTCTTCCTGAAGCATCATCATCCATCATAGAATATCTATGATTATAGTATGCAGCATTTTTAATATTTGTAGTTCCATAATCTGTCAATGTGTCTTCTAGTCCATATTCATCATATTTCTCGACTATACTGGCTCCTTGACCCATCATCCCAGGAACTCTTTCACAAAGTTCCCTAAGTTTTCCTGGACTCATATCAAAAGTTGCTCTACCTGTTCTTATTATGTCACCCCATTCTCTTGTTGAATCATCCCAATTTTTATTATCTCTCATTGCTTGCCTTAAATCTTTTCTTAATTTAAAAGCATTTGAAGATGATGTACTTCTTTGAAGAGCAGCAGCTTCATCATAAGGAACAGCACTAAGGTCAACGGTGAATTCAGTGCCGTCAGAATATTTGAAAGTTTGTGTTGTTACAGATTCTGATAATGTCCCAACAGGAAATGAGTTAATCCTATATCTTAATGTAGCCAATACGGGAACACCTGTATCAGAAACTCTCCTAACAATAACGGGTGAAAATGGTATATTCTCTAATCTATTTTTATGTCCTCCTGCATTAAGGTACAATGCTTTTTCAAGAACCTCTTTCATAGTATCTGCATCTGTGCTATGTCTAAAAGAATCTGTATTATCTCCAACATCGTCATTAGCAAATGTTTCCCACCAAACTTCCATATAACTTAAATAATAAACACAATTTTCCTTGTAATCAGTATAAACATTTTTCATGAATTCGTATTGAGTGTTATCAGTTCCATTTACTGTATTATCAGCGTCTCCTAAATCCCTTGCTTGTACATCATCTGGTATGCTTGGTGGCATTATCTCTTTTCTTGCTAAATAATTTCCTTGAACGGGTGCGTAAATTCTATAATCGTTATGTCTTGACCTAACATAATTCCCGTTAGCCATAACAACCAATTCTGCAGTTCCTGGCATACCCCTATAATTTGGGTGATTATGCTGTCCCATAGCATTATATGTTACACCAAAAACTCTCTCTTTTGGATCAAAGGCTTCACTGTATTCGTATTGCCTTGTAGCAAAAAGCCCTGAAGCACCTAACATTCTAAAAATTTCTGCCGTATCTTCATAAACAGATGAGTAAGATATTTCCGATTGTTCTATCATATTTAAAAACGGCTCTTCAAATGTTCCGCCAACAGTATGAACACCGTCAAAAACATTTTTCTTTATATAAGCTGATAGGTCAATATTCACTTTTGTATCTTCAGGAATGATAATAGGAAGTTTTATTTCTTCCCAAGAGCTATCATTAGGATTGTTTCTATTATCCATTATTTTTGAAACATAAAATCTTTTATAATGAGAAACAATTTCATCTTGGTCGTATGACTGTCCTGCTGTCCATGTCTTTTCCGGTCCATTCATTAATGCATAAATTACATTATGAAGATGGTCGATTTCCTCTTTCAATCTTATTGTCCCTCTATTAAGATTGATGGCTTCTACTCTCTCACCATTCCTAATAACGGCTTCTTTTTCAAAATCTTCTTTTTTTGATATTTTATCTTTAATCATTTGTGCCTCCAGCATTATGCTATTTTTTATTATTTATATAAATACCTATAAAAGGATATACAAATGTCAAATACTAGAAATTTTACACATAATAGCAATTTTTTCTTTGGAACAAATTTATTTGGCGAAGAAGCAACATATAATACGCAAGTAGTAAATTTACCAGGACTGAGCTTTTCGCATATTAATTTATCAAGACAATCTTCATTGCTTAATATGCAAGGAGATACTATAACATATAATGACTTAACAGTTGAAATCATAGTTGATGAAGAGCTTAAGGTTTGGAAGGATATTGTTGGTTCTCTTTTAAAAATGAGGGAAGGTGAAAGTGGTCTAGGTGAAAATTTAGAAAAATCTGCTTTTCTTGAAATTCATGATGATAATGCTAAAAAAATCCTTAAATTAGAATTTGAAAATTGTATGATTGAAAGTATTGATGATTTATCATATAATACTAATAGTGACGATGAGATAATTACTGTCTCTGTCACTATTAAGTATGATTTTTATAGGATTATTTATTAGAAAAATAAGGTAATCTTATTGCTTTTTGGCCATATGCTACCATTTGGCCATTATCGTCTTCCTTGTTTGCAGTATAATAATTTATATTAAAAATATTATCGTCCCCCCAAGAACCATCGGTATATTTTATTTCTTTGAATAAATATGTAATTTCGCATATTCCATTATTGTTTTTAAGAAATGCTGAATATTTGACATTAGAACCTACATTAGAAGGTATCTCTGAAATATCTCCAGTATGTCTTACTGCATGTAAGTTAGCATCAAAATTATTAGTATTCCAAGGTTCTGTCCTATATGAATAAAGTTGCCCCATTGAATAATAATCATAACCTGTACTTCCTGATTTTGATGGTTGACATAGTAAATCATCAGCTATCTTGCCTCCAAGTCTATATTCGTATCTTGCTCCTGTATAAACATCTTTTTGTATTTCTAAAGTTTCATTTAAAGAATAAGATGGAGTTAAAACATCTGCATGAGTTTCATAAAAAACTTCAAAAACCCAGAAATCAATATCTTCATAATCATTTTGATTAGGTCTTAAAAATAAAGTATTATCATCGTAATACCCATATGTACCAAAAACATTCTCTGTTGAAACTATTTCATAACTTACTAAGTTAGGTATTTCATAGGTATCATTTGTCCTCGTATTAGTAAATATCACTTTTGATGGGACATTATAGTTAGTTCCAACCAAATCTTTTACTTTTTTTGATAGACTAATACTAATACAACCAACTCCACCAGTTTCATGATCCAATGGAAGTGCATTATAACCTTCATTTGTAATAATATTTGGAGTTCCTACGTGACCTTTAAACCATTCTTGTGGATAACCTCCTATTGAACTATCTGCACCTAAGTCTATCCAGTTATCTGTATTAGTATAGTCATCTGTATCTAGGTCTATACTATCTCTAGCTATTAAGGCTCTATAAATATGTCCATCATCATTTAGAACATAATCATTTTTGAGAAGGTCCACAGTTTGTGATGTTCCATCAACTACTGTGTATTTTACTCTGTCAGATAATTTTCTAGGATCCCCTATAATGTCACAGTGTGTTGAAATTTTATTTTCTGTATAAGAAGAAGTAGTTACAGCATATACTTCTATATTATTAAAAGTATAATATCCCGATGCTTGTGCTATTTTAGGTTCTCCTAAAATATTTTCTAATACAGAAGCAGTTACAATCTCTCCATCCAATGTTTGTAAGCCCCTTAACCTATAATAGTCTGAAGCAGTATATCTATTATTTGGTATTAATTTCAAGTAAATGTTATTAATAATTATATATCCACCTAAAGCCGTAGGAAAAATATTAGATAATTGAGGACAATAAACTAGACCATCAACATCATTTTGGAAAGAGATTGATGCTGTTTGTTCATAACTTCTATTTTCTAATTTTATAATTTTTAAAGATTTTGTCTTTCCTCTTAATTCATTATTAACCATTTTATTATGATACTCATCCAAAATCTCTTTATAAGGTCTTTTTAAAGAACTCATCCTTAAATCTTCTACATCTCTTTCGTTTACTTCGTCAACGAAAAGACTATCAGGTCTACCTGAAACAGTACCTATATATCCATTAGCTTTATTATTAAAGCAATCAGTAAGGTTATTGTGAGAATCAGATGTCTCGAACCATTCTTTACCATCTGTGAATGTTCCTGACCCTTCAGGATTATACACGGGATCAAAAGCTCCATCGTTTCTCCTCTGAACAAGAGCAATAGGGAGGGCGAAACCCAATCCATCTAATTCACTGTCAGCAGAATTTAATGAATATGTACCAATAGAAACAGAATCCCAGTATAAATATTCGCCTATATCAGAATATTCCATAAATCCACCAAGATCTTCTTCAATATTGGTTGCCCATAATTTTGCTTGAACCCTGGTAATTGTACCAAATTCTTCTAGTCTATAATCATCTATAACTGAAGCAGACCAATAATTACCAGTACCTTTCACAACTCTAACTCTATATCTTACTTGGATTATATTATCGCCATCTTTATAGATATTATTTTCTTTGTTTCCTGCAAATTTAAGTTTATCTTCATTGCTTAGTTCTGACCATTTATATCCAAAGCCTACTAGGTCATTTTCAGATTGCCAATTTCCAAATAATGAGTAAGTTTCTTTGCCAGCAAAAGTTCCTTCTCCAATATTGGAAAGACCGTCTGTATTATCTCCTCTATATTGGATATTTCCATATGGATATACTATATCTTTATCTGCTACATTTTCATGCCATGTTTCTAGGAAAACAAGGTCTTGTCTTGAAATTGAGTCTGTTGCCCTAAAATTAGAATAACTATCATAAATATCTCCACCAGTAATAGGTTTTATGGCTACAATTGGCGTTTCTTTATATTGTTTTATAGACATTGTGTATGTTACAGTGGTGTCGCTTGAATATAAAACTACTCTTGTATTAAGACCTCCAATAAGTGTAACGGTGTATTCATTACCCGCTATCGTTTCTTCTGATATAACTGTAGTATGTCCATCTATATTAAGGTGGTTATGATAACCGCTATCAAAAACCATATCTTTATCGGCTGTTATTGATATTGTATATTCTACTCCATATATACATGATAATCTTAATGATACATATCCATTTACAGAATCTGTATCATCTTCAATTGTTAAAGTGTCATCGCCATTATTATATGTGTAAGATGAAATCCTATCTTTATTATAATACTTGGCATAGCTTATTAATTCGTCAAATCTAGCTAAATTTAGAAAATCAGATTGTTTCAATATACCTATATCAGAAGAATCCGTTATAGTTCCTAGAGATGTTGGCGCTTCTGGTAATTTAATAATAGAAGAACCGCTATTATTTACATCATGTATATATTGTGATATTCCATTTATATTATAATAATCTCCTTCTGCGTTTGTTCCACAAAAAATACTATTAGGATGATTATCATTTGTTGCTAATGATCCTATTGCTGAGGCTGTCCAATTAGGCGGTCCAAGTTTAATAAACCCACTTCCAGCATAAGCTTTTCTATTAATATCGGCATTTGCTTCAAATTGAGCCTTAGATATATATTGTCCTTGTTTATTAAGGTCCTTTAATGGCCTATTTAGCACGGCAGCTGTTGCTTGTTCGCCATCACTAAAATATTGTATTTCTTTCATTATTTTTTTCTCCTTGCCTACGTGTATATAGACATTATTTTAAAATTTTTTATTAATCAATTTTTAAATTTGGAGTCGCTGTATAAGCTGTAAGAGGCTTTTATGCCTTTGAAGTTTTCAAATCCAGATAAGATAGATATACTTTCTTATCTGATTTAGGTTGTCATGCAACCTTTGATTTAATATATTTATATTTTTGATTTTATGCTAATCTTCTTTTATGTCAGAAATAATTGTAGCAATTTTTGCTTCTCTATCAAATAATTTATCTATAAGGTCTGTTCCTTCTTTCATTAATTGATTGTCAGCTCTTGTTGTTGTTTCTTTGAATTTTTCAACAGAATAATCTATAATCTCTTTTGTTCCATCATCAATTTTTCCTTTTGCTGTATCTGTCATTGTGTTATACATTGCCGAGATACAAGAGAAAAGAAGCGAATTCATTTTGGCAAGGTCAGCTATTGAGTCTTCAACAGAACGAACTTCTGTATTACGGATTGATGCAATTATGTCTTTTTCTAATTCTTTATCCTCTTTTTCTTCCAAATCAGGGAAATCTTGAACCTCTTCACCATAATAATTTTTAAGCCATTTATTGTTATTTTCAATTTCTTCAACATTATTAATATATTCTAATATTTCTCCTGATACAATATTGTCTTCTTCATCGTATTCAATAAGACTTTTCAGATTTTCAATTTCTTCTTTTATGTCCATTTCTTTAATAGCATTATATTTGTCTTCAACTCTATATATGGATTCCAAGTTTTCAAACCATTCATTTTCTATAATTAGCCTATCTTTTAAAGATAGGCCTTTCAAATAACTTTTAAATTTATCTGATATATTACTTGCTTTAATATTATTAGATAATAGCATTTTAATTGAATCTCTATCAGAAAAATCTTCTTTGAAACTTCTTTGAATTCTCCCATCGTGTCCTATATTGTAATTATATTGTATCATATTTTATCTCCTCTTGATATTTTAAATGGCAATTTATATAACCAGTTCCCTGATATACATTGTTTATCATTTATTGTATTAAATCTTGTATATCTTGGTGTTTCTATTAGTTTGTCATCACTATAAGTTCCGACATCACCATTATCTCCTTTTACTGTTTTGTAAATTATTTGCATATATAAAGCTCTATTTATTGCTACAATACCAGTCTGGGCAATAAAAATAGGGGAATGAGAATTTGATGCTGTTGGCAAATCAAACAATTCATCACAAGATATAACAGATTTTGTTATTTGATTTTTGTAATCACTTGTTCCGTTTCCTATTTCTTCTGTCTGAATTCTATTTATTAATTGTCCACACCCTTGTCCTGTTATTGCCCCAGTTCCATAAGTTAATGAGTCCTCAAGAAGTAGATTGTTTGCTATATTGATTATAGAACTATATTCAGAACATCCTCCTGTATGGATATAAGATAATTTATCTGATAAATATACATTTTTAGAAATAGACTCAGTAAAAACACCATGAACTGGATTAATAACATATTCTAACATTAATAATGAATTCTCATCTATGTCTGTATTATTTAAAACAAGATAATTATCCGAATATCCGATATGCCATGTATGAGCTGTTGAGTTCACAGTTGCTAATGATGTATTTAAGTCCATAATGACTTCGTCATTACCATTAATTAACGTTAATTTTATACTCTTTTCATAATCTAAAACACCGTATTCAGAATATTCTTTAAATGCTTTAAATGGAAGCTTTATGGCTAATATATTTTCATAACTATAAGCTGGGTGACTTCCCCAGGAAGATATATCTGATATATCTTCCATTGATAATGTTTTTGAATAATTGTATAACCCAAGGGTATTATTGCTTTTTAGAGCATCTATCCAAGATGATGGGTAGTTTTTGAAACTACCAAAAACAACTGTTTGTGGAATAACACCACCACAAACCTCAAATTTATTGCCTTCTGTTCTATTAGTCCTAAACGAATTTTCATTCTTTGTGTTATATATTAGATAAAGACTATGACCATCTTTAAGTTTTCTTCCATAATAAGTACCTTCTGTTCCACCATCATCAAAATATGAATCTGGAATAGCCTCGACAATAACTAAACCAGAGGACAGGCCACCGGTTATCTCGAAAAAAGTATCATCAATAAGAATACCTTTAATATTTGGAGATTCTTCGCTAACAGCGACTCCGTCTTCATACCTTGTAAACTTGCCTCTATAAATAGTTGTAATGTCTGTCCCATATGCTTCTTTTGTTATAAAAACTATATTTTCAAGAGCACCGTATGTATAATCATTTTTATATTCATGTGCTGCTAAATTAGATTGAACACCTACTCTATTTGCTTTTCCAAAATTAATTGAAAACTCTCTATATGTATCATTTATTATTTGATTAAAATCCATATTATACTCCTATCTTTAATGCGTGAATTCTTAAATCTATTATATCAGGAGATATAATTTCACGTGCTGACGTAACTGGACTCGATGTACTATACTCATCCCATCCTTTGCCGTAAAAAGGAATGGTGTCCGAATATTTTCCTATATAGTTTGGTCCCATTATCTGTACAGCAGAAACATTGCCATCTTTAATATAGCATTCAATGGCACAAAATGACTTATCGTTTCCTGAATGGTAAGACGCTGCTTGAGCATATGCTTCTCCTTCTTGCATTCCTTTCTTGCCTATTAAGCAAAATGAACCTCTATATTTTACCGTTCTAAATACATCTCTTGACCCACCAATCATCCTTAGAGCCTTATCCATATCAGAGTCATCTGTTTCTATCAATGTTTTACTATAAGGTTCATCGTATGTTGTAACAACAACAAAAGTTCCATCATCAAGAGCATCTATCCAATCATATATCAATTTATTTACTTCACCTTCATAATTATAATTATTATTGCTATCTGATAAAGTATTAAACGTTTTTGTTTCAATCAATGCGCCATTTGAATCTATACTAGAGAACCTCCACATACTACCTGAGTCAGTTATTTTAGTATTATTAAGCACATAAGCAGTAGATGATGCATGTCTATTAATTCCCATTCTAGTTCTTGATAAATAAACTCTTGCGTCTAACCCTGTAGACTTTATTAATATGTGATTTTCACCATCTACAGACACTCTTGAAGAATCTGAATACAATAGACAGTCTCCTCTCGAATTTATGGCTTCTGGAAACACCTCTTTGGAGTATTTTCTACCATCTTTATAATATGTTCCGCCCCCTCCAGGATTAAAAATAGGATGATATGCCCCATAATTTTTCTTAGGCACAAGTGCAACAGGGATAGCTCCTATAATATTTCCTTCTGTTACATCATAATTATGATAAACTCTCATTATACCTGCATCTTTGGTCATATCATAAATTCCGTAAAAATCGCTACTAGGTGTAGGACTATAAAATGAATCACTATCCACATAAGCTCTTTCTAAATTTGCATCATCTGCTGGTAACCATCTTTTTCCCTGGAATGTAACGAAACGTTCTATACCATCATCATTAGTAAAACTCTTTACTATCCTTGTTGAGTGAGTTCTAAAGTATCTGCTGCCATTAACTTGGATAGTATCCGCGTCCATTTCTTCTACTCTAAACCTCCATCTAACTTGCCATAATTCTTGATTATTATCATAAAAACAATTATGCTCTGGTATAGACATTATATTTTTTAAGTCATCTTCTGATAATTCAGAAACTTTCCATCCCATGTAAGGGTCCATATCAGGATAATCAGTTATATTATCTTTATTAAAAGCACAATATGTTTCATTTCCTTCGAAATCAACTTCATTAAAAGTTCCTATTCTAGTTTTAGCGTCAGTATTTTTATTTTTCCATTGTACGCTACCATAAGGGAAAATAAAACCTGTATCAGAAATTTTTTCTTTCCAAGCCTCAATAAATATAAAGTCAAAGTTATTTTTATCTTTTGGTTTATTTAATATTATTCTTGATTCAGAGTAAGGCTCAAATGAATTTTTAAGAATAATCTTATATCCTTTAATTATTGCCTCTGATGGCATTCCCGCAGAAGATGAAGTCCAGTTTGTATTCATATCCATAAATACGGAAGGAGCTTTATTTAGGTCAGTATTCTCTCTATAAGTATCAGAAAAAACACTGATGCCATAGGCTATTAAGCCGCCTCTCCCTTTCGTATTTGTATTATGTGTCACACCGTTTAAAATAAAACCGCTGATTTGTTCTTTTGACCAAATATCAGAAGCATTTTTATCTAATTGTGTTTCAGATAACAAAGTGCCTATTCTAGCCAAATCCTGAATAGGCCTATTCAGTGTGGCAGCAGTAGCCTGCTCCCCGTCCGTAAAATATCTAATTTCACTCATTTATATCCTTTATTTGATTTGTTTAATCTACTATTATTTATATTTCAAAAATAAGCATACTAACATACTAAGCAATCATTTTATCTATTAATTCTTTTATTTCTTCTTTTGAATAATCTGAATCAATATCAATTGAACTTTTTGTATCTTGAAGGATTTCTGAAATAGCTTTTTTAATGTTTTCATTTGTTCCATCATAATGTTTTAGTATTTCTTCTATAAATGAGATTAAAATAATATTCATTCTTTTCATATCTTCAATAGTATCTTCAATATTATATAAAGGACGATTTTCCATATCTTTGAGATATTCATATGAGTCCTCAAGAATTTTTATTTTTTTCAAAGCACTTTTATATATAATACTATCTTCAGGGTATTTGTTAAGGAATTCTTGTTCTTTAAACCATTTTTCCTCAATAAAATTATTTTTTTCATAGAATTTATATTCAGGTGTACCAGGAGTAAGGTCTTTTACTTTTGACCTACTCCATTTTCCATTTTCGTTTTTATATTCGTATAATGTCATCTTTTCTCCTTTGATGGTTATGCTTGGACTTCAGCTTTTTTTGTTGCGTATTCAATAAAAATATCTGTTTGTTTTTGTCCTGCTTTAAACAACGCCTCTTCTAATTTTTCTTTCGTAAGCTCATAAATATCATTATTGGCACCAATCCAATTAATCGTATTATCTCCTATAACAGCTAATGTTCTTGACATTCTCTCTTGTGATTTTTCATCGCCTTGAAGTATTTCGCCTGAGTCTAATTCAATTGTAATATTTTCTGTTAATTCATCTCTCTCAACATTTATTTTATTAAGGACATTAGGCATAATAAAATCTTTGAATTCATTTTCTAATGTATTATCCCATTCAGGATAAATAACATCTTTATCCTCAAGATAAAGTTCTAAAGAAGGAATTAATGTATAGTTTTGAAGTTCTTCCTCAGGAATTTCTTCATTAGGAATGAGTTCCTCTCCTGTTTTATTTCCTTCTTCGTCTAAAATATCCTCTTTTTTGTCACAAACAACAGTTGAAGGATTATTTAATAATTCCTCGTATTCATCATTATATCTTTTTGTAAATAATTCTAAAGCATTTTTATATGCTTCACCATCTTTGAACATTTTCCAGAAGAGTTTTTGAACTATCTCTGGCTTATCTAATCTTATAACTTCGTTTACTTCTTGAAGTGTTTTAAATTCTCTTTTTGTCATTTTAGTTATCTCCTATAAAATATGGTAAATTT
>Ga0256843_1002489_pt1 | contig 13388 bp, 20 predicted proteins | sample AlvinellametaG_FD_191572 | JGI IMG/M metagenome (GOLD analysis project Ga0256843, IMG submission 191572) | Pompeii worm associated microbial communities from hydrothermal vent at the East Pacific Rise, Pacific Ocean - Alvinella | ecosystem: Host-associated > Annelida > Integument > Unclassified ... | reverse complement strand
ATCTCCAAAGCTTCACTCTCTCCATAGCTACTTTTTAGTATCACTTTATCTCCATATTTGCCTTCATCTTCTAATGGGGCTAGGATGATGTCTTCATCGTATTTGGTATCTAGCTTTTGGCTTCTTTTGGTTTGTGCTGAGTTGTTGTAGTGTGCTAGGATTCTACCTGTGGTTAGGTAGTATGTTGAAGAGTTATAAAGCTTCTCTTCTATCAAATCTTTAAGCATACCTCTTAGCTGATAAGCGTGATACTCATATCTGCCAAGTCCATCATCAGTACGGAAGTCTAGCAGGTGAAGTATAGGGGTATCTTCGTGGTAGATTGGCCACTGCATTCCTCTTTTGCGATGTCTTTTTAGTCGGTAGTAGTTAGCTCCACTAAATCTTCTGTGAGCTACCTCTCTAACTTCATTCCAGACATCTTCTGAACTCTCAAAACTGAAGTTACTCTCATCTCCTAACTCTTTGGCTAGAAGAGTTAGCACCTCCCAATCATCAGGCAAATCACTCTTGACAAGTGGTTGAGATAGGTGTAGTCTTCTCATAGCATTGACATATACACCTGTTTTTTCATAAGCAGACTTCACTCCAAAGACTATATCAGCTTTTTTGGCAATCTCAGTCATAAAAAGCTCTTGGACGATAAGTAGCTCTAGGTTTTCAAACGCTTTTTGGCTTTTGTTGATATTTGGGTGTATATGAAGTATATCTTCTCCCATATTTAGCACAGCTTTTACTTTGCCTTCATCCATAGCATCTATGAGTTGTGGTGTCATAAGCCCTATCTCTTTTGGCTCTTGATAATCAGGTGCATAGTATGGCAAACATCCCATATCACAAGCACCTTGGACATTGTTTTGCCCACGAAGTGGCATCAGTCCTGCTCCTGTTTTACCTATGTTGCCAGTTAGTAATGCTAGATGAGTGATAGCCATCACAGCATACGAGCCATCAAGATGTTCAGTGACTCCAAGCCCCCAAAATATCATAGATTTTTTGATAGCGTACTCTCTAGCTATATTTGGTATCATCTTGGCTAGATACTCATACCCTTTGATACTCTTGAAAAACTCAGGATTGGCATATGGGTCGTTTAGGATTGAGTTTTTGTACTCTTCAAAGCCTTTGGTACGAGTAGAGATAAACTCTTTGTTATAAAGCTCTTCATCTAGTATCACATAAGCCATCATATTGAGTATAAGCAAGTTCGTCTCAAACGGTATGATACAGTTGTACTTTGCCATCTTGGAGAGTTTGGTATCTCTCAAATCTACTAATGCTAGGTTGTTGTGTTTTTTTGCCATATCTACTATACGATTGGCTATGATTGGGTGTGCTTCCATAGTGTTTGAACCGATGATTAGCATAAACTCACACTCATAGATGTCATTGTACGGATTTGTCGCCGCTCCTTCACCGATAGTGGCTTTCATACCTTTTAGACTTGGAGAGTGGCACACTCTAGCACAGTTATCTACATGAGGTGATTGCATCGTTTCTCTACAAAACTTTTGCATAGCATATGCACTCTCACAACTAGTCCTTGCCCCACCTATAGCACAAAAACTGTGTCGTCCATACTGCGTTTTTATCTCTTGAAGCTTAGTAGCACTTAGCTTGATAGCTGTATCCAAATCAGTAGTAAAATACTCAGAGTCAAACTCAACGAGCTTTGAGCCAAACTTCTCTTGTAGATGAGGGTTTTTAGCTATGAAGCTTTTTTTGATACGAGGCTCTCTTATCCTGTCACTCGCATCTACAAAATCATACCCATACTTACCCTTGATACAGAGCTTTCCTTCTGAGACTACACCATCTTTTTGGGCATAAATCTTTTGGATTTTGTTATCTTCTACTATAGCAGTGATATCACACCCAACACCACAATATGTACATACACTCTCTATCTCTTGAGTCTTTAGACTATCCATACAGCTACCTTTTAAAAAGTTCAAATTTATGATAAGTTATTATATCCAATTTTTTGATTTAGTTTTAGTGGTTTGGGGTTATTTTGTCAGATAATTAAGCTTACACATAATGAAACCTACAAGAAGCTACATATAATGTATCATTTTCATACTTATATACCAATCTATGTTCTTGTGTGATGCGTCTTGAATAATACCCACTAAGATTGCCTTTAAGTTTTTCGGGTTTGCCTATCCCATCAAAAGGGTTACGCAGAGTCTCTTTTATAAGTTTATCTAATTTTTTAGAGATACTTTTATCTGTATTTTTAAAATATAGATAATCCTCCCAAGCAGATTCTTCAAAAGCCAACATAGATAACTATCCTAAATCTTCCAAAGTTTTATATACTAGTTTCTCTTTATGTGTTTCTATATTGTTTATAGCATTTAAAAGACGAGAAGCATTAGCATGGTTTGAGAGTAGATATGCTGTTTCATCTTCTTCATCTACTGATGAAATACTAATATATAGCTGTTTTTCTTTAAATAACTTTTTGATAGACTCTACAAAGTTTATATCCAAATCATCAGCATTTAGTTTATAAGCTACTTGCATAACTACTCCTTTTTTTAAGATATTATATCAAATTATTTAAAATTACCAAATACAAGTAGAGCTTTTATATCTTCTAGTTTTCTAACCAAAGCTATCACAGCTTGTAAATCATCTATCTTTTTGCCACTTACTCTTATCTCGTCGCCTTGTATGGCAGGGGTTACTTTGAGTTTGGCATCTTTGATGGCTTTGACTATCTTTTTGGCTTCATCTTTTTCGATACTGTCAACTATGCGATATATCACTTTGACATTGCCTCCACTAATCCCTTCACTTTTGACCTCTTCTAGTGACTTTGGAGATAAGCCTCTTTTTATCATCTTGGATATGACTATATCTTTGAGTGCATCTATCTTGCTGTCACTTGAGCTTGAAAGACTCAGGGTTTTTGCCTTCTCATTTAGGTTGATCTCAGTCATAATACCTTTGAAGTCAAATCTACTGACAACCTCTTTTTTGGCTTGTTCAAGAGCGTTTTTCATCTCCATCATATCGAGCTTTGCACTTATATCAAAATAGTGTTCTTTTGCCATTTAAGACTCCTTTTTTTCATTTTTTTCTCTTCGTGTTTTTTTACTAGAAGTTGCAAACTGTAACAACTCATCTGTAGTATGCACATAACTTGGCAGAGTTTGAAAACTCTTTTGCATCACCTGATAAGCACACAAAGCATCACTATAGGCTCGATGGTGTGATGATGCATCAAGTTCAAGAGATTCTATGAGATAAGCCAAACCATACTTTTGGCTCTCAAATGTTCTTTTGGCTAAATCTATCGTACACATTTTGGCATTTCCTATCTCTCCAAGCCCAAATCTCTTAAAAGATGCATTTAAAAATGAGTAGTCAAAACTCACATTGTGAGCTACAAACACACTATCAGCCATAAACTCTTTAAGTTGTGTCAAAACTACCTTTTGTGTTGGGGCATCAACTAAATCTATAGGTTCTATACCTGTTATCTTGGTGATATACTCAGGCAGATAAGCACACTCCACAAAACTCTCAAATCTATCTATGATAGAGCCATTTTGTACCATCACAGCACCTATCTCTATCACTTGTGAGTTGGTTGGTTTGCTACCGTTTGTCTCTATATCAAGTACACAAAACTTTTGATTTGTATAATCTTCAAAATATGTAGATAGCTTGTAAACTTTTCCATCAAAATCTATAGGATAACCACTAGCTTGAAGTACAAAAAGCATTATCTCACTATCTTCATCTATATCGTTGAAGTGCTTTAGTATATACTCATACTGCTCTTGTATCAGTACCCCTTTGTGTCGGCGAAACTCTATGGTTAGTTTGTCAAATAGCTTTTGCATTGTCTATAAACTGCTTTACTTTCTCAAAATCTTTTTTACCTTTAGAAGCTTCAACTCCAGAGCTGACATCCACACCATAAAACCCATACTCTTGTAGTGAGCCAACATTGGACGCATCAAGCCCACCAGCTAGTATAATGTGTGAGTTGTCTCTGTTTTCAAACCACTCTATGTTGAGCCTTTTGCCACTTCCACCATACTCTTGGCAGTAAGCATCAACCAGCTTATAACGGTTTGGAAACTTCTCTATATCCTCTTTGCACTTAGCTCTAATAACAGGCAAGGTTTTAAAGTCTATAGAGTCTAAAAACTCCTCATCTACATCAAAATGTATCTGAGCTATAGAGATATGAGAGCTTTTAGATACCTCTTCTATATATGAAGCCTCTTCATTGACAAAAAGCCCAACCCTCTCTACAAATGGAGGCAGTTTGTCTATGATAGCTTTGGCATCACTAGGCGAGATGTATCTAGGAGATTTCTCATAAAACACAAACCCCAAAGCATCAGCCCCACAAGATATAGCATACAAGGCATCTTCTAAGTTGGTTATACCACAAATCTTAACTCTAAGCATTTTTACCTTTCTATGATTTTAAAATAAAAAGCACAAAGCTAAAAGCATAAAGCTGAAAGCTTTTTTGTAAATGGCTTTTTGCTTTACGCTTTATGCTTTATGCCATTAAAATAGCTTTGTTATTTTAAAGAGCTTATCGCTTCTTTGATACCTTGTGGATGTTTATACACAAAACTTCCAGCTACAACCACATCTACACCAGCATCGGCTAACTCTTTGACATTTGCATCATTGACTCCACCATCTACTTCTATAAGACACTTTGGATTGTGTTTTTCTATCAGCTTTTTAAGCTCTTTGGCTTTTTGGATAACTGAAGGGATAAATTTCTGTCCACCAAATCCTGGATTTACACTCATAAGCAGTACCATATCCAAATCAGCTAGTAGATACTCTACAGCACTAGGAGGTGTGTGTGGGTTTAGTACGATAGCAGGTTTTATACCAAGTGAACGAATCTTTTGTATAAGTCTGTGAGGGTGTTTTTCCTCTTCGATATGAAAAGAGATATACTCAGGCTTAAAAGGTGCAAACAGATCTACAAAAAATGTGTTGTTTTCTACCATCAGGTGTATATCTAGTGGTTTACTACTTGCTTTGGCAACAGCATCTACCACTACAGGACCTATAGTCAAGTTAGGTACAAAATGCCCATCCATCACATCTACATGCACCAAATCACAACCACCATCACAGATAGCTTTCACATCATCACTAAGATGCCCAAAATCAGCCGATAAAATACTAGGAGCTACTAACATATAAAACCTTTTTTCTTTTTATTTTTGGATTATAGCCTATTTGTTCTTATTTAACCTATGAGGTTTATCTGTTTGAGATATCTAAAATCTTTTTTATTTAGAGTGTATAAATCTATATCATAACTCATTACAGTTGCCGATATGATAGCATCCATTATCTTCATATTGTGAGATAGTGTATATTGCTCTAAAATCTCTCGAGATAGTGAGATAATCTCAGGAGTAATTTTTAAAAGCTCAAACTTCATTATCTGTTTTTTGATATAGTTTAACTCTTTTTTATCTCTTGCTCCTTGATATAGTTCCATAACTATAATCTCATTGATATAAACTTCATCAAAACTTTCAACACAAGAGATGATATTTTTGTCTCTTTGCTTTATATACTCTATGACTATGTTTGTATCTAAAAAAACTATCGCCATGATTTTTCTCTAAGTTGTTTGGCATAAGTTGCCACATCATCTATATCTTTAAATGGGTTTGAACTCTCATCTACATCTTCAAGATTATCAAATGTTAGTTTATATGAGTTTTTGTTTATATCAAGAGGTGTTACTTTAAACTCATTTTGTTTTTTATATTTTTCAAGATTTATGAGTATAAAATCTGAAAATTTTTTTATATCAGATTTAAACTCATTTATAAAAAACTGTTCTATTTTTGGATTGTCTATCTTTATAGTCATCTTCTTGCCTCCTAATAAATATAGTGTATATTAGCCTTTAACCTGAGATATCAAAACACCCTCTAAAAGCTTGTCTATATCTCCATCTAGTATCGCATCTACATTGCTAAATGCTTGGTTGCTTCTTGTATCTTTGACCTGTTGATATGGTTGGAGTACATATGAACGGATTTGATGTCCCCATCCTATATCGCTCTTTTCTATACCATCTATGGCCGCTTGTTTTTTTGCCATCTCATACTCAAAAAGACGAGATTTTAGCATCTTGAGTGCTGAAGCTTTGTTTTTGTGCTGACTTCTGTCATTTTGACACTGTACTATGATGTTGGTAGGAATGTGTGTGATACGGATAGCTGAGTCTGTTGTGTTAACATGTTGTCCACCAGCACCACTGGCACGATATGTATCTATACGGATATCTTTGTCTTCTATGACTATATCTATATCATCATCAATCTCAGGAGATACCATCACTGAGCTAAATGATGTGTGTCTTTTGGCATTGCTATCAAAAGGGCTTATACGCACAAGTCTGTGGATACCATTTTCTACTTTGAGATACCCATAAGCGTTTTCTCCTTTGATGATGAAACTCACATCCTTAATCCCTGCCTCTTCGCCATCTTGATAATCAAGCACTTCTACTTTAAATCCGTGTCTTTCAGCCCATCTTAGATACATACGATACAGCATACTAGCCCAGTCTTGGCTCTCAGTCCCACCAGCTCCTGGGTGTATAGAAACTATCGCATTGTTACTGTCATGCTCACCACTTAGCATCATCTGAACTTCTAGTGCTTTGATATGCTCATCTAGCGAAGTTGCATCCTCAAAGAGCATCTGCATAGTCTCTTCATCTTTTTCAGCTTTTGCCATCTCAAAGTACTCTTTGGCATCATTTAGTGCATCATTGGCTTCATTGTAAGTATCAAGCATCCTTTGAAGTTTAGTTTTCTCTTGAGAGATTTTACCAGCCTTTGAAGCATCACTCCAAAACTCTGGGTCTTGTTGCATCTGCTCTATCTCATCGAGCCTCGCTTGAAGTTCATCTGGCTTGACAATGTTGGTGATATTTTCCATCTTTGTAGTCAAAGATTTTAGCAATTCACTATACTCATAAGCATCCATAAAAACAAATCCTTTATATATTGTTTTATAATTTTACCAAAATTGTACACTTTTTTGATAAAATTGTAAAAAAATTAGGACTAGTTTATGATTATCGCTAAAAGTATAGATGAGCTTAGAGATGCCAAAAAGACTCTGCAAGGCTCTATAGGGTTTGTTCCTACTATGGGGGCATTGCACCAAGGACACCTATCGCTTATACAAAAAGCCAGAGAAGAAAATGATATAGTTATAGTCTCTATCTTTGTCAATCCTACTCAGTTTTTAGAAGGGGAGGATTTGGACTCATATCCTAGAAAAGAAGAAGCAGATATAAAGATATGCTCTTTAGCAGGTGTTGATATACTCTTTATGCCAACTATATCAGATATGTATGAAGAAGATGAACTTTGTATCGGTGCTCCAGCAACCAGAGGTTATATACTAGAGGGAGCAAAACGCCCTGGTCATTTTGATGGTATGCTTCAAGTGGTACTGAAACTTCTTAACTTATCTAGTGCGACCAAAGCATACTTTGGCAAAAAAGATGCCCAGCAGTTAGCTCTCATCACCCAGATGGTCAAAAACTACTTTTTGGATGTAGAGATAATCCCGTGCGAGATAGTACGAGATGAAAACGGTTTGGCTCTAAGCTCTCGCAATGCTTACTTAAGTGATAGCGAAAAACAAAGAGCTTTGGCTCTGTCTCGCTCACTCAAAAGAGCAACCAAACTGATAATGTCAGGAGAGTTAGATACTTCAAATATCAAAAAACAGATGCTAAAAGTCTTGCAAGAGACAGACAAAGTAGAGTATGTAGAGATAGTAAGCAGAGATTTCAAGCGATTAGATAAAGTAGAGCTTGGCAACACTATCATCCTAGTAGCCGCGTGGGTAGGGAAACCACGCCTTATAGACAATATATGGGTGTAAATCCTACTTTTTTTTCAAAAACTTCTGATTTTTTGGGTTTTTAAGCAAAGCTTCCATAGAGTTTTTGACTTTGGCATCATCTGTTTTGACTTTGCTAGTCTCTTTTTGCTCTGCTTTTCTTAAATGAGCTGGTACTTCCAGATAGTCTGTATCTTCAGTAGATTGCATAGCCAAGTTGATAAGTACAGGCATTTGCTCTATGATGATTTGTTTGATAGCTAGTAGAGGGATAGTTACTACACTGCCAAACTGCTCTTCTCCAAATCCTGCTTCAAACTCCAAAACTTCATTGTTAATCCTAGCACTCTCAAATGTATATCCAGCCAAAGAGAACAATACTGTATGAGAAAAGCGTTGAGCTATATCTGAGGGTAGTTCAGGATTGAAACTGATATGTTCATACTCACACACTACATCAAAAGGTTGAAAGTTGTCAAAAAAGTATGAGACTGTGTTTATGATGTGTTGCTTGTTGATATCTTGATACTCAGGATCTTCAAAGATATGAAAGTTCATAAAGCATTCCTTTATTATATTTGTAAAATCCTATCATAGTATGGGTTAAAGTTGTATGTTAGGTATTATAAACTTGACTAAGTTATCGTATTGTGATAATATACCTTTATGATAAAAAGTTTTAAGTGTAAATATACCCAACAACTTTTTGATGGACAAAATCCAAAAAAGTTTTCTCAATCTATCAACAATATAGGAAAACGAAAACTAGATATGATTGAGGCTGCTTGTAGTTGGGAAGATTTGAGAGTACCACCATCAAATCATTTTGAACACTTAAAGGGTGATTTGAAAGGTTATTGTAGCATAAGGATAAACAAACAATATAGAGTGATTTTTAGGTTTGAAAATTCAAATGCTTATGATGTATATATAGATGATTATCATAGATAGGAGACAACAATGGCACAGATAAGACCAAGTACACATCCAGGGATTATACTAAAAGAGGAATTTATGAAGCCACTTGGTATAACACAAGCTAAACTTTCTAAAGATTTAAATATAGGGATAAAAACTATAAGTGAATTATACAATGAAAAGAGAGGTATATCTCCATTGATGGCATTAAAACTTTCCAAATATTTTGGAACTACAGCACAGTTTTGGCTCAACCTTCAAAATGCTTATGATTTATATAAAGCATATAGTAAAGAAAAAGAAAATATAGAATCTATCAAAACTATGGCTGCTTAAGTTTAACCCCATCCAAAACCCTAAACCCAACCATAGCATTAAAAACAGCCACTTTAGTAAATGAGCTTATATCTTGTGGTGTTATGTCTGTAGGGTGTAGCATATGGTTATCTATCAAAAAGGCTCTAGCAGTACCTTCAAGCAAGGGAGTTTTTGGAGTGTACCAAGTATCATCTTTTAAAAATGCTATATTTGAGATGGTTGTATCTGTGATAAGTCCATTTTTGATGATGATGATTTCATCGCAATGGCTTTGCTCTAGTAGCTTATTTAGTTTTTCTCTACATGAGTATTTAAAAGAGTACTCTATATCGTTACACTCTATACATTGTAAGCTTTTTATCTCTTTTGGGGTGTAGTTAAAGTACTCTATGTTTTGGATATCTTGATTGTAAGTGATACGACATCTATATAAGCCTTTTTGGGGTGGGGTTATAAGGCTAGATAGATTTTGATGTGTTTGGGTGTTGTATAACTTTTGTTGAGTTTTTTCAAGTCTTTTTTGATGGTATGGCAGGTTATATACCACACCATCTTCGATACGGATAGTCTCTATACAGCTTTTACACTTCATCAAAAAGCTCTGTTGATATATATCTCTCACTACTATCACAAAGTATAGTTAGTATCTTTTTGCCTTTAAACTCATCTCTTTTAGATAACTCGTATGCTCCAGCTAAGTTAGCTCCTGATGAGATACCGACTAAAAGTCCATCCTCTTTTGCTACAGATCTAGCAAACTTGAAAGCTACATCATCATCTATACACAAAACTTCATCATACAAAGATGTATCCAAAACTTTTGGTACAAAACCAGCACCTATACCTTGTATCTTGTGTGGATGTGGTTCTTTGCCTTCAAGTACAGCAGAGTTGCAAGGCTCTAAGGCTACTATATGGATGTGTGGTATATGCTCTTTTAGCACTTTGGCTACACCACTTAGAGTTCCACCAGTTCCCACTGATGTGACAAAGACATCTATATCATTATCACAATCTTTTAGTATCTCTAGTGCAGTTGTTTTAGCGTGAGAGGATGGATTGTCAGGATTTTCAAACTGTGATAATATGATGGAGTTATCTATACTACTAGCTAACTCTTTGGCTTTGTCTATCGAGCCTTGCATACCAAGTGAAGCAGGAGTTAGCACTATCTTTGCTCCCATATAAGCTAAAAGTTTTCGTCGCTCTATACTCATAGAATCAGGCATAGTTAGTATAAGCTTTAGCCCTTTGGTAGCACAGACCATAGCTAGACCAATCCCTGTGTTACCACTTGTTGGCTCTATGATAGTCGTTTTAGAATTTATCTCTCCTCTTTTGATAGCCTCTTGTATCATATACAAAGCTACTCTGTCTTTGACAGATGATGCAGGGTTGAGAAACTCACATTTGCCTATGATAGTAGCTTTGTTGCTTAGAGATTCTACCTTAACTAGTGGTGTATTGCCTATAGCTTGAGTGATATTTGAAAGTATAGCCATCTAGTTATCCAGTAGTGGTTTGAACTCATAACTCTCTTCATCATAGTACTCTATCTCACCACTTTTCATATCGTAGTACCATGCATGTATAAACAAAGTGCCATCATCTACTTTTTTCTTCACTGCTGGGTATGTTAGCAAGTTGTCTATCTGATATATCACAGAGATTTTTTCAGTATATCTAAGCATTTTTTCTTTGGAGTCATTTTTGTAAGCTAACATCGCTACTTTTTTGGCTTCACTTCCAAGCTCTAGCCATTTGCAAGTGTGTACATTTTCATCACATTGTGGGATATCTTTGTATAGTGCTTTGATAGCACCACAGTCAGAGTGACCACATATAATGATGTCTGATATCTCTAATACACTTACAGCATACTCTATAGCAGCAGCAGTAGCGTGATAGTCAGAGTCAGGATTGTAAGGGGCTACAAAGTTACCTATGTTTCTTACTATAAACAAATCCCCTGGTTTACTGCCTGTAATCATCGCTGGCATAACTCTAGAGTCACTACACCCTATAAAGAGTGCTTTGGGGTTTTGTCCCTCTTTGACAAGCTTTTTAAATCTTTGTTCATTTCTGCTAAAAGCTACATTTTTAAATGCTTGATGCCCAGCACTGAACTCTTTGAGTCTATCATCCATCTATATCTCCTTGATAGAATAATCAATCTCCTCTCCTGCAAACATAGGTACTACACCATTATATGAAGCAGGAACCTTAAATGGTTTCTTTTGTAGTATGATACTCTTTTTTAGAGGTGTTATGTTGTATATTTTTTGGGCATTTGTAGAGATAAATGCCTCTAAATTATCCAAAGCGTTATGTTCATCAAAGAGTTGCGCCAAAAGTTGCATCGCTATAGGAGCTGTAAATACACCAGCTGCACATCCACAGTTCTCTTTGGCGTGTTGTGGATGTGGAGCTGAGTCTGAACCAAACATCACTTTAGGATGAGCGTTGAGTGCTAGTTTGAGTAGTGCATCTCTATCTTCTGGGCGTTTTGCGATAGGTTTACAAAACAGATGAGGATTTAGCATACCACCTGCTACATCATCTAGTGTGATAAAAAGATGATGCACTGTTATAGTCGCATAAAGGTTTGGGTATCTCTCTAGTGCATTTGCACTCTCTTTGGTTGTGATATGCTCCATAATGATTTTGAGATTTGGAAATGCTGAAGCAAGAGACTCATATATGCTTACAAACTCAGCTTCTCTATCCATCACAAAACCGTTTGTCTCTCCGTGAACACACAAAGGTATATCAAGTTCACTCATAGCATTGAGTGTTTGAGATAGCTCATCTATATCAAATCCACTAACACCACCTTCACTGTTTGTTGTGATACCTGCTGGGTAGAGTTTGATAGCTGAGATATGTTCTTTTATATCCTCTAAAAACTCTTTTGTGTAAGTGGGTTTGAAAAACAGAGTCATCATCGGCTCAAACTCCACATCTCCCATAGCATCTTTGATGCGTTGTTTGTAAGCTATAACTTGCTCTTTTGTTGTTACAGGTGGTACGAGATTTGGCATCACTATAGCTCCACTTAGAGTTTTGACTGAGTCGTGAGCTATGTTTTGAAGCATCTGCTCATCTCTAAGGTGTAGGTGCATATCAAGTGGTGAGTGTAATGTTAGTTCCATCGAAATCCTTTATGACTAAATATTTGTTGTTGTGTGGCACAAGCCAGTATCTGATAGTGATTTTGCCATAATTTGCTTTAGAGTTTGCAAGAGATAGCATACAAGGTGGTGAAAAATCCACCAAAGGGTAGTCAATCCCCCCAGCAAAGAGCTGATTGCACCTTAGTATGCGAGTAGTTGATGCTAGTAGTGCTTTGGGTGGAGAGTTGAACTCAAACTGCCACTTGGCATACTCTGAGCAAGTAGGGTAGTACCTACAATTTGCAGGTAACATCCTAGATATATACTGATAACCTTTGATAGGTGCGATAAAAAACTGTTTTATTTGCATAAGGGATTATAGCATTATATGGTTTATATACTATGATATATTTTCTTTCTTTTTCTCAGGAATTTGTGCTTGATTTAGGCAAATATAAATATTTTTTTCTTTTCTAATATTTTCACAAAACAATTCTAAAATATCTATTGTAGCTGAAAGAAACAATCCTTTATCCCAAAAATTCATTTTATTATTAAAAGAAACAATGACACGAATATCAAGAGTAACATTCATTTTATTTTTTAATCCTAACTCTGATGAAATTTCAAACTTTTTAAATCCTTGAGATGTTTCACTAGGATCACTAATCAATATTGTTGTTTCAGGTATAGATGCTTTTGCTGTTATTATTTTCAGGTTATTAAAGATACTTTCAATCTGTTTAAAACATTTTTTTGCCTCTTTATCTGTAACATAAACATTTATAAAAAATTCTATTTCTGTTAGATCTTGAATTGCAGATGATTCCATTTTAAACTTAGTGTTATTTCCTTTTGATGATAACATTTAATTTTCCCTTCTTGATAACGGTCAAATAGAAGCATAAATTTTTGCTAGAAAATTTATTGACCTCTTATGTTTTGTTATAACTTTTTTTCAAGTTCTAAGTTTTGTACTCTTTGAAAATGTTTTATATTATTGCTAATTAAAATACAATCATTTTCAATAGCTATACTAGCTATCATTAAGTCCATATCTGCGATTATGTTTCCACTCTTTTTTAATCTTGCTTTTTCTTTTGCAAAAATTAAACTTGATTTTTTTGTAAATTCTAATATTTTAAAATTATCTAAAAA
>Ga0256843_1002488_pt1 | contig 13389 bp, 24 predicted proteins | sample AlvinellametaG_FD_191572 | JGI IMG/M metagenome (GOLD analysis project Ga0256843, IMG submission 191572) | Pompeii worm associated microbial communities from hydrothermal vent at the East Pacific Rise, Pacific Ocean - Alvinella | ecosystem: Host-associated > Annelida > Integument > Unclassified ... | reverse complement strand
ACAGATTTTAGAAGGCAAAGTGGCTCTTGATGCGCTTGTTATTAACCCTAGAGTTTGTGGCATTTGTGGGCATGCTCATTTAATTGCAACTGTTAAAGCGCTTGAGGATTGTTATGAAGATTTACAAATATCTAAAAAAGCCGAGATTTTGAGAGAGATTACACTAAATTTAGAGCTTATTCAAAACCATTTTAAGTGGTTTTATTTAACTATTATGCCACTTCTTGGCTTTAGGCAAAATGTATTAAAGGCTATGACTCCAGCTCAAATTGCAAACAGGGCTATTGCAACGATTGCTGGACAGTATCCTCATAATTCATATGCAATTATTGGTGGAATTACAGGAGAGCCTAGCTTTATAGAGATAACAAAACTAACAAGTTATATAAATGAGCTTATAGCTTTTTTTGAAAAAGAGGTGGTAAATGATACAATTTCAGAGCTAATTGAGTGCGATAACTCAAATAGGCTTTTTACAAAGAGTGGCGATTTGCCAAAGGTTATAAAAGAACTAGAAAAACAAGATATTTTAAATATAGGCAAAAGTTACGATAAATTTATAGTATTTGGTGAAAATAGCTACTTTAAGCGAGGCAAAAGTATAAAAACTAGAGTTACCAAAAATATAAACGAAAAATATATTAAAGAGGTAGAAAACCAAAAAAGCCTTGCAAAAAATGTACTCTATAAAGATAAATACTATGAAGTAGGACCACTAAGTAGAGCAATGCTCAATAAAACCCCTTTAATAAAAGATATGCACCGACGATATGCAGATAGCTTAGTTAGTCGCATTGTGGCAAGAGTTTGCGAAATTCCACAACTTCTAAATCATACTTTAAATTTAATAGAGCAAATTAACCTAGATGAACCTAGCTTTATTAAGCCAAAAATAGATATAAGCAAAATTAGTGGCAGTGGAGTAAGCGCAGTTGAGGCTGCTAGAGGCTCATTAATTCATAAAGTAGAACTAGAAAATGGCATTATAAAAGAGTATTCAATAATTACCCCAACCCAATGGAACTTAAGCAACGGAAACAAAGATTATCCAGCAACCGCCCAAAAGGCAATTATTGAGCTAAAAGATGAAAACCTAGCAGAGCTTGTATTTAAAAGCTTTGATGTCTGCTCAGTTTGTACAACACACTAAGAGATTTATCCCGAATTATGCAATAGAAGTCAAATTTGTAAATTCCTATAATTGTTAGAGAGAAGGGAGAATGACATACCACTACGGCAATGAAGTTCTCTTAATTTATTAACCTGAGTTCGATGGAATATCATAGCCATAAAAGCCTAAAAATGGGTAAGGTTTTTTAAATTAAAATTCGTAGGACTAACTAGTTAATTCAAGAATTTTATTTAAAAAAGATTGCCCATTTTTAGGCTTCCCTTTGAGTAAAATAAGGTTTCCCAAAGCTTTGCCAAATTTTTTTGAATTAACCAGAAAGTCTGGCAAAAATTTGTCGAAGCCTTGTAAAAACCTTATTTTATTATGGTTATGATATTCCATCGAACTCAGGTTATTAGCATTAGCATTTGATTAAAGATATTGATTTATATACCCGCATATGCGGGTATTAAATTTTAGTTATTTATTTAGTATGAGCTTTATGTGCTGTAATCCAATCTTCTATATTTCCACCAAATACAAATACATTTTCATATCCTAAGCACTCTAAATATCCCTTTACTCTATTTGCAAACCAGCCTTTAAGACATGCAACTACTATTGGTGTTGCTTTATCTGCTGGAAGTAAGTCAAGATAATCTGTAAATTCTGGATATGGTGTATAATAAGCATTTGGAATATCTGCCTCTTCTGCATTCTCTCCGCTAACTTTTGCTGGTGGTCTTACATCTAAAAGAATAGCACCTACCTCTTTTAAAAGCTCAATAGCTTTTTGTAAATCTACATTACCTAACTCTGGCTTTTCTTTATTAAACTCAATTTGCTCTTTAATTCTACCTACTACATTTTTATCAAACTCTGTTAAATTTGCCATTTATAACTCCTTTTTTTGTGAAATTATAGATTAATTTAGATTAATTTTTTGCTATATAGGTTGCAATTTTTTATAGAGTAAGGAGTTTGTTTATCTATTTAAATAAAAGGCTTTAATCTAAATGATAATAAATATTAGTAGATTCCCGCATACACGGGAATGATAAGGAATTTTCATCTCTTTGGAAAATAAAAAACTTTTTAGAGAGTATAAAAACTCTTATTTTATTGGTAATAGGCTCTAGCCTCTTTTTATCGGGACTAAAGTCTCCGATTCCTAATTATTGGCTAATATAGCTTTACTCTAAAATCTATTTATATCTAAATGTAATTCTTCCCTTATCAAGAGAGTAAGGTGTAAGTTCTACTTTTACTTTATCGCCAGGTAGGATTTTTATATAGTGCATTCTCATTTTACCTGCTATATGGCATAATACATTATGACCATTTTCTAACTCTACTCTAAATGTTGCATTAGGTAAGGCCTCTACAACTTTTCCATCAATCTCTATTACATCATCTTTTGCCATTGCTTCTCCTCCTTTTATGGGTTTGTTAAAATTACAGCTTTTCCATCAACTACTGCCACTTGGTGTTCATAGTGGCTACCTCTTAGACCATCTTTGCTTGTTACACTCCACTTATCATCTAAAATAACAACCTCCCCACTCTTTTGACAAACCATAGGCTCTAAACAAAAAACCATACCATTTTTAATTTTTGGTCCCTGTTTTGGTTTACCTTCTAAGTAATTTGGAATGTTTGGCTCATCGTGTGGCTTTTTACCAATACCATGCCCACAAAAATCTCGTAGTGGTACATATCCAGCTTCTCTTATGGAGTCTTCTAAGATTTTACTTAACTCTTTAAAACGCATTCCAACTTTTATTGAATCGATTGCTTTATATAAAGTATCTTTAGAACAAGCTATAAGCTTCTCATCTTCTTTAGAAATCTCTCCAACACCCATTGTAATTGCCGCATCACCATAATAGCCATCTATAATTGTACCAATATCTAAGCCTAAGATGTCTCCATCTTGCAATTTGTAATCTGTTGGAATACCGTGAATTATAACCTCATTTACAGAGGTGCATACAGCAGCAGGAAAACCATATAAGCCTTTAAAAGATGGTTTTGCACCTTGTTTTAAAATAAACTCTTCACCAAGAGCATCAACCTCTTTTAAAGTCATACCGGGCTTAACAACTCCCCTTAGATACTCTAAAGTCTGCCCTACTACCGCACCAGCGCGGCGCAGAGTATCTATCTCTTTGGGTTTTCTAATAGGAATGGCCATTATAGACCTATATTACCTGGTGTTTGATATTGTCCCATAACTCTTTGAGCCTCTATTTTTCTCATAGTATCAAGAGCAACTTGAACAACAATTAGTACAGCAGTTCCACCAAAGTAGAACGATGCACCAAGTTTATTAATAATAATAAATGGTACTGTTGAGATAATTGCTAAATACAGCGACCCCCAAACAGTTAATTTACTAGCTACATCATTTAAAAACTCTTTTGTCTGCTCTCCTGGGCGCACACCTGGAATAAATCCACCCTGTTTTTTCAGATTTTCTGCAATATCTTTTGCATTAAACTGAATTGATGCATAGAAGAATGCAAAGAAAATTACAAGTATAAACATCAATACATTATATAATAAATTCCCTGGTGTTAATGCATCTGCGATTGCCATAGCAATAGGATTTGTGCTAGATTTTAGTATAGTTATTGGAAACATTAAAATTGCACTAGCAAAAATTGGAGGAATAACTCCTGAAATATTAATACGAACTGGGATATAGTTCATTATCTTTTTCTTTTGATTTTGCATTAGCGTCTTTCTTGAATATGATATAGGAATACGACGCTCCCCAAGTTCTACATATATAATTGTTAAAATTGTTAAAATCATAATTATAAAAATTCCAATTACAACTGCAAAGTCCATACTACCTGCATTTACTTGAGAGATAGTATTTCCAATAGCTCTTGGAATTCCAGATACAATACCAGCAAAGATAATTAGCGAAATACCATTTCCTATACCTCTTTGAGTGATTTGCTCACCAAACCACATTAAAAGCATAGTTCCTGTAAGCATTGAGAATACTGCAATTATTATAAAGCTTGTCATATCTATTAATACTGCACCATTTGTCCCCATATGTTGAAGACCAACTGCAACACCAATAGCTTGAATAACTGTAATAAATATTGTAAAGTATCTGATTATTTGCATATATTTTTGCATACCATCACGCTCTTTTTTCATTTGAGCTAAAGCTGGGAAGGTAGCAGCTAGAAGTTCCATAACAATAGATGCAGTAATATATGGCATAATACCTAGTGAAATAATACTAAGTCTGCTTATAGCATTACCACTAAACATATTAGCAAGACCTAGAGCATTATTTGAGTTTTGGTCAAAAAACTGCTTAATTACATCTAGATCAACCCCGGGAACCGGGATATATGCTAGTACACGATAGGCAAAAAGGAAACCAAGAGTAATAAGTATCTTTTGCGTTAGTGTATTATTCATAACTATTTCCCACTAGTTGTTACTGCGTCATCCTTAATTTTAGCAGCTAAATCTTTTGCACCGCTTCCAATAAGTTTAACTCTAGTTACGCTTTTGCTGATTTTATGCACACCTCTAATAGACTCTAGTGTGATTTCATCAAGCTCGGCAACTGCTTTAATTTTTTCTACATTAATTACATAAGGTTTAACCACTCTTGATTTAAACCCAACTTTTGGTAATCTTTTAGCAAGTGGCATTTGACCACCCTCAAAGTTTCTTTTTCTAGAGTATCCAGAGCGAGACTTTTGACCCTTTTGACCACGACCCGCAGTCTTTCCTGTTCCTGAACCTTGCCCTCTACCTACTCTTTTTCTATCACGAGTAGAGCCAGGTGCTGGTTGTAGATTGTGTAAACCCATTACTGCTCCTTAACCTTTAATTCTTGTTAGTGCTTCGATTGTACATCTAACAAGGTTGTTTGGATTGTTTGAACCAATCGATTTTGCAATTACATCTTTAATACCTGCTAATTCAATAACCGGTCTTGCAGCACCCCCTGCAATCGCCCCTGTACCTTCACTAGCTGGTCTTAAAATAATTCTACTTGCTTTATATTTATGCTCAATATCGTGCGCTATTGTAGTACCTTTGATATTTACTTTTACAAGGTTTTTAAATGCATCATCTAATGCTTTTTTAATTGCATCTGGAACCTCTTTTGCTTTACCATATCCATAACCAACAGTTCCATTTTTATCACCTACAACAACAAGAGCAGTAAATCTAAATCTTCTACCACCCTTTACAACTTTAGTAACACGCCCGATGTTAACTACGATTTCTTCGAAATCTTCTCTATTAATATTATCCATCAGAGTTCCTTAAAATTTTATTCCAGACTCTCTTAGAGTCTCTGCAAAAGTTGCAACTACACCGTGATATAAATAACCATTTCTATCAAAGATTATAGTCTCAATACCAGCAGCTTTTAACTTTTCGCCTAAATCTTTAGCAACTGCTGCTGCACCCTCTTTATTTGCTTTAACACCAAGTTTGATACCATCAGAGTAAGCAATAGTATTACCTTTTGTGTCATCAATAGCTTGTGCATAGAAGTGCTTATTTGATCTAAACACAGTTACTCTTGGTAGCTCTTGAGTACCAAAAATATTTGCACGAACTCTTCTTTTACGCTGAATATAGCGTCTGTTTTTAGTTTTTTGTACACTTTTTAACATATCTTAGCTCCTCTACTTACCAGCTGCTTTACCAGCTTTTCTAATGATAACTTCATCAGTATATTTAACACCTTTACCTTTATATGGCTCTGGCGGTCTGAAGCTTCTAATTACAGCTGCTACTTGACCAACTTGCTGTTTATCTGTTCCACTAACTGTAATTATATTTTTCTCAACTTTAATCTCAACTCCTTCAGGAATCTCATAATTAATTGGATGAGAGAAACCAAGTTGTAACTCTAAAGTTTTACCATTAACATTTGCACGGTAACCAACACCATTAATCTCTAAAGACTTTTTAAAGCCTTTATCTAAACCAATAATAATATTGTTTAATAATGCTCTATAAGTTCCCCAGAATGCTGATGATTGTTTAGTATCATCTACTCTAGTTAATTTAACCTCTTTTTCACCTATCTCAACACCAACGCGTCCGTAAGTCTCTAATCTCTTCTCTAGGTTACCTTTTTTTGCTACAATAGTTGTACCATCAAGGCTAACTTCTATTCCAGAAGGTATAGTTACTGGTTCTTTTCCAACTCTTGACATAACCTAAACCCCCTTACCATACACTACAGATGATCTCGCCACCTGTACCAAGTTCATAAGCTTTGTCATTTGGCAAAACACCTTTACTTGTTGAAACGATTAGTGTTCCATAACCATTTTTGAAACTCTTAATCTCATCTCTACCCTTGTGAATACGACGACCTGGCTTAGAGATTCTTTTAATCTCGTTAATAGCTGGTTTTTCGTTCTCATCATACTTAATAGTTACTTTAATAGCTTTTTTATTATTACCTAAATCTTCTACGCTGTAACTTTCTAAATAACCTTTCTCTACAAGAATAGAAACAATAGCCTCAATCATTTTTGAGTGTAGAAGAGTTGTACTCTCAAGTCTTCTCATACCAGCATTTCTTATTCGAGTAAGAGAGTCTGCAATATTATCTGTCATCATCTTTTACTCCTTAATTACCAACTAGCTTTACGCATACCGGGGATTAACCCCTCACTAGCCATTTTTCTTAAACAAATTCTACAAATTCCAAAATCTCTATATACTGAGTGTGGTCTTCCACAAATACTACATCTTGTATAAGCTTGAACCTTAAACTTAGGCTTTCTTTTAGCCTTTGCAATCATAGACTTCTTAGCCATTATTTTCTTCCTTTCGCAAACGGCATACCTAATTTTTCAAGTAGTGTAAATGCCTCTTTGTCATCTTCTGTGTTTGTAATAATCGCAATATTCATACCATGAGTCTTCATAATAGAGTCATAACTAACTTCAGGGAACATTAACTGCTCATCTAAACCAAAGTTATAGTTACCTCTACCATCAAAACCACGTCTAGGCACACCACGGAAATCTTTAACTCTTGGAAGCGCAATAGAGATTAACTTATCTAAAAAGTTATACATTCTATCGCCTCTAAGTGTTACTTTAATACCACTTGGAGCGCCTTCTCTTGCTTTAAAACCTGCAACAGATTTTCTAGCTTTTGTAATAATTGCTTTTTGACCAGCAATTAAAGAGATAGTCTCTGCCATGTTTTGAATAAGCTTATTATCTTTACCCTCTTCACCAGCTCCAACAGAGATAACAATTTTTTCTAATTTTGGCGTTAGCATTACATTTTTAATGCCAAGCTCTTCTCTTAACTCTGGAGCTATTGATTTGTATTTCTCTTTTAATCTATTACTCATCATTAACCCTCAACTTTCTTAACATTAGAGATATGGATTGGCATCTCTTTTTCTACAAAGCCACCCTCTTTATTCTCTTCTGTTGGCTTAACTGTCTTTTTAGCAATTTTGCAACCTGCAACGATAACGGCATCTTTTTTAGTAAGAACTTTTAAAACTTCTCCAGTTTTACCCTTATCATCACCAGCGATAATCATAACAGTATCGCCCTTTTTAATTTTAAACTTCTTAGCCATTACCAAACCTCCGGTGCAAGTGATACAATCTTCATAAACCCTGCATATCTAGTCTCTCTGCTTACAGGTCCAAAGATACGAGTACCTATTGGCTCTTTTTTATCATCAATAATTACTGCTGCATTATCATCAAACTTAATTAAAGAGCCATTTTCTCTTTGAATCTCTTTTTTAGTTCTAACTACAACAGCCTTAACTACTTTACCTTTTTTAACTTTTCCATTTGGAGTAGCTTTTTTAACAGATGCAACGATAATATCGCCAACTGATGCATATCTTCTTTTTGAACCACCTAAAACTTTAATACACATAATCTCTTTAGCGCCACTATTGTCGGCTACATTTAATCTTGTGAAACTCTGAATCATTAGCCCTCTCCTCTCTCAGTTATCTCAGTAAGACGGAAAGCTTTTCTTTTTGAAATTGGAGCACACTCAATAGCGCTAATTTTATCTCCAATATTAGCTTCGTTTTTCTCATCATGAACTAAATATTTTTTAAATCTTTTTACAGTTTTGTGATATCTTGGATGCAAGATTTTTCTCTCAACCAAAACTGTTGCTGTCTTATCACCAGCTTTTTTAATTACTGTTCCAGATATTACTCTTTTTGGCATCGCTTACCCTTTACTTAGGTTGTGCAGCACTAATTGCTGTTTTAATTCTTGCAACATCTTTTTTAGCAGCTTTTAATTCTGCTGTATTTGTTAGTTGCATTGTTTTTAGTTTAACTTTTAGTGTAAACACTTCTAGTTTTTTCTCTTTTAATAGCTTATTAAGCTCTTCTACACTTTTATTTTGAAGATCAGTATATTTCATTGCTATCTTCCCTTGAAATTATTTTTGTCTTAAATGGCAATTTATGACAAGCTAGAGTTAGTGCAGCTCTTGCTAAATCTTCTTGAACTCCTGCCATTTCAAAGATGATACGACCAGGTTTAATATTCATAACCCACTTCTCAACTGCACCTTTACCTTTACCCATTCTTGTTTCAAGTGGTTTTTTAGTTAAAGGCTTATCTGGGAAAACTCTAATCCAAGTTTTACCTGTTCTGCTTACTTTTCTTGTCATTGCAATACGAGCTGACTCAATTTGGCGAGAGTCAATTCTACCAGCTTCAATAGCTTTAATTGCAAATTCACCAAACTCTATTTTATTACCACGGAAAGCCTTACCACGGTTACGACCTTTTTGTTGCTTTCTCCATTTGGTTCTTTTTGGCATTAACATAGTTACGCTCCTCTTCTTTTTCTACCACGATTACCGCGAGGCTCTTTTCTCTCTGGTTGAATTCCTTTTTGAAGAACTTCACCTTTAAAGATCCAAACTTTAATACCAATGTTTCCATAAGTAGTTAAAGCCTCTGCAAAACCGTAATCAATTTTTGCTCTTAGTGTATGTAGAGGCACACGACCCTCTAAATACCACTCAGTTCTAGCCATCTCAGCACCACCTAAACGACCAGATGCAGATACTTTAATTCCTTTAGCACCTTGCTTTAGAGCACCTTGAATAGCTTTTTTCATAGCTCTTCTAAATGCAACACGGCGCTCAATTTGCTGCGCTACATTTTCAGCTACTAGTTGTGCATTTGCTAGAGGTTTCTTCTCTTCTTTAATATTAATAGCAACATCTTTATTTAGCATATTTTGAAGTTTTTTCTTTAACTTCTCAATATCAGCACCCTTTTTACCAATTACAACACCAGGTCTTGCTGTTACGATTGTTACTCTAATTTTTTTAGCTGTTCTTTCAATAATAATGTTACTAACACCTGCAAAGAAAAGCTCTTTTTTTAGCATCTCTCTAATCTTATGATCTTCTGCTAAAAATGAAGGAGCTCTATCTTTAGATGGGAACCATCTACTCTCCCAATTTCTATTAATTCCTAATCTTAGCCCTATTGGATTAACTTTTTGACCCATAGTTACGCATCCTTTCCATCATTTTTACTAGCAGGAGCTACTTCTACTAAAATATGAGAAGTTGGCTTTAAGATTCTTGTAGCAGTACCTCTAGCTCTTGGTCTCCAACGCTTCATATAAGTTGCTCTATCAACTCTACAACTTGTTATTACAACTTCCTCTGGCTCATAATCGCCATTTGCTACCGCAGATGCTATAACTTTAGAGATAACTTTAGCAGCCTTATTTGGCATAAACTCTAACGCAGCAAGTGCTAACTCTGCATTCATACCTTGAACTTCTCTAGCAACTAATCTTGCTTTTGTAGGTGAAACTCTTGAAAATCTTAGTAATGCTCTACTCATATTAACCTACCTTCTTTTGAACAGTGCCTTTATGGCCTCTAAATGTTCTTGTTGGTGCAAACTCACCAAGCTTATAACCAACATGACCTTCAGTTATAAATACAGGAACAAATTGTCTTCCGTTATGAACATTGATTGTTAAACCAATCATCTCTGGGAAGATTACTGATCTTCTTGACCAAGTTTTAATAGGCTTGTGAGAGCCTTCTTCTTTTGCTTTAAGTACCTTTTTCATTAAATGGTCATCAATGAAAGGTCCTTTTTTTAATGATCTAGCCATCTATTACCCCTCTACTTTTTCTTACGTCTTGAAATTATAAGCTTATCACTAGCTTTTTTCTTACGAGTCTTATAACCTTTAGTTGGCATACCCCAAGGAGATACTGGATGACGACCAGAGTTTGTTTTACCTTCACCACCACCGTGTGGGTGATCGATTGGGTTCATAGCACTACCTCTAGTTTGTGGTCTAATACCTCTGTGTCTGTTTCTACCAGCTTTACCAATAACCATATTTGCGAAATCTTCGTTACCAATAGTTCCAACTGTTGCCATACACTCACCTAAGATATATCTCATCTCACCACTTGGTAATCTTAGAGATACATACTTACCATCTCTACCCATAATTTGAGCATAGCTTCCTGCACTTCTAGCTAACTTTCCACCTTGACCTGGGTTCATCTCGATATTATGAACCAAAGTACCAACTGGGATATTTTTTAGCTTCATTGCATTTCCTGGCTTAATATCAAGCCCCGCTTCTGCTGCTAAAACGATATCACCAACTTTTAGTCCCTTTGGTTGAAGAATATATCTTTTTTCACCATCAACATAGTTAATTAGACAAATTCTACAGTTTCTATATGGGTCATACTCAACAGTCGCAACTTTTCCCTCAATTCCAAACTTATTTCTTTTGAAATCAATAATTCTATAAAGTTTCTTAGCACCACGCTCTTTATGACGAGAAGTAATTCTACCATAGCTATTTCTACCAGCATGTGCTGGAAGCTTTTTAAGTAGGCTTCTTACAGTTGGTTTAGATGTAATATCACTATTATCAAGGCTCGTCATAAAACGGCGCGACGGTGTGTAAGGTCTATAACTTTTAATTGCCATCTTCTATCCTTATACGCTTAGGCTTTCGATTTTAGCATCTTCTGGTAGTTTTACATAGAACTTCTTACTATCAGGACGCTTACCTTCGATACCCTTAAATCTCTTCACTTTACCATTAACTCTCATAGAATTAACTCTAAGTGGTTTAATACCAAAATACTCTCTAAAAATCTCTTTTAAAGAGTTTTTAGTAACTCTTGTAGTTGTTTGAACAACAATTACACCATCTTCTTGAAGGTTAAGACTCTTCTCTGTGTAAATAATTGCTTTAATATCTGTAATATCTGCCATCTTAACTCTCTTTTATTAGATTTTCCCAAACAGATTTTTCAATAACAATAGCACTATATGCTGCTGCTAAATATCCGTTTAGCTCATTTGGCTCAATTAAGTAGCACTTATTAAGGTTTCTAAAAGCTAAAAAAGTTTTATCATCTATTAACTCTTTTACAAAAAGAGCATCTCTTACATCAAAGCTTTTAAAGAACTCATTTGCATCTTTAGTTTTACCAGATGCTACCTCAATAGAATCTACAACAAAAATTTTCTCATTAGCTGCTTTATCTGCAATAGCGTGCATTAGAGCTAATCTTTTTTGTTTTTTATTAACTTTTTGAGTGTAGTTTTTCTCATTTGTTGGACCAAATACAACTCCACCACCTCTAAATTGAGGCGCTCTAATACTACCTTGTCTTGCACGACCTCCACCTTTTTGAGCAAATGGTTTTTTACCACCACCGCTTACTGCACTTCTATTTTTAGTGTGTGCGCTATTTGCTCTAAGGTTTGCAGCATATGCTTTACAATATAGATATAGGTTATGAGGATGAACCTCTAAAAAACTTTGTGGTAAATCTTGTGTTTTAACTACTGTACTACTCATTTAACTATCCTTACCATTCCTCTTGCACCTTTGTGTCCTGGAACTGCACCTTTAAGCACTAAGATTCCATTCTCTTCGTCAAAAGAAATTACTTCATTTTTAACAGTAACTTTTGTGTTACCATATTGACCTGGCATTTTTTGACCTGGCATAACACGCCCTGGCCATTCACACATACCAATAGATCCGATTCTTCTACCAAATCTATGTCCATGAGATGCTGGACCACCGTGGAAGTTGTGTCTCTTCATACCACCACTAAAACCTCTACCTTTAGAGTTAAATGATGTCTTTACAAGAGAAGCTTCCGCTAGTGGTGCTAGACTTAAGTCTCCAGCCTCTGTACCCTCAGCTACTTCAATAGTCTTAAAACGGTTAAACTCTTTGCTGATACCAAACTTTTTTTGTTGCCCTTCTATAGATTTATTAATCTTTTTACCGCTATGGTAAGCAACTAAAGCTTTGCCATCTTCTCTTACTTCACACACTTTAGCCTCAACTACCTTAAGTAGTGTAACAGGAGTGCTTGGTACACCAATAGTTCTGCTCATACCAATCTTTTCTACAATAAATTCCATTCTCTAACTCCTTACTACTTATCCATTTGGCGGATTTCTACTTCCACCTCTGGCGCTAAGTCTAACTTCATTAATGAATCTATTGTATCAGTCGAAGCTGCTACAATATCAATCAATCTTGCATGAACGCGAATTTCGAACTGCTCTCTACTATCCTTATTAACATGAGGAGAGCGCAGAACTGTATAACGCTTAATCTTAGTTGGTAAAGGGATTGGTCCTCTAAGTTCTGAACCTGTTCTCTTTACAGCATCAACAATCGCTTGTACCGATCTGTCTAAAACTCTGTGATCATAAGCTTTAAGCTTTAATCTAATTCTTTCCACTATTTTTCCTTATCTAAAGAACTCGCTACTTTTGTAGCATAATTTATTTGTATTTTAAGTGCCGCAACACTCGATACCGAGGGTATCTGCACACAACCATAATTAATATGATTCTATGCAGATACCCATAAGTGGAGCGAATTATACCCAAATTAGTTTTATTAGAGGTTAGTAATTAAAGTAAATTTCGATAAAATTTTCAATAAGTTTCCTTTTTAAAAGGAAAAAGGAGCAGTATGTATATATTAAATGAGTTTTTTATAAACCCACCAAAAGTTGAAAATCTATATCCAAGAAAGGTAATTTTACCAAATAAAAGCTTTTTATTATATGGGGCAAGAGGTGTAGGCAAGAGCGCATTAATTGTAAATTATATGCAAAATTTGCAAAAAGATAGCTTTTTATATATAGATGCGCAGGACCCTGCATTTGTTTTAGATGATATTACAACACAAGAGTTAGAAAAGTTTATTAAAGATGAGGGCATT
>Ga0256843_1002487_pt1 | contig 13390 bp, 11 predicted proteins | sample AlvinellametaG_FD_191572 | JGI IMG/M metagenome (GOLD analysis project Ga0256843, IMG submission 191572) | Pompeii worm associated microbial communities from hydrothermal vent at the East Pacific Rise, Pacific Ocean - Alvinella | ecosystem: Host-associated > Annelida > Integument > Unclassified ... | reverse complement strand
TATAATCTTGGAAGATAGAATGAAATCAGCATTTACGATGATAGAATTAATATTTGTTATAGTGATTATTGGTTTATTAGCAGCAGTAGCTATACCAAAATTAGCGGCAACAAGAGATGATGCACAAAACTCTGCATTAATTGCAAATACAAGAATATGTATCAATGATTTGATTACTAATTATAAAGGTTTAGGCAATACAGAAGATATTGGATCGGATCCAGCATGTGTAGATGCAAGAGCGGCGGGTGCAACTATACAATATACTAATGATTCAGTAAGAGTTTCAAATGTTCATCCTTCTTTAGATGGAGATTACCTTTTTAAAGGTAGTAATGTATCCTTCTAAGAAAAGTTATATATCTTTCTTAATTCTGTTGGGCTTTTTTTTCACATATTACTTTATAAAGATATATATCCCAACTATCTTTTTTAGCTTGTTTTAGACTTGTAATTAATTTTAAACCATGTATTTTTTTAGTATCGATTTGATATGTAGATATAAAATAATCTGTATCCAATTGACATAGTGCATCATGGTTGAATGGTGAAAATCGAGCGATAACTCCTTTATGATATTTATCAATTGCTGTAGGGATTCCGCCTAAATATAGTTTGCTTCCCCAAGTATCAAAATTATTATCGTCATTTATCTTATTAAGATAGGGTTCGATGATTTTACGAAACTTATGCTTATAAGAGAGATTATAGTTTGTGGTGTACCCATCAATAGTATAAAAACCATTATAAAGGCTAATAGCGGGTTCTAAGCCAAAGCTAACAGTACGATAACTATTAAGAGGTTGATTTATCTTTTGCTGTAATTGTTTAAACAGATTAGGTGCATAATAGTTTTCAAATGTTGCATATCCTTTATGTGGTGTGGAATAAAATTCTTTTGATTGAAAAGAGATTACAGTTTGTAAAAAGATAAATAATAGTGTAAACCAAAATATATAGTGTAATCTAAAGAAAAGAACAGATAATGATAAAATAACTAATATAGCCCAAATAAATGGTTGGATGAAGGTTAGTCTGGCAATATTGAATTCTTTCAATATATGAAAATGTTCTGTTAAAAAATGGTACTGATCGTAATAAGTTATAAAAACAAAGACGCCAAGCGATAATTGCCACAGGAAGAGTAAAGAAAGCATTCTACTCTCTTTATTTATTAAAAAAATAATAAGAGTATAGATAGCAAGTAAAGGTAGCGTATATATAGATGCTAGAATAGGTGTCCAGATGTCTATAGTAAAACTCAAGATAAGAAGAATCAAAATTAGCATAGATTCATTTTTAGAAAATTTTCTTTTAGATATGGAGAAAAGCATAGCTATTAAAACTAAAGGAATGATATATGGTAATTGTAAGCTAAGAAGATGTTGACTATGACCATTTAGAAAAAAAACATGTCCGGCACGAAAAGCATCAAGAAGTGGGTATTTAAAAAATATATCAAATTCTGTACGATGAGAAATGAAGTTTGATGTAAAGAACATAGATATAAATAAACGATATTCTACTAATATGAAGCCTGCACTCAAAAGAATAAGTCCTAATAATAATCGTATGTGTAAATGTTTATTTCTAATACTTATCCACACAAGATAAAGACCTGCCATCATAATATAGAAAATATATAATAAGACAAAGCTGGAATATAACGGTACTACAGCCAATAAGATCCAATCCCATTTGTTATCTATATGATTTTTAATATTAAGTAAGCTATAGGTAACTAACGGCAATAGAGATATAGTAAGTCCTGCTGGAGAGAAAAATGGTAGAAGTGCAAAATAAAGCGAACCAGCGAGAATTGCAAGAAGGTTATATTTATGTTTTATTGATAGGTAACGAAAAGAAAATATAAACATTGAAATATAAGCAATAATATGTATAAAAAATTGGTTAATTATATATGCTGTTTTAGGGGTGAAAAAATAATACAACCAAAGCATAACATTATATTCACTGCCATATGTAAAGCGGGGAAGTCCATGCATCATATTTGGAATAATGTCATTATTATCAGTAAAAATTTTTTCACTATGTGCAAGTATTTTTAAAAGAGGTACTGTTGAGTCTAATATATCAAATACTGATATGTAAAGAGGATTTCCAAAAAGAGGAAGACAATAAATCATAACTACAGATAACCCTAATAAAAACATAAAAGCAGGGTTTTTGATTATATACTTTATTTTGTTGTTATTAATCTGTGTTGTCATTTTTCTTCTTGTGTATCGTTTCAAAATTAATACGTTCTTTTTCAAAAACCAAAGGTCTGTTGAGAACTTGTGTATATATCATTCCAATATATTCTCCCAAGATACCGATAAAGAATAGCAGAATGGAGAAAGCAAAGGATGCACCAATAAGAAGTGGAGCAATTCCCATGCTCATCTGATCCCAATAAATCAGTTTGATAATTAAGTATCCCATACCTATAAAGAAACTAACAGTTCCTGTAATCAGACTAATAAAAGTTGCTATTCTTAAAGGTACTTTCGAGTTATTGATAATCCCAAGTATTGCCATGTCATAAAGTGAATAGAAATTGTTTTTTGTGATGCCGTGAAGTCTAACAGGCTGATCATAAGGAATTTTTGTAACAGTATATCCCACCTCTGCGATCATTCCTCTAAAAAAAGGATAGGGATCTTTCATACTTCGAATTGCATCCATTACTTTTTTATCATACAACCCAAAGCCTGTGAAGTTTTTATAGACTGGAACTTCAGAGAGACGATAGAGTATAGAATAATATAATTCTCTGACTTTATACATTAGTTTATTTTCTTGACTCGAACGTTTAATAGCAAGTACAATATCTGACCCAGCTTCCCACTGTCGAATAAAATCAGAAATCATTTCAGGAGGATCCTGAAGATCAGCAACAATAGAAATAACAGCATCACCGTCTGCTTGTTGGAGTGCATACATAGGTGATCGTATATGCCCGAAGTTTCTTGAGTTTATAATGACTTTGACATGGGCATCCTGTTTTGCAATGTTACGTAAAATATCTACCGTATTGTCAGTAGACGCATTATCTATAAAGATATGCTCATAGTCATATTGAGAATGTTTGCTCATCTCTCTTTTGACTTTTGAAATAAGTTCTGCTACATTCATTTCTTCGTTATAGCAGGCGGTAACGATACTGATTTTTTTCATAAGTTAGTTTCCAAATACATAGAATTTATTTAATAAAAATGAGACTATTGCCATAGGTATCAAAAGTAAGAAACCAGCCAGATACATATTTATACCGAGTTTATCAAAAAAATATAAAAATAGAATACTTAAGAGATAAGTAATGAGGTAAACAGTAAAAAAACGAAAGAGAAGTCTATAATCATGTTTTTGAAAAACCAGTTTTCCTATAGAGTGAAAGTTAAATAAGACCCCTAAAATAGTTGCAAAAAGTGAAGCTATAATATAGTGGAATCCTATATATATAAATAAAGCAAAAAGTCCGTAACCTACAATTGTATTCAATATACCTACAACTATAAAACGGTGGAACTGTTTATCAAAAAGTAGATGTTTCATTAGGTATATTGTGTAATGAATTTATGGATAGTTTCAATCATATAATCAATATGTTCATCTGTCATACCAGGGAAGACCCCAATCCAGAACGCATCATTCATTAACTTGTCTGTTCGGGTGAGTGCCCCTGCAATACGATAATCTGTATTTAGGGTCAATGTCTGGAAAAGTGGTTGTCGTACAATATTACCAGCAAACAGGTTTCTGGTCTGTATACGATGGGTTTCCAGATAATTAACAATATCATTACGGGAAAAAGGTACATTATCTTTTAATGTGATGAGAAAACCGAACCAGCTTGGGTTTGCTTGAGGATGAGTTTTGGGGAGTAGAAAATATTTTTCAAGATCTTGTAGTCCTTCCAGCAAAAGTGAAAAGTGTTTTCTTCTAAGTGTGGTAAACTGATCGATCTTTTGAAGTTGTGCTACGCCAATGGCTGCTTGCATATCTGTAGTTTTGAGGTTATATCCAAAATGGCTATATACATATTTATGGTCATATCCTTTTGGAAGTGTCCCGAATTGTTGGTTAAATCGTGCTCCACAGGTATTGTCTACACCGCTTTCACACCAGCAGTCTCTTCCCCAGTCCCGTATAGATAGTAATATCTTTTTTAAGAGGGGGTTATTGGTATATACTGCACCACCTTCTCCCATTGTAATATGGTGAGGAGGATAAAAACTACTGGTTCCTATATCTCCAAATGTACCGGTCTTTCGACCTTTGTATTCAGATCCCAATGCATCACAGTTGTCTTCGATGAGCCAGAGGTTGTGTTTGTTGCAAAAAGCTTTAACAGTATCAATATCAAAAGGGTTTCCCAGTGTGTGGGCAAGCATGACTGCTTTGGTTTTTTCACTTAATGCTGCTTCAAGCATGGTAGTGTCAATATTGGCTGTTTGCAGTTCAATATCAACAAAAACAGGTATGGCACCGTATTGAACAATGGGGGCAACAGTGGTAGGAAACCCTGCAGCAACCGTGATCACTTCATCACCTCTGTGTATTTGTCGTTCTTGAAGAAGAGGGGATGTCAGTGCCATAAAGGCAAGAAGGTTTGCGGAAGAACCGGAATTGACAAGTAATGTCCATTGTGTGTCAAGGTACTCTGCCAAAGTTGTTTCAAACTCTTTAGAAAACCTTCCGTATGTAAGCCAGAATTCCAGAGAGCTGTCAACAAGATTGAGAAGTTCATTTTCATTATAGACCCGTCCTGCATAGTGTACCGGTGTTTCTCCCGGGATAAAAGTGTTTTGGCTTTGTTCTTGTTGTTTTAGTAACGCATAAGTTTTTGTCTTTTCTAAAATCTCTTGTTTTAGTTGTTCTAGTTTATTCATGAAGTGGGTTTCCATATTGTATGACATTTTTTTAGGTAAGGGTCACGCTTTACTGTTTCTATATCTATTGTATCAAGGTTTTCTTGAAAATATGAGAAGAGTTGTTTGATCCCTTCTTGGTGTGAGGTAAAAATCAAATCTGGTATCTCCTGTTTTATACGATCATTGTTAGATGTATATTCAAGATTCATTCCATCATTGAGTATATTGATCGGAACATTGTTCGGTCCAACTTCGTCAATGATATGTGCAAGATCAAGAATGGATATTTTTTGTCCGGTTGAAGCATTGTATATAGGATACTTCATATCATGAGTAAGAGTATGTAGTACAATCTTAATAAGGTCATCTATATAGATATAGTCAAAGAGTACATTTTGGTGTATAGTAATAGGTAATCCAAGTATGTTTTTGATGATAGCATTGGAGATAAATTTATAGCGATAATCTTCCAATTCACCATAACATCCGAAAATACGGAGATTAATAATGTTATCTGTTTGCTCAATATAGCGAGAGCAGATAGATTTGTAAAAACCATAATCATCTATAGGAAGTTGTTGCAAAGCTTCATCTTCTTTTACATTTATAACAGGTTTGTGTTTTCCATACTCTGCACCACTTCCAAGATGGATGATTTTTTGTACTTTTGGTGCTTGTTTTGCGATATTGAAAAACATTCTGAGATTATACGGAATAATATTGTCAAGACCTACTGTATTTCTACCTCCACCTTGATTGGCAGTATGTATAATGATATCAGGGTTATGTTTATTCATAAAGTCATCAACAGAAACTTCGTCAGATATATCAAGTTCTTTATGTGTTGGTGCCAATATCATATATTTCGTATGCTTCAGATGTTTTTGGAGTGAGCGTCCTATAAAACCTCCCCCCCCTGTAATAAATAATTTCATGGTTATTGTTGGAGTCTTTTTTCAAGCATTGAGATCCTTTTTTCATCTTCATTTCTAATTCGGTGGTAGTACCGTCGTTTACTTTTTAGCCAGAGTAATTCAAACTCTATACCTTTTAGCAGCCCTTTTTGATATGTTTGTGCACTGTCTATTGAATATACAACTTTTCGTGTCTCATATTTATTAAGTATATTTTCAGAGATTAAAGTCCGAATAAAATGTTCTGAGTTGGGAGAGACGGCTCCACCTAAAGCACATTTAAGATTATTTTGTTTGGCTACTTGAAATATTGTTCTACAGTATTCCAGCATTTGATCTGTATCTGCAAAGCTGCGATCTTGTTCCATAGAGGATGTAAAGTCTACTCTTCCGACAGTGATACTCGAAAGAAGGTTGATCTGTTCAAGTGAAAAAATTTCATCAAGGTTCTTAAAAGCGGTGATTGTCTCTAAATTGATAGCAAACTCTATATCTTCTCTATTGTCTTCAGCTACAAAAGTTTGAATCAGATTTAAGAATTTGTTGACAGCGAAAGATGTTTCTGCCATTGGAGCGACTATCCCTCCAACCCCTAGTGTTATAGCACTATAAACATCTGTAACAGCTTCTACTCCACCAATCTTTAAGATAATAGGTAAATTGACTTTTGAAGTAATATCTTTAAGTCTCATCAACTCTTCTTGTCTACTGCCTTCATTTTCATATTCAGCTTTGATCTCAATGACCCCATATTCTTCTTTAAGGCTCTTTAGAAGGTCAAGCATTTCATATTCTAATATATTCATTTCTATCCTCTTTTTGTTTCTATAATATTTGTGGCATCTTGTATGGTGAAACCATGAGAACCGACCAAAAAGGAGTCGCAACCATACCTTTTAGCCATCTCAATGTCACTTTCCATGCTATCTCCTACAACAATAATATTGTTTTTATCAAGATTGTGTCTTTGTGTGATCAGTTTTAGAAAAAAAGTATTAGGTTTTCCAACAAGAGTATAGTCTATAGAAGTATCCAATGAACCCAGAAGAGCTGAGAGAATCATATTGGCACCGGGACGAATACGCTGATTGCCAATGGGAAAGTTTTTATCGGCATTACTAGCAATAATGGGAAGATGTAGATTGTTGACAGCATAAAGTGCATTTTCTATTTTTTCATAAGAAATAGAAAAATCAAGACCTATCACTATTGCTTGTGCATTTTGGGGATTTGATACAGTATGGATTCCCATTTGAAAGAGTTCTTCTTGAAAACTTTCTTCTCCTAATAATAATACCTTGTTTATTTGATGTTGTATTAAATATTGTGCGGTTATGTATGCAGATGTATAGACAATTTCTTCGCAGGCAGTAAAGCCTAAATCTATCAGTTTGTCAGTAATCTGTTTTCTTGTTTTTGTACTGTTATTTGTCAGGAAGATCCAATCTATATTGGCTTCCATGAGTAATTCAAGGGCTTTTGGGGCTTCATTTGCTATTTGTGATCCAAAATAGAGTGTTCCGTCCAAGTCAAAAATGATTGTTTTATTCATCGATAGTCTTTATAATCATATTTTCTTTAAATTCATCTCTATCAAGGAAGGGATACATGTCTTCAAGAGGTTTAGATACTATTTTACCATCAGGTTTTACTTCTGATGAGAGTTTGGGTTCCATCTTTTCGGTAGGGGAAAGTATTACTTCACATATACAAGGTCCTTTGTTATCCAAGATGGTTTGAAGTCCATTTACAAGATTATGTTGATCTTCAAGACGATATGTTTTAAACCCATAAGCTTTTCCCAGTTTAAGAGTATCAGGAAAACTTACACCACTATCTTGATCTGCACCTACTTTATGACCCTTGAAAAATCCATTTTGTGTATTACGGATAGATATGTAGCCACCATTATTTAGAATAAAGATCTTAATTGGTAGATTATTATGTATGATTGTTTGCAGTTCTTGTAAATTCATTTGCAAACTACCTTCCCCTGTCACACATATAACGTCTTGTTTTTCATTTGCAATGCAGGCTCCGATTGCAGCAGGGAGATCATAGCCCATTGCAGCACATCCGGAATTGACAATTACTTTTTGGTTCTTTTTTAATCTCAGGCTTTGGTATGATGATACACAGGCTGTTCCATTCCCAAAAATATAAATACTGTCTTCAGGAGTAATATCTGAAATGACATCAAAAAAATTATAGGAGTCAATAGGGGTAAGTTCTTTTTTCCTTTTTGGTTCGATTGTAGGGTATTTGGATCTATATGTATGACACTTATCTACCCATTCTGTGTAAGATGGTAGCTCTTTATCTTCTATTTTCTGATATAGTTCTGTGATGAATTGTTTAGCATCCGCTTGTATTTTAATATCTGGATTAAGTGTGTGTTTCTCTAACTCATTCAGGTCTATATCTACAATGATCTTTTTAGCTTCTCTCCCAAAATATTCCCAGTTGTAACTAATGGAACGAATGTTCAGGCGTGTTCCAACAGCAAGGATAAGGTCACTATTTTGAACAGTGAAATTGGCCATTCTATTTCCAACAGTTCCATAACGTCCAAAAAAATATGGATGATCGTTTTTGATAATATCATATCGTGCAAATGTACTAATAATAGGTATTTTTAACTTTGAGACAAGATCTAAGAATTCATCTTTCGCATCGGCAAGAGAGATACCATTCCCGGCAATAATAACAGGTCTTTTCGCTTCTTGTATTGCTTGAATAACTTCGTCAAGGTGCAAGTCGTATTCAGGTTTTGAAGGAGGTGTAAACTCAATAAGTTCATCTTCATCAACTATCGATCCTTGGATATCAAGAGGTATGTCAAGCCACACTGGACCAGGTCTGCCTGATTTTGCTTCATAAACGGCTTTTTGAAGATGGTATTTAATGCTGTTTTTATCTGTGATCATTACAGCATACTTGGTGATATGTTTCACCATATCAATAATATTTACTTCCTGGTCTCCCAATTGCCTAAGATTCAGTTCCGGTTGTGAAGCTATAGTTGTTTCAAACTTGACTTGTCCGGAGATTGTAAGTGTTGGTATAGAGTCTACCCATGCACTGTATACTCCTGTAATAGCATTTGTCCCTCCTGGACCTGTTGTAACATATGCAAGACCAATCTTGTTTGTGACACGCGCATATCCTTCTGATGCAAATGTACAGGCTTGTTCATGGTGATTACAGATATATTCCAGGTTGGATTGTTTCCCGAGTGAATCGATCAGGTGCATATTCCCACCACCAGAAACCATAAATACGGAATTGGCAGTATCTTGATGTTCTGCCAAAAAATTGGCAATATAGTCACTAACCTTTATTTGACCCACAGAAGTTCCTTCTCTTTTGCATCTTTGATATATTGTAAAATATTTTTTGCTGTGTTGATATTATGACTCTCATAAAATGTTTTATACCATTCCGTTGTATGTTCAAATGTTTGTTGACTGTTCCATACTGCTTTCCATCCCAACTTTACTTTTGCTTTTGTGCAATCAAGTTTTAAAAGTGTAGCTTCATGTTTCTCTGATCCGGTATTTTCCACGATATTATAGTCAAATTTATTCCAGAACTTTTTGATATGCTCAACTAATTCCCCGACAGATATGATTTCATCATCATCTGGACCAAAATTCCATGCAGTGGCATACTCTTTTTTACCCTCAAGCAGTTTTTGTCCTATCAGAAGATAGCCGCTTAGAGGTTCAAGTACATGTTGCCATGGTCTAATGGCATGAGGATTTCTAATTGTAAGAGGTTGGTCTGTTTCAATTGCTCTTATAAGGTCAGGTATCAATCTGTCTTTCGCCCAGTCACCTCCCCCTATGACATTTCCTGCACGACAACTTGCGAGAAGTGTTGTATGGGTATTGCCGTATTCTGCTGGGTTGAAGTAGGAATTCCTGTAGCTGCTGGTAAGAATTTCTGCACATCCCTTGGATGAACTGTATGGATCAAAACCGCCCATGGGATCATTTTCACGATATCCCCAGATCCACTCTTTATTCTCATAACATTTGTCACTGGTAATATTGACAATAGCCTTCACTTGATGTAGTCGACAGGCTTCAAATATTTTTAGCGTACCTATAACATTTGTTTCATATGTTTCCACAGGATCAAGATATGACTCCAGTACAAGTGGCTGTGCTGCCAGATGAAAAACAATATCAGGCTTATATTCAGCAAAGACGTTGTTAAGTTTCTCTTGATCTCTAATATCACCAATAATAGAAGTGCTATCTAGTTGGAGTAAATCAAAATGAGAAGGAGTTGTGGGGGCTTCCAGTGAGTACCCTATGACATGTGCTCCCATCTTGGTCAGCCAAAGGGTCAACCAAGACCCTTTAAAACCAGTGTGCCCAGTTACTAGTACAGTTTTGTCTTTATAGATGTTTGAAAAAAGATTTTCTGTTACCATATTTTCCATGGAGCCTGTTTTTCTTTCCAGAGCTGATTAAGCTTTTGATTGTCACGGAGTGTATCCATACATTGCCAGAAACCATTATGTTTGTATGCTACGAGCTCACCATCTTGCGCCAGTTGTTGTAGCGGCCCTTGTTCTAGTACACAGTTTTCATCTTCTTCAAGGTAATCAAAGATCTTTGGTTCACAGACGAAAAAGCCACCATTGATCCAACCACCCTCACTTTTTGGTTTTTCGGTAAACTGTTTAACCTGAGTGTTATCTCCAAAATCAAGATTTCCAAAACGTGCTTCAGGCTGAATGGCTGTCATAGTAAGTACTTTTCCATGTTCTTTATGAAAAGCGACACTTTGGGTAATATCTACATCGGAAACCCCATCTCCATATGTAAGTAGAAAGGTTTCATCTTTTAAGTATCGCTCAGCTTGTTTAACGCGGCTGCCTGTCATCGCATCCAAGCCGGTATCTACCAGTGTAACACGCCATGGTTCACTGGTGTTGTTATGCACAGTCATTTCATTATTTTGGAGATCAATTGTTATATCACTTTGATGTAAAAAATAATTGGCAAAATATTCTTTGATAAAGTAACCTTTATAGCCAAGTAAAATAACAAAATCATTAAATCCATGTGCCGAATAGATTTTCATAATATGCCAAAGGATAGGTTTATTTCCTATCTGAACCATGGGTTTTGGTTTTATATCGGTTTCTTCAGCAATTCTGGTGCCGTACCCGCCGGCTAAAATAACAACTTTCACACGTATCCTCTTAATTCATTCCAAAGAATTTTCTTATATAATACTTTAGTATAGCTTGAAAAGCAAAGCTTACTTGTTAATTTAATATGATTAACTTAGTAATATAATAGAATAATGTACTCAATTTTAATAAAGAAAGAGACTCTTTATTGTTTATGATATCAAGAGTATGTAAAAAAGGTTTAATCTAATGAAAAAAGCATTTACAATGATCGAATTAGTTTTTGTGATAGTGGTAATAGGTATTTTAGCATCGATTGCTATTCCTAAATTTGCAGCAACCCGGGATGATGCCGTTATTAGTAAAGGAAGAGCTACTGTTGGTGCATTACGGTCTGCTATCGCAATACAAAGACAAAAAAAAGTTTTGAAGGGTGATTTTAGTGCTATATCAGGATCTGAAGCAGATAGTTTGCTTAATCCTTCTGTTACAAGTGATAGCAGCTGGACAAGAAGTGGAACTACATTTACATTCACTGCACCAGATGGAAGCACGTGTGCATTTAAAATTGAAAGTAATAAACTGGTTAAAAAAACATGTGGTGTATCAGGGATGAGTGATCTTTAATTTGAGTTTACTTTCTTGAGCTACTTCCAAATCGCGCTTTTGCGCTCTTCAGCACCTCTTTTAACCTATACTTGTGATCAAAAGTTACAAAGAGGACAAATCGTACAGGTTCCTTTAAAATCTACTCAAAAAGAGGCAGTTGTTCTTAAACAGGTGGAAAAGCCAGAGTTTGAGACAGAAGAGATCACCTCTGTCTCTGACAGCTTCTATACTTCTTGGCAGATGGATATTGCCAAATTTATTTCTGACTACTATTTTTCTTCTTTTTCTGAAGCGATTTCATTGTTTTTGCCCTATGGGCAAAAAAGTGTTCAGCGTTCAGCGTTCAGCGTTCAGAGAATACCCACACTGTCTTCTATGCAACAAGAAGCCTATAAACAACTCCTGAAAAAAGACCGTGCACTGTTGTTTGGTGTAACTGGGGCAGGGAAGACGGAGATCTTTATTGCATTGATGGCAAAGATGCTGGAGGAGGGGAAAACTTCTGTTTTTCTTATGCCTGAGATCTCGCTCTCGCCTCAGATGGAGAAGCGTTTGAAAGTCTATTTTGGAGATGCTGTGGCAATGTGGCACTCCAAGATCACCAAAAAGAAGAAAGCGCAGATACTTGAGGGGATAGAAGAGGGACGCATACGTATTATTGCGGGTGCGCGTTCTGCACTTTTTACGCCGTTACCTGATTTGGGGCTCATCATTGTGGATGAGGAGCATGATGACTCCTACAAGGCAATGACCAGACCTCGCTACCATGCAAGGGACGTAGCCGTGTTGATGGGACAGAAACTGGGAGCTAAGGTACTGCTGGCTTCTGCAACACCCAGTGCGACAAGTTTTCACAAGTATGATGTGGTCAAGCTTGACAAAGCGTATGTGCAGGCAAAGAAGAAGTACCGTTTTGTTAGTGGCGATACGATCAATGCGCCGATCATCTATGCACTCAGAGAGCATTATGAAGAGGGTGGACAGTCTCTGCTTTTTCTGCCGACACGGGGAAACTTCAAGTACCTTTACTGCCAAAGCTGCGGCAAGACCCATACCTGTCCCTACTGTTCTGTAGGGATGGCACTGCACCGTAAGAGAAGGCACATGAAGTGTCACTACTGTAACTACACGGAAGCCATAAGAGATACCTGTGTTCACTGTGGACATACCCCGTTGACCAGTGAGCGCATAGGGACGCAGGAAGCCATAGAACAGATAGAGTCATCTATTGAAGGGATCAAAATTGAGCAGTTTGACCGTGACAGTATCACCACGGCAAATAAGCTGGTCAAAGCACTAAAACGGTTTGAGAGTGGAGAGAGTCATCTGCTTTTGGGAACACAGATGTTGAGTAAAGGACATGATTATCCGGGAATTACCCTAAGTGTGATCATGGGGCTTGACCATATTCTTGGTATGGCAGATTATCGTTCCAGAGAACGGGCGATCAGTCTGCTTTTCCAGATTGCAGGACGTAGTGGTCGTGCCAAAGAGGCGGAAGTGCTCATCCAGACGGCCGATCCTTCCCAGTATGAGCCTTATCTGGGAGATTATGAGAATTTTCTCAAAGATGAACTGCTTTTTCTGGAGATTGCCGAGTATCCTCCGTTTGTTTCCCTGGCACGCATCCTGATCGCGCATAAAGATGAAGCCAAAGCCTCCAAGATCACACTTGATACGGTAACCAAGCTGAAACAGTTTGAAGATATCCAGATCGTAGGACATGGCAAAGCACCCATAGAGCGTATTGCCAACAAGTACCGATTTACTATTTTGCTACGAGCAAAGAACCGAGTTCCTCTCTTGAAAGCATTGCACAGTGTAGATAGCAGAAATGTTGA
>Ga0256843_1002486_pt1 | contig 13392 bp, 13 predicted proteins | sample AlvinellametaG_FD_191572 | JGI IMG/M metagenome (GOLD analysis project Ga0256843, IMG submission 191572) | Pompeii worm associated microbial communities from hydrothermal vent at the East Pacific Rise, Pacific Ocean - Alvinella | ecosystem: Host-associated > Annelida > Integument > Unclassified ... | reverse complement strand
TGTCAATCAGTTTAAATATACCAAAAAAGAGACTTCAAATATAATAGGAAGTCTCTACACCTCCACGATATCACACCCCTCCTCCAAAAGATAGACCAGGTATCCGCGTACCCTGCTTTGCGTTATAGAAGCGATCGCCTGTTTATAGAAGCCGACCTGCCTGTGGTACTGTTCATCATGCCCTTTGGCCGACTTGTAGTCCATGACGACCCACCCGTCTGCCTGCTCCACCAGAAGATCGATATAACGCAGTTCACCCTTGTAGCTGATAGCACGTTCTTTCGTCACACTGCCGATACTTAGACGCTTAAAGGTATCATTCTCAAGCAGATACAGGATCCGTCTTTTGATACTTGCGAAGTCATCTGCGTCCAGATAGGCTCCGTAACGGTTCATCGTCACACTGATCGCTTCATCCACAGCAGCCGCCTCGAAGCTGTTCATCATCTCCAGAGCATAGTGGATCGCCAGACCGAACTCTATGGCATGCTGGTCTCTCTCCTCTGTCGACTCCTCTTTGATGATCTCGCTCTGTTGACCGTAGTTTCGTCTCTCGTAAGCCAAGGCCGCGACAGCTTCTCTTGGTACCACTGGGCGGGCGACCACCTGCTCTTCACCCCAGACCTGATCTTCGAGTCCCAGAGCCTCAAACTTTGACTCCTTGGGCTTCTGTATGACATAGAGCCGCTTCTGCGCACGGGTAAAGGCGACATAGAGCGCATGCATGTCGTCCTCATGGCTCAAGCGCTCCTCAGCTTCGATCGCCTGAGCATAAGCCAGATCGAAACTGCTGCGTTTTTTCATCCGTAAGAAGATGTTCCGGAGCGTGATACCGTCATATTGGTAGATGAGTGTGCTGGTGTCCGCCTTTTTTCTGCCAAGGCGGTCCATGACGATGACATTCTCGAACTCCAGACCTTTGGACTTATGGACGGTCAATACGCGGACACCATGCAGGTCACCCTGTGCTGCTGTCGTATCCATACGTTCATACTCGAACAGAAACTGCTCGATATCACTGTAGTTGCCAAGAAGCTGCAAGAAGAGCAGCAGGTTCAGGTCTCCGTCAAAGAGCTTATAGGCTTCGATCACCTTCAAAAGTTCAGAGGCGAGGTCATTACTGTCGATGTCACATGGCTGCAGCCTGCCCGGTTCAAGCTCTAAAAGAGCAAAGAAGTTACGTGCATAGATCGCCTCTTGAAAATAGGAGTACTTCAAGTACTCTATCAAGGCCCGGATGTTCTTCTGGTTGATGAGCAGAGAGGTGGTCTCTGTCACCACATCGATACCGAGGGCACGAAGCACTGCTTCGACCTCTGTCCCGTCTTTATTGGTCTGCGTCAAGACAGCGATGTTGTCCGCCTCCTCTCCTTTGGCGATCAGAGCCTGTACCTTCTCAGAGACCCCCTCCAAGGGCGCTTCACTGCTGCTTACTTCGACATAGCCTGCTCCGGCTTTGGGACGGACCAACTGTGCTTTATAGCCCTTGATCCTCTTGTCAAAGACCTTGTTGACGAAATCGACGACATTAGCATCACTTCGGTAGTTGGTCAACAGGTCATCAACGCTCACACCATACTTCTGCGTCACATGGTGAAAGAGCTCTTTCGTCCCTCCGCGAAAGCGGTAGATGGACTGTTTGACATCTCCGACGATGAAGAGAGAGCTGTGATCACTAATCCCCTTGCCTGCCGCGATCTCATCGATGATGGGCTTGAGGATCTCAAACTGTACCACCGAGGTGTCCTGGAACTCATCGAGCAGGACATGGGCGATCTTGGCATCGAGCCTGAAGTAGAGGAACTCGCTGTCCACACGCTCTTTCAGGAGCATATAGACCAGGTTGGTGATGTCATCGAAAGAGAGCTCGCTCTCATCTTTGGCGACCATGAGCTTCGCCTCTTCGTAGAGCTCCAAAAGTCCAAAGAGCGTATGAAAGAAGTGGGCCTCTTTGGCACGCATATACTCCGGTAACAGCATCTGCAGGGTATGAAGTTCTTCATCCATCTCAGGCAGATACCCTTTTTTATACTGCCAGTACTCCAGACTCTCTTTTTCGATCCATGCTTTAGTCAAGATCGCTTCGACATCCTCACACTGCATCGTCTTTTTGGCACCCTCTGACATCTTGGAGGCCATCACCATCTGCTGCAGGGCAGTGAGATGGAGCATGATCTGCTCTTCGAGCGCACGATAGTCACGCTTTTCAAACTCCAGACCCTGCAGCTCTTTACGTTTGGCGTAAAGCTCGTTGAGCAGAGAAAAGAGATCGGAGAGACGTTTGGAGGCCATCATCGAGAGCGTGATAAGGTCACGCTCTCTGCCTTTGACCTTCGCCAGCGTCAAGAAGCGTGCCATCACCTTCAGCTCATGTTGTGAAGCAAAGGTCGAGAAGTTCGGCATAAGACCTGCATGCAGTGAGAATTTGCGCAGTATCTTTGCAAAGAACTTGTCGATGGTCATCACCTTGGCATCTGACTTCAAGAACTTTGCCAACACCTCTTGGCGCAATACCAGCAGCTCTTCGACACTGATACCGGTCACTCTCGAGACCTCAAAACGTTCATCACGGCGCTCCAGAGTGATCAGTGTCTCGATGATACGCTCCTGCATCTCGTTGGCAGCCTTGTTGGTAAAGGTGAGTGCCAGGATCTTGTCTCCCTCTTCTCCCATAAAGAGCAGAGACAGGTAACGCACCACCAGCGAGAAGGTCTTACCTGCTCCGGCACTCGCCTCATAGGCATGAAAAGGTATGAACTCGCTCATCACAGCCCCCTTTCGCAAAGATAGGCATATTCACAGTAGTTACACTCGCTCAGCTTCTCCGTCATCTCAAAATCATACTCCTTGGTTTCCTTGAGCTCTTCCAAGATCGTATAGAGCTTCTCAAGCTTCTCCTTCAGGATCGGTTCATAGACGATCTTGCCTTTGTTGAGATCATAGAAACCACACTCCTTCACCTCTCCGAGCGTCGAAGCGAGCAGATGGTAGAACTCCAGTTGAAAGTCTGTCGCGTTCTCCAGAGTACGCATCGTGTAGGTCATATATTTCCCACTCTTGTAATCCAGTACCTCAAGACCATCGACGGTACTGTCTATACGGTCGATCTCTCCGTATAGCTTGATACCGCATACCTCTCTTTCAAGCTTTCTCTCACATGAGTGTACCCGTACCTCTTTAAATCGTTCGATCTCATTCTCAAAGAAGGTGCTTAGTCGCTGCATCCAGAGCTTGTGAAGATATCTGTCCAGGACACTCCTTCCCCCGTTCTCTTCCAGCGCCTTCTCGACAGCACGTCGCAGTGCGGTGATATCACTAAAACTGTCATGAACTTCATAGACGCTCTGTAAGGCTTTATGGAGGGCAGTCCCTATCTCATGTTCCTGCGGCATGTCCTGTGCGATCTCATGGTTCTTCACCCCTTCGACATAGCGGTAATAGAACTTGCGTCTGCAGCTCAAGAAGGTCTTGAGACCTGTCGCCGAGAGTTTACGCCTGGTAAAGTCATACGGAGACGATATCTCTTTTCGCTCCACTTTCTCATAAGTGCGCAATGGCATGACGACAGGAGCATAGAGGGCATCTTTCTGTTCGTTCTCGAACGAGAGACCCAACTGCGTCAAAAAGCGGGAGGGGACGGAGTCTGTCGAAGCTACGTATGAGATGTAGAGTCTCTTGGCCTGAGTGAACAGTGAATGATAGTAAAGCTTCTGCAGGTCCTCACGCTCCTTGGTCGTAGGGAGTCCCGCTTTGTGCCGTGTGCCTGAGTTCAAAAAGAGGTCCTTCTCGCTCTTGCGAGGTACGGTACCCTCACTGAAGTCTACGACGATGACTCCCTCATATGCGACCAGTCTCGTCTCCAGGACACCCATGACGGTGATCTTTCCGCCTCTGACATCATCGATACTCCTGCTCTTTAATCGGTTGGTAAAGAGATGCAGTGCCGACTTAAGGGGTGCCTCACCCAGTACCGGCAGGATCCTCTCAAAGTAGTATAGCTCCTCTTTGACCAGCTCTATGACCGCACTTTCATGCTCCTTCTCCAAGAAAGGCAGCATCAATGCCGAGAAATCAAGACCCGCTACGGATGCTCTGTAGACGCCCTGCAACCCCTGCAGCAGTTCTCCTCCCACGCGGTTGAGTCGGGCCGTGTTCTCGACGGTCTGTGTCTCAAGGTAGGCCATGACTGCCTCAAGGCTCTCTACAAAGAGACTCTCACTTAAGGGGATCCCCATCGCAAAGTTGAAGTTGTTCTCTTCATCAAAGCGACTGAGATGGGCTGCGAAGCTCTCATCGGGCAGGACGACGACGATCTTCTCTGCGTCCATACCCGAGGCTATCAGCTCATACACTTTCTGTTTCACAAAACCGACCTGAAGCAGAGATTGTGAAAAGCTCTCTACCGTCGCTGATATCTCATTTTGCAGCGGTGTGACCTGAGACACGCTCAGTTGCTGCAAGTCTATGAGCTGTTCGCTCTCATCAATGATATCGATACCCAGAGCTCTAAGCTTTGAGCTTAATTTACTGTTAAAGTCATTGGCACGATATCGCAAGGTGACCGGGATGATCTTTGATACCTCCTGCAGTATCTCGAGTTCGAAGTTGGTCAGATAGCCCAGAGCGTGGAGTTCCACTGACCCCAGTGACCGGATATAACCTCTGTTAAGCTCATACTGCTCCGGCAGGAATATGGTATCTAACACCTTTTTCTCGTCACACAGGTCCCTGTAACGCCGATGAAGCTCTTGAAGTATCGCGATATGCTCTTCATAATCACCATAAGTATCTGCCAGTTCCAAGGCATCCACAGCCACCAGTTCACCACTGAGCTCCTCAAAAAAACGAAAGAGGTACGAAGCGTTCTGTGTAAAGGTAAAGAAGTTACGCTCGATGTTCAGTGCTGAGAAGTTCTTGAAGTCAGCCGCTTCGAGCAGCATCAGCGTCCGTCTGTCCTCATCAACCTTGATGCGACCTTCCACACGCAGTGCCCGTTGCAGGAACTCACCGATAGTCAAGTATCTGGAGAGGAAACCGTCATGTTGCTGTTCATGCAGGATATACGAACGTATGGCTCGTGAGGTAGGTAAGATAGTGGTGGTTGACATGGATCGCCTTACTGCTTAAGTAGGATATTATAGTCAGTTAAGAAGAACAGAAGAGGATATATGACAGATGGCCTCTACACAGGCCAGGCACCTGCCTGAGTACAGGGATCAGTACTCGAAGGCTCCGTCATTACGAGTATCGACCTTAAGGTTGAAATAACGTACATCATCGCCGACTGTGATGCGTGTCAGGATATTCCAACGACCGGGAAGGGGCAGTTCTCCTACCTCAAAAGTATAGATACCCTCTTCGATTTTCGTCGGAGCTTCAAAGGGGAGGTCTGTATTGTGATTATCAGGTCTCGTGACGATGATGTTCATCTTCGCTGTGTTGATGGCATTACCGGACTTGTCTACCAGCTGATAAGAGATGATCGCATTCTCCTGATCGAAGGTATGACTGTGATAACTGATCGTGTATTTACGGTCAAAAGCTATCTTGGCTGCGATGATATCGTTCGCATTCCTGTCATAGTGGTGATAGTCCTGCATATCCATGTCACTCATCTCTACTGGATGTTTTACTGCGATGACGACTGTCATCACGGATGCTGCGATGATAAGCAGGATCGATCCGACGATCGCGTAAGGCCAGATCTTACCTTGGGATGGTTTACTCATTATGATTCTCTTCTTTCTCTTTCGCTTCTCTCAGACGTGCACGACGACGACCTCTGAAGTAACCAAATATGGCAAACAGAATTGTGCCGTAAAAGATATAACGGATGACATCGATCGCGATCTGGTTGCCGTTTCCAGCTGCTGTATCCAAAGAGACACCGTGCGCATCTGCGATCTGTTCAGCAGTCTCTGAATAGCCGTTGAACATCGCGACAGCATATTTCTCTACCACATCTTTACCCTTGGCACGTTCCGCCAATACAGGGAGTACGACACCGCCGTAGTTGCTCATCTCCTCTTTAACATCGTCAAAACTTTTAGCGAACATGACCGAACTGATCACCGCACCGATAAACGAAGCATTTGGACTCAAGATCATATCTCTGTCAAACTGCTCATACACAGACGACGGAGAAGCGACGATCTGGACCTTCTTTGGCAGTTCCGCAAAGATCACAACGACAGCAGGCTGAGGCATCTTCTCTGCAATCTCCATAGCATAGTCAGCGACTGATACATTCGTATCCAGATCACGTAACATGACCAGATAGAGAGAGACACCTGTCTTCTCAAAAAGCTCTTGACCAATAGGGTTTATGACTTCTGCGAAGCTCTCTTTTTGAACAACATCATCTTGATATAGATACTCTGCAAAAAGTGAAGTGGAAAAAAATAGTGTGAGGATGAGGGCCGCTAGCCCTCGTGTGTTACGCAACCAAGTGACCTTAGCCGACGTAAAGGTGACCAGGAGTCACAACAGCATATAGTGTATACATCGCCATGAAGAAAAGACCCCATGCCAATACTTTATCCATAATTTGAATCATCATGAACTCCTTATTTAACCATAACTCTATGAGAGACATTAGCTGTATCGATCATCTTGATCGAGCCAGCGTCTTTGATCTCATAGTAGTTGTTAGCGTTAGCGTTCTGTGTAGCGATAGACGCTACAGTCAGACCTGCCAAGATGCTGAGCAGCAACACAGTCGCGATCAACATCCCCGTAATACCATCTAAAACGAATACACCTCTGTTTTCATTCATCATAGGCTCCTTATTTGCTCAAGCTAGAAACGTAAGCACTGACTGCTTCGATCTGCTTCGCGTTAAGACGGTGGAAAGCTGGCATCGTACCGATCGCACCTTTTTTACCATCTTTAAGTACTGAAGATACAGTAGCTACATCGAAACCGTTGATCTTTGGTCCGGCAAATGCCATACCTTCACCATTAGCCCCGTGACATGAGTTACAAGTACCTTTTTCAAAAAGTTTGGCACCTTCAGTATCATTCTCAGGTAGACCAGCAGCGACATAGTCAACCAACTTGTTCAACTCAGCCTCATCGGCGAATGAGTAGTTAAGACCCATCGGCATACCGCCTGGGAAGTCGCTTTTGAGGTTGTTAGCACCGTTCATAACGACATACATCACACTCTCTTTAGAGATACGGTGGTTCAGGTCTGCTGCCTTGCCATCGATACCATCAGCCGTTAGACCGTGACATACCTTACACTCTGCAAGGAAGACAGATTCACCCATAGCTACAAGCTCTTCACCCTGAATACTTGCGTACTTGGCTTCGAACTTCGCTGCGTGTGCTGCTGAATCTTCATTATACTCACCGATCTGTGAATATGCGTTTACCGGATAACCGACAAGGAAATACCACATACCCCAGATCATCGTACCTAGCATAACAAATGCCCAACCAGCAGGAAGTTCATTCTTATACTCACCGATACCGTCCCAGTTCTCGTCAGCAAGCTTACCAGACGCTGTGTCTGTCTGCATTTGACGAACATACTTGATCACCACAAAGACTGTGATGATTACAAGTGCGACTGCACCTGCAACAGCAAGCATGTTAACGATATCACCATTTAAACCGCCCTTTGAGCCACCTACTGATAACCAAGTAGCACCCAACATAACGACGGCAGTAATAATACCCGCTAAGGTTAACTTATTCATATTATTCTCCTACCTTTTTTGTCTCTTCATCAGAGACCTTGTTTACCGGTTCGTCGGTAATGTCATCATTAAGTGCCATATTGCCATACGCTTCATAATCGATGCCAGCAGCATCTTTCTTCTTACTGTATAGATGATAGATGTACCCGTAAAGGGCCACTACCATAAAGACAGTGATACCAAAGTAACCGTATGCTTGAAATGTTGCAATATCCACTTAAGACGCTCCTTTTACTTCAAGCTGTTCAGGTATGCGATGATCGCAACGATCTCAGGGATCTTACCAGCAGCAACTGCATCTTGAACACTTTTGTCTTTCATGTCTGCAGCTACCAACTTAGCCTCTTCCAACGCTGATGCACGTGCACCGTCAAGTGAGTCTGCAAGTGTCACAGTCTCTTTTGAACCGTCTTTCATAGGAAGTGGTGTGTTGTAAGGTACAGAGAAAACATTTTTAACCGTAACTTGCTCAGCATATGCAGTGTCGATATCTGCTTCGTTCGTAAACATCCATGGGTAACCTGGCATGATAGAACCTGGTACTACTGACGCAGGGTCCTTCATATGGTTCTCGTGCCAGTCAGTCGTACGGTAGTTACCTACACGAAGAAGGTCTGGACCAGTACGCTTAGAACCCCAAAGGAATGGACGGTCAAATGCGTACTCACCACTTAGTGAGTAATCGCCGTAGCGATCTGTCTCAGCTTTGAATGGACGGATAAGCTGTGAGTGACATGCATTACAAGAGTTCTTGATATAGACATGACGACCAGCCAACTCTAACGTTGTATAAGGTTTAGTACCGATGACAGGCTGTGAGGCCTGTGCAAAGTTAGGCACGATCTCAATAAGACCTGCAAACGCGATTGTAACAAATACACCAACTGCAAAGAAGAATGGGTGTTTTTCTAACCAATGAAACATATTATCCCCTTTCCTTACGCTGCCATAGGTGAAGCGTTCTGAAGTTCATTCTCTTCAACGCGACGACCAGCAGTCATAGTTTTGTACATGTTCCAAGCGAACAAGAACATACCGATTAGGTAAAGTGTACCACCAACTGCACGGATCGTGTAGTATGGGTGAAGTACTGTAACAGTATCGATGAACGAGTAAGCAAGGTTACCGAACTCATCGTGAGCACGCCACATCATACCTTGAGTGATACCTGCGATCCACATAGAAGTGAAGTAGAGGATAACACCAAGAGTCTGAACCCAGAACTGTGTGTTCATCATCGACTTAGAGTAGATCTCACGCTTGAATACACGAGGCGCCATGTGGAAAAGTGCAGCCATAATCATAAATGCGACCCAACCAAGGACACCGTCATGTACGTGACCGACGATCCAGTCTGTAAAGTGCGCAATCGCATTGACCGATTTGATCGCCTGAATAGGACCTTCAAGAGTCGAGAACATGTAGAAAGTTGAAGCAAGGACCATGAACTTGATCAGTGGTGAACTTGCTACCTGCTGCCACTCACCCTTCATTGTAAGAAGCATGTTGATCGCAGAACCCCATGAAGGCAAGATGAGGATCACTGAGAAGACAGAACCCATTGTTTGCATCCAGTCAGGTACCGTTGAGAAAAGGAGGTGGTGACCACCAGCCCAAAGGTAGACGAACATAAGACCCCAAAAAGAGAGTAGAGAGAGCTTGTATGAGAATACAGCCTGTCCTGACTCTTTCGGTAGGAAGTAGTAGATCATCGCAACGATAGGCACAGTGAATCCGAATGCGACCGCATTGTGACCATACCACCATTGGACAAGTGCATCATTCGTACCGGCATAAGCAGAGACAGAGTGATACCATGCACCAATACCGCCAGAAGCGAAGTATGTAGGGATCTCCATGTTGTTGAAAAGATAAAGCATAGCGATACCAAGGAAGGTCGCGATGTAGTACCATACCGAGATGTACAGTGACTTCTCACGACGGATACCGATAAGACCAAAGATACTCATACCCCAAAGTACCCATACGATAACGATAGCGATATCGATAGGCCACTCAAACTCAGCATACTCTTTTGATGTCGTGATACCCATAAGTAGAGAAACAACAACTGCAGCTACACCAACGATGTAGAGCCAGAAGTGAAGTTTTCCAATGAACATCAAGAACTTAGACTCTGCCATTGATACTTTAAGTACACGTTGACCAACGTAGTACCAAGTTGCAAAAATACCACTAAGGGTAAAACCAAAGATAACCGCATCCGTGTGAAGTGGACGAAGACGAGAGAAGTTTGTGTACTCTGCTGCTCCACTACCCAAGAACGTATTCACACCTGGAAATGCTAGTTCCCATGCCAAGATAACGCCGACAGTCATACCTACAATACCGAGTAGTACCGTCATTAGCATAAACATCTTAGCTACAGTGTAATCATACTCTAAAGGACGATTTTCCATTTACAGCCTCCTAATAAATTCAAAGCGTAAGAATCCCTATTATTGAAATAGAGGATTTTTAGACGGTATGATAATAGCTATAGTTATGTTTGATACTTCTTAAGGATCGCCGCTTTCATGAGGTTGTTTGATTTATATAATATATTTAAGTAGTAGTTAAGCTTAATGGGAAAAAAAGAAACACTACAGAGGAAGTAGTAATGCTTAAACAGCGACTTTTCTCGCTATCGTACGTCAAAACAGGAGGCTTGTCTTGACGCAGTTTTTCTCTTATTTAGCACCACATTTCCCGCTGCCGCATTTTCCGGCACCGCATTTCATACCCTCATCCTTAAGCGTGGTCTCTGGCTTGCTGTCACTGTTTTTGGTACCACATCTCCCCGCACCGCATCTCATCACAGGCGGTGTACTCTCTTTTGGGGTCTCACTCTTCTTTGCCCCACACTTACCCATACCGCAACGTCCGGCACCGCATTTTCCGGCACCGCACTTGCCCATCTGGGCAGCATCTTTTGCTTTTTGTTCCACAGAGGTGTTTTTCCAATAGTCAAACTGCATGTAGGCCTTCATCAATGTCCAGCCGCCAAAGATGATGATCGTGATCGCCGCGAACTGGATCATCAGTGAACGAAAGCGAGTCTGTGAAAAGAGCCCTACCGCAAAAGCGAAACTAAAGAGTGTTGGTATGGTAAAGATACCGAAGATCGCCATGACGATGGCACCCCAAAGAGCAGACTGTGTCGTCGTAGCCGTGACCAGCATCGTATATACAAGACCACAGGGGAACAGCCCGTTAAGGACACCCAAGGTATAGAAACTGCTTGGTTTAGCCGACTTGAGTTGGGACGTAAATATCTTTTTGAACCACGGCTGTCTGGTGATAGGGTACTCGATAGATGTCAGGAACTTCAGCTTCCCTGCAAAAGAGAGTCCCATCAGGATCATCAAGACACCGGCAATCGCGAACATGATAGCACGGACAAGCGGAGAGATGTCCCACAATGAACCAAAATAACCGAACAGTGCCCCAAGTGCCGTATAGGTCGTCACACGACCCAGGTTGTAAAAAAGATGGTAGGTAGCTTGAGAGAACTTGTTCTGTTCAGGTTTGATCTTGGCTGTGGTATAGGTGACGATAAAGCCGCCACACATACCGATACAGTGTCCGATAGAGCCTAAGAGAGCAAAAGTGATGATAGCAGTGAATTCTATGCCGTTCATAAAAGTCCTAAGGAGGGTGTCTTTCTGTTACGCTTTGAGTGAAAAGTGTAACGAAGAAGTGTTACATTAGTGTTAATTCCCTTCTAGCCAGCAAGAATCGAAGGGTATTGAGCCCTACGCTTTTAAGAGCTCCAGGAACTCACCGAAGATATAGCGAGACTCTTTAGGTCCCGGACTTGACTCCGGGTGATGCTGAACACTGAAGATCGGTGCATCATTGTAACGCAGACCTTCGATCGTATCATCAAAAAGGTTTGTGTGGGTCACCTCTGCGATCTCTGTAACAGAGTCAGGAACATTGTAGTTGTGGTTCTGTGCCGTGATCTCGACCATACCGGTCTTGACGTTCTTGACCGGATGATTTCCGCCATGGTGACCGAACTTCAGCTTGAAGGTGTCATGACCATGAGAGATAGAGAGGAGCTGGTGACCCAGACAGATACCGAACATCGGTACCTTCGCAGCGATCAGTTTCTTTACCTGCTCCTGCTCCTCTTTTAAGATCAGAGGGTCTCCCGGTCCGTTCGACAAGAAGACCCCATCGATCTCTTTGGCTTTGACACGTGAGATCAGTGCATCTGCGTCAAAACTGTTCGGCATCACTTCGACTTCGATCCCGGCCTGTGTCAGCTCGTTCAGGATGTTACGCTTCACACCGAAGTCGATAGCGACGATCTTGGCTTGTGGCGCAGGGGCATCGTTGTACTTGAAGTTGACCGCGTCATAAGTACCGTCAGTGTGTTTATAGCTCTCTTTGGTACTTACTTCTTTGATGTAGTTCACCTCTTCGATACGCGGTGATGACTCAAGGACCTTCTTAAGCTCCTCTTTGTCACTGATCTCTGTCGAAGCGACCATCATCATCGCACCTTGGGCACGAAGCATCTTAGTGAGGTAACGTGTATCGATGTCGCAGATACCCATGACATTGTGCTCTTTCAAAAAGTCAGAGAGAGAACCTTCTGCACGAAAGTTAGAGTAACGCTCATGGTATTGACGTACGATCATCCCCTTGGCATGTGCCGAAGAAGACTCCATATCTTCTGCATTGACACCGACATTACCGATCTCCGGTGCTGTGAACGTGACGAACTGACCGGCATATGACGGATCTGACATGATCTCCTGATAACCGCTCATCGAGGTATTAAATACGATCTCACCGACAAGTGTCGTCTCCGCGCCAAATGATACTGCCTCTAAAAAGGTCCCATTCTCAAGATAGATAAAAACTGGTCTCATTATGCAAGTCCTCTCTTTTGTAGCTCTTCGTTGTAAAGTTTCTCATGGATGATGTCGAACTCTTCTGTTCCGGGGATGATGCGACGTTTGTATGAACGGATCTTGTCCATGACAGCATCATCGATCTCATCATTGCTCGCGATATAACCTGTGATCGCGTTGTAGATGATGTTCTTGATACGGTTCTCTGTCACGTCGAAGTGGATCAGGTCCTCTTCGTAAAGCTCGTCGAGGATCTTGTGTGCGATGTCAGAGTAACGGTCCTCATAAGACAAGATCACACCGAACTCAGGTGCCAGCTTCTTCTTGATCATGAAGAAGAGCTGACGCTCATCAGCCAGCATCTCTTCGATGTCATCTTCGTTGTCATCGAGCATCTCGTTGACGCGTTCTTCGAGTTCATGCTCTTTTTTGACGCTCTCTTCAAAGACCTTTTCCGCCTCATGCGCGATAGGCTCAAGCCCTTTGGTCATCGTGACCAAGCCACTTTTGTTTAGTTCGATAGCGATTCTGTTTGCAATACGTGGGACGTGTGCGAGAGTGACTTTCATAGCGATGACCTCTAAGATTATAATTTTTTGGATAATACTGTAAGTTTGGTTAGAGGGAGGTAAAAGTGTCTTATGGACACTTTTTGAGTGCAGCCTTCAAGAGTTTTTTCTAAAGTTATACTTCATTTCTAGATGAACTTCTTTAATTACTTCATATCACTAGTATGTCACTTTTTCTCTCTGCTTGTACAGAGAGAAAACCTAACGAAAAAGAGAGAGTACAATACCCTCCGGCACTATTATCTATAAGGACT
>Ga0256843_1002485_pt1 | contig 13396 bp, 16 predicted proteins | sample AlvinellametaG_FD_191572 | JGI IMG/M metagenome (GOLD analysis project Ga0256843, IMG submission 191572) | Pompeii worm associated microbial communities from hydrothermal vent at the East Pacific Rise, Pacific Ocean - Alvinella | ecosystem: Host-associated > Annelida > Integument > Unclassified ... | reverse complement strand
TGATTTTGATATATACCAACCCAATACTCAACCTCATGTGTATCTGATTTGTATGTTTTTGTAATAACTCCAGATACCTTATCTGGATCACTACTTCTATTATATATCCAAGTAGATATTGTTAAATCACCTGTTATACTTAAAGATTTACTATCTTTTGCATATACAAAGTCATACTTATCAGGCTCTCCATTTAACTCTACTGCCCTTTTACTACCATCAGCCCCAGGAGCAACAATAACCGCACCCTTGCTACTACCATTATGAAAATTACCAATATTATTAAAACCACTCTTATCTACAACAGTAGCACCAACTGTATCATTCACATCATTATCTTCAAAATCATAAAATAATACATTTTTTGCATATCCATTTATACTAAAAAGCAAGACAAAAGCTAAAAAAGAGCGTTTAAACATATAAAATCCTTTAATACCATTTCAAAAGCATGAAATATCTAAATATTTAAAGTATTTTATAACATTTAATAAAAAGTTCCATATTTTCTGGCATTTTGAAAGTTTTTTTAAAAGAATATAACTTTAAAGAGAGTTTTTAAAAATAAAATTAGCAGAAATTAAGTTTATAATAACCCAAATAAATACCCACTAACCCCTCGTAAAACCTAACACCTAACACCTAAACCCTAAAAAGCCCTAAAAACCAACTCCGGTCTATACTCAAAGTGCATTGTATCATAGTGATACCACTTTCCACCCCAAATAAAGCCGTGGCGTTCAAAAATATCTACAATAGCTTTTGGAATTTTATTTTGATATCTATATACTCCTTTACTCCAGCGCCAATATGCAGAGTATTTAACATTAATATCAATTGCTGCTCCAAAAGAGTGAACACTTAAGCGAGAAGTTCCAGCAATATAGCGCCACTTAAAAGTTCCACCTATTGGTGTTAAAAATTTTTTATATTGAGGTGGCAATGCTTTTAAATCTCTATAAACAGCCATCAAAGCTTTTGCTACACCCTCTTTTTGTGTAACTTTAATATAAGAGCCAAACCAAGGAATAGTTGTTAAACTTCTCTTAACTTCACTTGCACTATGCCCATAAAGCTCACGAAAGAGAGGCTCAAATCTAATACGCCCTGGGTCAAAGTTTTTAGGCAATCTCTTAACCCACCCTCTTGGATATCTATATTTAAACATATCCTCAATATCTGGATTATTTAATAATTGATTAAAACTTTTTATTTTACCATCATCATAGATAAAGCTCTTACCATTACTTAAAATAATTTTATTATCTCTACAAGCCACAATTTTAGAGTAGCTATTTACCAACTTTTGAGCATTTTTATCACACGCCCCAAAGACAACTACACTCAATATTATACTTAATGCTATTTTTCTCATATTCCAATACTCTCTTTCTTGCTAAATAAAGCATTTCCACTATCTTCATGCCAATTTAAAATATGCTCCCACGCCTCTTTTGCGCTATCTACCATCTTAAATATATCTAAATCTTTTTTAGAAATCATCCCCTCTTCAAGCAAAAACTCTATATTTAAAAAATTTTTCCACCACTGTTTGCCAACTAAAACTATTGGAATTTCTTGCATTGAGCCTGTTTGTTTAAGAGTTAATAATTCAAACATCTCATCCATTGTTCCAAAACCTCCCGGATACACAACCATACCTTTAGAACGCTGAAAAAAGTGAAATTTTCTTATTGAAAAGTAGTGAAATAGCATACAAAGCTCTGGAGTAATATATGGATTTGGGTGTTGTTCAAAAGGAAGCTTAATATTAAGCCCAATAGAGTTTGCACCAACCTCCCAAGCACCTCTATTTGCAGCTTCCATAATACCAGGACCTCCACCTGTCATAACCATTACACGATTATCCTTTTCACTCTTTCCGCTTCTTCCAATAATTCTTCCTAACTCTTTGGCATCTTCATAAAAATAGCTATTATCAAGAGCTTTAGTTGCCCTCTTAAGTTCAACTCCATTAATACCATTTTTCATAAGTTCATCAACTTTAGCTTTTGCAATATTTTGTGGCAGAGTTCTTGCACTGCCAAATATTGCAATAGTATGCTCAATTCCAAACTTCTTCATTGTAAGCTCAGCTTTTAAATAATCAAGCTCTAAACGAACACCCCTTGTTTCATACTCTTTTAGAAACTCTTTATCATCTTCTGCCAACTTATATGTAGATGAATTAACTATTTTTTTTAACTGCTCTTGCTCTTCTTTGCTATAGTAATTTATCTTATTCAATCTTTTATCCTTATTTAATTTATAATTCTATTTAAAAAATAATAATATATTGATTATTCTATATGGGTTAAAATGAAACCTTAAACAAAATCTTATCCAAATTTTTTATCCAATATTTTGCTTATAATACAAATTTGTTACAATTATACAAAATATGCAATTTAAGGATATAAATGAAGCTAGATATTACACCTGTAGTTAAAGCCCAGCAAGTAGATTTTAAACGCCCACCTCTTGAATTTTACAAAGCTATTGGAGAAGAAGAGGGAATGAAAGAGCTAATGTATGACTTTTATGATAAAATTTATGAAAGCGATATATCACACTTCTTTCCTCAAGATGAAGATGAATTCCAAAAAGTAAAAGAGAAAAATACAAAATTTTTTATTCAAATTTGTGGTGGTCCAAAGGTTTATGAAGATGAAGCTAAAGGAATGGATTTAGATGAGTATATGGTGCGTCTTCATGATGATTTCTCAATTACAGAAAAATCAAGAATTGAGTGGTTAGGAACCATGAGAGATGCAATTAATGATATTGCTATAAAAAAGAAAAATGTAGATGAAAAACTTATAGAAGAGTTTTGGGACTATTTAGAAAAATTCTCAAAATTAACAGTAAATACCTTCTCAGATGGTAGCCACTACTACGCAAACTTACTAGATAAAAGCGATAGCCGACTAGGAAATTAAGGGCAAATCTTCTGCTATTATATTAAAGTGGGACTTTAATCCCACCAAGTCCAAAATATGGATGAGGCTAAACTACAATACTATTTACTTAGGCTTTAAAATATAAAAATCCCAAACTAAGACTTTACTCTTATATTGCAATCTTTTTGCTAAGGTTAAAACCTTAGTTCCTTTTTTATCTTAAAAAAATCTTTTAATTTACAAAACTTTTTCCTTAGTTTAATGGTATAGAGTAACTCTAAAGTAACTTAACATAGCCATTCTCTATGGCTATTAACCCCTCTAGCTCTGCTTCATATATTTTATCGCCAAATTTTACTAAAGCTTCATTTAGAGTCGGGCTTTTTTCTAAAAAGAGTGTAAATTCATCTTTTTTATCTTCAATTTTTCCAAATCTATTTGCAAACTCTTCTATACTATAAATTGCTTCTGCTTTTCCATCTTTTAGTAAAGCATTTGTGCCTAAACTCTCATTTAAACGATGTGGCAAAACATAAATCTCTTTACCCATCTTTAGCGCATACTCTACACTTCTTAAACTACCACTATTCAAATCAGCTTCTGTTACAATTAGCACCTCTCCAAGCGCTACAACTAGCTCATTTCTTTTTACAAAGCTCCACTTTGTTGCCCTAAATCCTGGCTCAAAAAAACTTATAACTAAACCTCTTTGCTCAATATCACTTATTAAATTTTTATTTACTGCAGGATATCTAATATCTAAGCCATTTGCTACAACAGCAACTGTATTTTCTGCTTTAGCTCCCATATGTGCTATTGCATCTACACCCATAGCTGCACCACTTACAACCACAACTCCTCTTTTTGCTAACTCTTTTGCCAATTTATATGTCCAATCTTTTGTATATGAGCTTGGACGCCTTGTGCCAACTATTGATACTTTTGGCTTTTGTAACAACTCTTTATTACCTAAGTAAAATAACCTATCAGGCACTTTTGACATACTCTTTAACTCTGCTATTTCTAAACTTAACTCTCTTATCATAACTGGTCTATATATATTAAATTTAAAGATTTTAATTTATGCTTTAAGCTCTCTAATGCTTTAAAAGTTTGTATATGCGGATGCCCAATTACTACTGCATATCCTCTTCTTTTTGCCAAAGCAATAGCTTGATTTAACTCTTTTTCTATACTTTTAAAATTTAATTTATTATCAATAAAAAGATCAGCTTTTAAATAGCGCCTACCAAACTCTTTTGCAATTTTTGGAATTTTTGTTCTATCTGTTGTGCGACTATCTACAAATTTAAAGCCATTATCTAACAAAACCTTATACAACTCTTTAGATGCACGATAATTTGAGGTAAAAACACTTCCAGTATGATTATTTATATACTTTGCACTAGGAAAAAGCTTTCTTATCTCTTTTACTCTACGCTCTATTTGCTTATTTGTATAATTTATAAATATGGTTTTATGCATTTTATTCATCTGTTTACTGCCAGATTGCAAAGGTAAATGCACCATATAGTGCTTTAATCCACGAGCTAAAAGATAACTCTTCATATTCATTTTACTTGGTGGAAAAATAGATGGTGTAATATGTAAACCAAGTTTTTTTATCATATTTAACTGATAACTATGTGAAATATCATCAATAATAATAACCAATTTTGCTCTACTACTTTTATACTTTTTCTCTGCTATTTTATTGATACTATTTTTTACTTTTACTACATCTTTTTTGCTTTTATTAAAATCTCTCTTTTTAAGTAAAACTCTCTTAAGAACTCTTTTATGCTCTATTTTTTTATTGCTTTTTAAATTTTTTATTACTTTTTTTGTCTCTTTTTCTATCTTTTTAATCTCTATACTCTTTAACTCTTTTTGGGTATCTACTTTAGCACTATCACCAAACTCTTCAACTACTTGATAAGATTCATCTGCCAAAAGAAGAGTAAACAAAGATAAAAAAATTATTAAATATTTTAAAATCAATGATTGCCTTTTTTGGATATAATTTTACTTAAAGGAGTTTAATGGAAGATAAAAAAATATTGCTAAATGAAATAAAAGAGCTATGGAACACAAAAAATATTGATAATTTCGATATATCACCCGAACTTTTAGACTATTTAGAGTTAAATGATTTAAAAAAACTTAAAGCAAAAATTTTAGAATCTAAAAATAAATTAAGTAAAGATCAAAAAGAGTGGTTATCAAAATTTAGAAAAAATAGTTAAAGAGCAAATGCTCTTTTGAGTAACAACCCAACTTCATGGGTTTAAATAGTTTTATACTATTTAAGTTTTTTTAGAATAAATTAAAAGGACAATCAAATTATAACAATATTTGCAAATAGTATATTAAAATATTTCAAATTTATATATTTTTTTTAAAAAATTTCACTTTTTAATATTTAGAGGTAGATATATTATCTCTTTTTTGAAATTTCTAAATAATCCTCAGCATCAAAAGCCTCTACTCCTCTATCTATTGCCTCTTGTGCCATTATACCAGCACCTTTTGTAGATATTAACTCTTTATTAGAATTATATATTTTTGCACTACAAACGCCACAGCTTGGGCTTCTATCTTTACCAATGAATAACTCTATATCTCTATTATTATCAAAAAATGCTTTTGCATACTCCTTAATTGGTGGAGTCAAATTAGCAAATGTTACATTAGATATTGCTCTTATACCCATATTATCCTCTATTAAATCCATAGTTGGACGAGGTGTTCCATAACAAAAATCCTCTGGACAAAATGGCACAAACTCATACCCCTCCAATAGACCAAGCAACTTGGGGTCATAATTATCACTACCATCATAGCGACACCTATTTCCTAGCAAACAAGCTGAAATTGCAACTTTTTTCATTTTAAACCTTAAATCATATTATTGTAATAAATAATGATACCATAAAAAGAAATAGGGTAAAATTATATCTAATATTTATTGTTTATAAAAGGAAATATATGAACCTATATGACAAAAACAACCACTTTAACTTAGCAAACTCTATTACTTTTGCAAATGTTGCATGTGGAACAATTGCTCTTTATTTTGTAACTCAAAAAGAGTTTCTTGTTGCAATTATTTTAGCTTGGATTGCCGGAGCGCTTGATATTGCTGATGGTAAAGTAGCTAGAAAATATAAACTCTCAACAGAGTTTGGAGTGCAACTTGATAGCTTTGCAGACTTTTTAAGCTTTGTTATAATGCCAGCATTTTTGCTATTTTATTCACTTGAAATAAGTAGTGGCTTTACAAAACTAATTGTTGGTCTTGTTTTTGTTTACTATATAATTAGTGGGCTTCGCCGTTTGGTAGCATTTAATTTAAAAACAGATGCTGGAAGTGTTAGCAAATATTTTGAAGGTGTGCCAACACCACTTGGCGCAATACTACTTTGGGTTTTATATCTGCTAAGCCACACTTTTGGGCTTTTAACTTCACCTTGGTTAATTGCAGTTTTAGTAGCAATTATTGGATGGCTTTTAAACTCAAAAGTAAAGGTGCCTCACCCATAATGAGCTTTAAAAACAAACTAAAAAACTTTAGTGAATTGGTGATGTTTGAACACACTATATTTTCACTTCCATTTATATTTTTGGCAATGGTTGTTAGTGCAAAAGGGTGGTTTGGCTGGAAATTACTACTTCTTGGAGCTTTAGCAGCAGTAACTGCTAGAAACTTTGCAATGGGTGTAAATAGATACCTCGATAGAGATATAGATGCTATTAATCCACGCACCAAAAATCGTCCATCTGTTGATGGTAGAGTTAGCACTAAAGAGATGTTGATTTTTATTGCCATAAATGGGCTTGGATTTGTGCTAGTAGCATACTTTATAAACTCTTTGGCATTTAAACTTAGCATACCTATCTTAGCAATTTTAGGAGCTTATACCCTATTTAAGCGCTTTAGTGCATTAGCTCATATAATTTTAGGTATTAGCCTTGGTTTAGCGCCAATTGCAGGTGCTGTGGCAGTTCTTGGAGCAATTCCTAGCTGGGTTGTAATTTTAAGTATAGGAGTTGTTTTTTGGGTTGCTGGATTTGATTTGCTCTACTCTCTACAAGATATTGAGTTTGATAAAAAACATAATCTACACTCTATTCCATCTCGCTTTGGAGCTAAAAATACGCTTCTTATTGCTCTTGCTTTTCATACAATTACAGTGCTTTGCTGGTATTTTTTTGTTAAAGTTGCAAACTTAGGCAACTTTGCTCTCTTAGCAGTAATAATAAGTGCTATTATGCTAGGGTATGAACACTATTTAGTGCGCAAAGACTTTACTAAAATTGATAGAGCCTTTTTTACAGTAAATGGATATTTAGGTTTTATCTTTTTTATTTTAGTAACTATTGATGTTGTTTTTTAACTCTATCTATCATATCTTGAGTTATTACAACAGTTGTTCCTGAAGCTCTCTCATAATCGCCATCTGGCTGATATAGGTTCATAGCAACTGCATTATCTCTAGCACATCCTGTAAATATTGCCACTGCAGCAGTTGCTGCAAAAATTACTGATTTCATTTTAATTCCTTTAAATACTCCAAATATTGGAAGTATATATTTTTTAATATAATACAGTAATTATATCATATAATATTAAAAAATGTCAATATGTTATTAAATATTTTAAATTAAATAGAAAAAAGCATAAATTACTTTTATATAATTTATTTAGCAACTAAAGGTTTTGAATCAAAACAGAAACAAATCCAATTAATCCACCAAAAACTCCACCCCAAACAACTAGCCACTCTAAATGCTCTTTGATAAGCTTATTTATTAACTCTTTTACACTCTTTGGACCAAGCTCTGCAAGGCGATTTTCTACAATACTCTCTACTTTTTGAACTAAATCATCACTTAAATTAGAGCTTTGCAGATGACTATCAAGCTGCTTTCTAAAGGTATCACTAGATACAATTTTAACAACTGCACTCTTTAATTTAGTGTTAAAACTATCTCTAAGCCCCTCTAAAGACTCCTCTCCACCAAACATATTTATAAGCTGTCCAAATTTTGACTCCATAACACTCTCTTTTAAGGCATCAAAAGCTACATTAAAATCTGTATTTTCTACAATTGGCACTAAATTTATCTTATTCTCTTCATCTTTAAAAAACTTTTGTAGCCTATCTTTTGTAAAAAACTGCTCCATAATCATATCTTTTATAGCTTTTTTAAACTTTTGGAAATTAAGCTCTATTACCCCAGAACCATAAAGAAATGGCACTTTATTAAAGAGCATAAATATAGCAATTTGATTAGTTATTGCACCCGAAAGAGCAAATAACCCTGTATAGTAGAGATAGTTTTTATATTCACCTGGTGCATAAAAAGAGCCAATAATTAAAAATAGTGCAACTAAATTTATAAAAGTTGATTTTCTCATATTAACTCCTTCTCTTTTAATAGATATAAAGTTTAAAACCAAACTCTTGGCGCGAACCTTGTGCCTTTGCACTCTCTTTGAGAAGTTCGCACTTCTAGCACACGGAAACCAGAACTTGTTCTGGTCTAAAGCTTGATTTTTAATGTAGTTCAAACTCTTGGCGCGAACAAGTTCACGCTTCCAAATCCTATTAAAGTTGTAATTTTACTATAACTTTATATTTTTAGCCTCTTGGAAACCAGAACTTGTTCTGGTCAAAAGTTTATTTCTGTGAAGTTTGCACTTCCAGCACCCAAAACCAGAACTTATTGGGTCTAAAACTTATAAATCTTTTTTAAATACTCCATTTTAGCACCCATATTCAAAAGCGCCATATCAGCTAATACAAGTGCCATCATAGCTTCGCACACAACTACACCTCTAATTGCCACACACGGATCATGACGACCTTCTAGCTTATAAGTTATCTCTTCGCCTCTTATATTTAGGCTCTTTTGCTCTTTAAAGATTGATGGTGTTGGCTTAAACCAAACTTTTGCACTTACAGTATCACCATTACTAATACCACCCAAAACTCCTCCACTATGATTGCTTAAAAAGCCATCTTTACCTATTGCATCATTATTTTGGCTACCTCTTTTTCTTGCAACCTCTATTCCATCACCAATTTCAACTGCTTTAGCCGCATTTATACTCATCATAGCATTTGCAAGTTGAGCATCAAGCTTATGATACATTGGCTCACCCAATCCAACTGGCACTCCAACTGCTTCTACAAGCACTGCTCCACCAACAGAATCATGGCTCTTTTTTGCCTTTAAAATAGCATCTTTTTGCGCCTCGTAAGCCTCTTTATCTAAACTTTTAACATCATTTGTTTTTGCAAAATCAAAATCTAACTCTTTAGACTCTATGCCATCAACCTCTAAAATACCAGCTCTTACCTCAACACCAAGCTCTCTTAGCATTAGTTTAGCAACTGCTCCAGCTGCCACTCTTGCAGCAGTTTCTCTTGCACTACTCCTACCACCACCTCTATAATCTCTTATGCCATACTTATTCCAATAGGTAAAATCAGCGTGTCCTGGGCGAAAAATATCTTTAATATTATTATAATCACGGCTCTTTTGGTTTTGGTTAAATATTACCATTACTATTGGTGTGCCTGTGCTAAACCCCTCAAATACACCAGATAGTATCTCTACCTCATCACCCTCTTTTCTAGCAGTTGTAAGAGCGCTCTGCCCTGGTTTTCTTCTGTTAAGCTCATTTTGAATAAACTCTCCATCTATCTTTAAACCAGCTGGAACACCATCTACTACACATCCAATCGCCCTGCCGTGCGACTCTCCAAAGGTTGTAACTCTAAATTTTAATCCAAAGGTATTCATTTTGCTTTCCTAAGCTTATCTAACGCAATTTTTGCAGCATCTTGTTGAGCCTCTTTTTTACTCTTGCCTTTTGCTTTAGATATCTCTTTGCCATTTAAGAAAATTGCGATTTCAAATACTTTATCATGGTCTGGTCCACTTGAACCAATTAATGTATAAGTTGGCGTTGTGCCATACTCTGCTTGAGTTAACTCTTGTAGAGTTGTTTTATAATCTTTGCAAAGAGTATCCAAATCTATTGTTGGATAATTCTCTTCTAACAACTTAATTGCAATTTCTCTTGTTTTTTCAAGCCCAGCTTCTAAATAGATAGCTCCCATAAGTGCTTCAAAAGCATTTGATAGTAGAGATTTTTTACTTCTACCTTTGTTATTCTCTTCTGCAGTTGATAGAAATAGATAATCACCCAAATTAAGAGCTTTTGCCAACTTTGTAAAACCACCCTCATTCACCAAAGATGCCCTAATTTTAGATAAAGTCCCCTCATCTTTATTTGGAAATAATTTATATAAATACTCACCAACTATTAAATCTAAAACTGCATCACCTAAAAACTCTAGCCGCTCATTATTGTAAGGCTTTTTATAACTTTTGTGAGTTAAAGCCTCAATAATCAACTGCTTATTTCTAAAATGATACTCTATTGTATCTTCTAACTTTGATAAATCTTGCATTAAATCTCCTTTTTTGCCTTTTGTGCCTGAGTTGTTGCTAAAGTATCGCACCTTTCATTCTGGGGATGTCCACTATGCCCTCTAACCCAAGTAGCTTTTATATTATGAGCTTTAGAAGCCTCTAAATACTCTTGCCAAAGATCAACATTTTTAACTTTTTTAAAATCTTTTGCAATCCACCCTTTTAGCCAACTATTTATAGCATTTGCAACATAAGAGCTATCAGTAACAACCTCTACATTACAAGGCTCTTTTAGTGCTTGTAAGCCTCTAATTACCGCTGTAAGCTCCATTCTATTGTTTGTGGTATCAAGCTCTTTACCACTTAACTCTTTTTGCTTACCTTTAAACTCTAATATTGTTCCCCAGCCACCAGGACCTGGATTTCCAAGACTAGAACCATCACTGTAGAGAGTAACTACTTTTTTCTCTTTTTTCTCCAACTTCTACCTCTATATTCATACTATAAACTTTATGGCATTTATGACATCTTAAAAATGGCAAAGGCATACTGCTTTTACAACTGCTACAGATATACTTAAATCTTAAATCGCTATCTAAATAGCCACAACTCTTTGCACTTGATATTAAATCTATTGCAAACAAAGTTGCCTCATTAGAACTCTCTTGCAATAAACCCTTTGCATAATATAACTTTTTTAAACTCTTATGCCTTGATATTATATCTAAATTAAGATGTGCTATATCTAATTTCCAAAGTATGTCAATCAATTTTTTAAACTCTTTGTCATCATAATAACTCCAAGCATTGTAAGGATTTAACTTAAATAACTCCCTTAAAACTACCCATCTACTCTCTTTTGGATTATCTAAAAAATTTTTAAGCTCATTAAACTTATCCTCTTTGCTTTTGTTATCTATTTTAATATGTTGCAGAGCTAAATATGACTCTAACTTTGATACATCTTCTCCCAACTCATTTAAAATCCCTAGCACCTCTTTTGCACTACTAAAATCTCTTAACTGCTCATAAGTTAATTCCAATTTATAAAGAATTTCTACATCTCTGGGTGTATTAAAGAGTATCTCTTTATAAATATCAATAGAGCGTTGCAAAAAACCTGCCTTGTAGTAAGCTTCTGCTAAATGCCCCAATATTGAGCTATCTTTTGTATGCTTAATTAAAAATAGATATAAATTTATTGCTTTTGAGTAATCACCACTCTTTAAAAAAGCATGAGCAAGTAGAAAAAGAGGTTTTTTCATAGATGGCTCAAACTCTATATTTTGAATATCAAAAATCGTATCTTCGCTCGATTCAAAACTCTTTAAAAAACCTACCAACTCTTTTTGCTTCTGCTCTTGCTTCCAAATTGAATAACCATAAGAGAGTATAGATACTATAAATATAATTCCAAGCAGAAGTAATATACTAATAATTGGGTCATTATAGTTTGGTAAAAAAGCACCCATTTACTCTCCGATTTTTTCTATAGTATATAAAAAGTTTAATAAAGTGTAGATTAGCCCCGCAAAAGAGGCTATAAGTAGTAATTAGCTTTTAAAGAATTTACCTGCCATATCCATTAAACCATCTAATCCACCAACTTGCTCAAGCAAATTACTTGCAAGTGATTCATCCTCGTTAGTTGCTTTATCAACTAAATTTGGTAATACATTTGCAAGTTCACTCTTTGCAGTATCTAAATCAATTCCTAAATGATCAGCAAACTCTGCTACTTTATCTGAACCTATTAAATCTGTAACTTTATCACTATCAATTGGAGCATTCTCGCCACTTCCAATCCAAGAAGCAACAGTTTCACCTAAATCTCCATTTGTAAGGTTTGATACAATTGAACTTAAATCCAATCCACCTTCACCATTTTCGCTATTGCCACCCAAAATTGAACTCAAAGCATTAGTAATTAAATCACTACTAATACCACTTGTGCTTTCATTGCTACTATTTTGAATCATACTAGCACCCATTTTTAATAAATCACTTAAATCCATTTATCATCCTTTATATAAAATATGTTTAAATTATAGCATAATAAAGATATAATTACATTTATGATAGATAATAGCTCAATAGAAAGATTAAAAAGCTCCATTGATATTGTTGATGTTATAGGAAGCTACATAGAGCTAAAAAAGTCTGGCGCAAACTTTAAAGCAAACTGCCCATTTCACGGCGAAAAAACCCCTAGCTTTGTTGTAAGCCCACAAAAACAGATATTTCACTGCTTTGGATGTGGAACTGGTGGAGATGCTATAAAGTTTGTAATGGAGTATGAAAAACTTAGCTACCCTGAAGCTATTGAAAAACTTGCTTCATCTTATAATATTCCTTTAACTTATACAAAGGGAACTCAAAGTGGAATTAGCGATGAACGCCGCGTATTGGAGCTTTTGCAAAATAGATATAAAGAGTGGTTACATAAAACCCCAAATGCCTTAGAGTATCTAAAAAGCAGAGGTATAAATAAACACTCAATTGAGCATTTTGGCATAGGATATGTTGGCAGTAGCGCAGAAGTTATTAAATTTTTAAATGACTCTCAAGTTCCTTTGCCAAAAGCTATTGATGCTGGTGTTTTAGCAAAAGGTGAAAGAGGTGATTTGTATGCAAGGCTTATTGATAGAGTAACATTTCCAATATTTAATAGTGCTGGAGCAATTGTAGGCTTTGGGGGACGAACACTTAGTAATCACCCAGCAAAATATATAAACTCTCCTCAAACAAAACTATTTAATAAATCTAGGCTTCTTTATGGCTACTATTTGGCTAAAAAGGAGCTATATAGCAAAAAAGAGATTATAATAACTGAAGGCTATTTAGATGTTATAATGCTTCATCAAGCTGGTTGGACAAATAGTGTTGCAACTCTTGGAACTGCACTTACAAGTGAGCATTTGCCAATTCTTAGAAAAGGTGAGCCAAAAGTGATTTTAGCTTATGATGGCGACAAAGCAGGAGTTGCTGCTGCTCTAAAGGCTGCTAAAATGTTAAGTGCAAGTGGATTTGAAGGCTCTGTTGTGCTA
>Ga0256843_1002484_pt1 | contig 13398 bp, 8 predicted proteins | sample AlvinellametaG_FD_191572 | JGI IMG/M metagenome (GOLD analysis project Ga0256843, IMG submission 191572) | Pompeii worm associated microbial communities from hydrothermal vent at the East Pacific Rise, Pacific Ocean - Alvinella | ecosystem: Host-associated > Annelida > Integument > Unclassified ... | reverse complement strand
GAAGTCAGCATAAAAACAAAGCAACTGCTATGAAGATGTTAAAGTCACGTCTCTATGAGCTCGAACTTGAAGAGCAAAAAGCAAAAGAGGCAGGAGTTGCCAAGAGTGAAATCGGCTGGGGACATCAAATCCGCTCTTATGTTATGCAGCCTTACCAACAGGTAAAAGATACCCGTTCAAATGAAGCATACTCCAATGTCTCAGCAATTTTAGATGGAGACATAGATAAAATGATAGAGGGTGTCCTAATCGCCCAAAATCGTTCCTAAACTCTGTGCTATGAATCTTTTAAAAGAGTTTATCCTCGATGATAACTGTTCGTATCTTGATAACAAAAAACAGACAATGCACTATAAAGTCATTGAGAACTGCTCTATATTTGAAAATCAAGAGCTCATAGAGCGTGGATACAGACGTTTTGGAAAGATGTTCTTTCGTCCAATCTGTCAAGGATGTGATGAGTGTAAAAGTATCAAAATAGATGTAAAAAACTATACTTTTTCAAAATCAGCACGACGCATTATGAAAAAAGCAAAAGATATAAGCGTCTACATCCAAAAACCAACACTCAGTCATGACCATCTAGAGGTTTTTGATAAATATCATCGCTTTATGCACCATAAAAAAGGGTGGGAGTACCACAAAACATCAGCAGATCATTACTATAGTTCTTTTGTCAATGGGTATGAAGATTTTGGATATGAAGTTCTCTATTTTTTTGAGGAGAAGCTTATAGCAGTAGACCTTATAGATATTTTAGAGGATGGTATATCTTCTATATACTTCTACTATGACCCTGATTTTGCAAGCTTTTCACTTGGTAAGCTCTCTTTATACAATCAAATCAAATATGCACAAAATAGTAATAAGTCATGGATTTACTTAGGTTACTATGTAAAAGATTGCCCTTCTCTTGCCTATAAGGCAGAGTATAAACCTTATGTAACTCTCCAAGGACGTCCATCAGAGACAGAAGCCTTTGTATGGAGTTAAGACTAAATCAAGACCTCTTTTAAAACCTCTTCTACTCGTTTTACCGGAACAATTTCTAAAGAGTCTTGAACCTCTTTTGGAATATCATCAAGATCTCTCTCATAATTTTTAGCAGGAATTAAAACCTTACTCATCTCTGCTTTATGAGCAGCTATAAGCTTCTCTTTTAGCCCACCTATTGGTAGAACATCTCCACTTAATGAGACCTCACCCGTCATAGCGATTTCAGAACGAATCTTACGTGAACTAAGGATAGATGCAATAACACTGACCATAGCAATACCTGCACTCGGTCCGTCTTTTGGCGTTGCACCATCAGGGACATGTACATGCAGATCATAGCGTTTATAAACTTCACTCGGATCTACTTTAATACCTTCCTTTTTCTCACTATATGTCATAGGAATATTATCTGCACTTATTTTGAGCTTTCTTTTGTCAATCAGTGTTTTTACAACACTCATAGCAATACGTGCTGATTCTTTCATAACATCACCCAAACTACCTGTTAATTGCAATGTACCTTTACCACGAATACGAATAGACTCAATTTTAAGAACATCACCACCAACTGCTGTCCATGCAAGACCATTAACAACCCCAATAACAGGTACTTTATCAGTTTTTTCAATCTCAAATACTGATTTATCAAAATACTCTTTTAAGTTTTTAATAGTAATAGTAACTTTTGAAATATCTGGATTTTTCAGTAACTCTTTAGCTGCTTTTCTACACATTTCAGCTATACGACGGCGTAAATTTCTCACTCCTGCTTCACGTGTATAACTATGAATCAACTCACGAAGTGCAGGCTTAGAGATGGAGAGTTCAGATTTTTTTAGTCCATGTTTTTTTAACTCTTGTGGAATAAGATAGCGTTTTGCAATCTCAAATTTCTCTTGAGGTGTATATGAACTTAGTGTTATAAACTCCATTCTATCACGAAGTGGTGCAGGAATACGCCCTACATCATTAGCTGTCGCTATAAAAATAACATTGGAGAGATCAAGATCAAAGTTAAGATAATAATCACGAAACTCACTGTTTTGTTCAGGATCTAAGATCTCCAAAAGTGCTGCTGTCGGGTCCCCACGTTGTGATCGAGAAACTTTATCTATTTCATCAAGAACGATAACTGGATTCATCTTTTTAGCATCAATCAGACCTTGCGTTATACGTCCGGGCATTGCTCCTACATAAGTACGACGGTGTCCACGTAACTCATTTACATCTTCAAGACCACCAAGAGCAATACGTACCAATGGACGTTTAAGTGCAGATGCTATGGAGTTTGCCAAAGAGGTCTTTCCAACACCTGGAGGTCCTGAAAAGCACAGAATTGCCCCGGCACTCTTTTTAAGTGAGATCCCTCGTAATTCAAGAAGCTCTTTTACTGCAAAATACTCTACGATTCTCTCTTTTGGTTTCTCTAAAGAGAAGTGATCTTTATCTAGCTGTGTTTCAACATTTTCTATTTTAAGTGATTTTTTTGCATACGATCCAAAAGGAATATCTAAAACCCAATCAAGATATGTTTGTGTCATTGAGGCATCAGAAGAGTCTGGATGCATACGTGCAAAACGTTCAAGCTGTTTCTTGATCTCCTTATAAGCATCTTCACTCATTTTAGATTTTTTAGATTCAAGCTTACGTTTGTACTCTTCAATCTCCTCTTCTCTTGCTGTATCAGTACCAAGCTCTTTTTGGATCTGCTTGAGCTGCTCTTTTAAAAAGTACTCTTTGTTTACTTTCTCTATATGTGTATGTACTTTTGAACGGATCTCACGCTGTAATTTGTTTGCTTCTATCTCATCTATTAAGATATCGATGAGATCTAAAAAGCGTTTTTCTGTATCTGTCTCTACAAAAAGTTTATAAGCTTGTTCCTTTTTCAGCTTGATAGTTGAACAGATAAGATCAATAATACGATTATGATCGTGATTTTCTTCTATAGTACGTAAAAGATCCGGCGGGAAGTAGTTACTTACCGCAGAGAGTGCTCGTACTTTCTCACGTACAACTTCTAAAATAGCATCTATTTTTAAAGAGTTAACCTCTACAGCTTCCAAAATATCTACATGCGCTATCAGAGGATCTTCACTTACTTTATATAATGATTTTGCACGTGCAAGTCCTTGAAAAAGAACTTTAACTCTTCCATCAGGAAGAGAAACCTTTCGCATAATAGAACCAACAACCCCCGCATCATAAAGAGAATCATATTCACGTTCACCTTCATGCCCGCTCTTTGTAGCACATACAATAACCAAAGAGTTATCTTCTATAGCTTTTGTTGCTGCTGCAATATTTTTTTCATCACTTAAAAAAAGTGGAGATATCATAAATGGATATAAAAAAAGTTCATCTTCTGCTATTACTGGAATATCTGCAGGAAAATCTCCATAGTTACTTAAATTCATAAATAGTTACCCTTTTATTTTGTTTTATTTATATCATTTTGTACAGTATTACGTGAGACTACACTTCGTGTATCTGGGATCAAAAAAGCATACCAAGATGAAGTACCATCTCCTTCAAAAATCTCTTTGTACCATGGAGTGTTAGCACGTTCTATCTCATCCCATTTGATCCATTTTTCAGGCATTATAGCTCTATAGTATGCAGCTGCTTTTGGTTTATCTATACGATCATACAAAGAAGCGATAGTCTCATTTAAAACAGCATCTGCAAGATAGAGATTTGTTAACATACTATCTACCAAAGAGTAGTACATAGAGTTTGGATACTTCTTTTTAAATATTTTTGCATCTTGAATTGCCTCAGATATAAGAACCTGATCCCTTCGTGGATTTGGTAATGCCATATATTTTGCTTTAACCTTTAAAAACTCTGCAAATTCAACTTCATTAGCATTTGCATATCGTTTTACATACTCATTTAAAAAATGTTCTGTTAAGAGATACTCTTCATAATGCATATGTGCAATAGCAAGTATCATAGTTGCTTCAGGTAAGAGGGGTGAGCCAATATGCTCTCCTTGCAAAGAGGAGTAGTAATCATCTGCTTTATCAACATCTCCATTACTAATAGAGTCAATAATCTTGCCATACCAATATATAGCAGGCTTATTATACTCTTCAATCTCTTTAGAGCATCCGCTAAAAAGAAAAAAAGTTGCAAATAGAAGAAAAAAAGTTTGTTGTAATTTCATATAAAAATAATCCTGAATGTAAATTAGATTGTATTTTATCAAAAAGTTCTATAATGATGTTTAAATGAAGAAAAGAATTACAAAAAAGTGGTGGCCTGTCTCGGAATCGAACCAAGGACACAGTGATTTTCAGTCACTTGCTCTACCGACTGAGCTAACAGGCCTTTTAAAAAGAAATAGAATTATAGAGTACCATTACTAAATTTTAGCTTATATAGATCAAAAGATATTTTTAAAACAGAAACAAACATCACATTTTTATCAAAATTATTCTATTTTATTCTAGTTTTTAAAAAAAATATAAAAAAAATGATACAATTTAAAAATATAAATAATAAATTAAATATATAATATAAGGATTTATCATGAAGCTTTTACTATTTTTCACTTCTGCTTTTTTACTAATTAATACTACTCTTTATGCAGGAGGGGGTAGTTGTTCTAGTGCCATCAACCTATCTGTAGATAGTAATACTTCTACATCATTACAAAATAAAGTAAAAGCTTTTCCTAGTAGCTATTATTATACTTATTATAAATTTACACCTACATCCGATGGTACTATTACAATCAAGACAAGCGATATGGACGAAGATAGTGATGCTTGGCTCTATAACTCTCTTGATGATTGTCAAAACCATGAAAACTCTGTCGCATCTGATACTTCATATGATGATGATATCACTATAACTTACAATATTAAAAAAGATACTACTTATTATCTGCCAATAAGAAACTATAAAAACTATCAAGATTATTTCTATCTCAGTCTCGCACTCACACCATCGATAGATAATGATATCTGTTATGATGGAATATCTGTCAGTGGACTTAATTTTATAATTGGAAGTCTATTCAGTAAAACAACTATTCCTATAAAAAATATTTCTGATGATGACTTAACAAACGTGGAAGTTGTACTGGCTTCTGACTCTCTCTTTTCTGCATTTGAGGAGTGTAGTGTACTTGGAGGAGATGGTAGTGAATCTTGTACAAAGACAAGCGATTTAAGTTTCTTTGATACTGTTACCCTCTTTAACAGTGGAATTATATATGACTTACAGACCTTAACACCTAACAATCCAAAAAGTGCCTATGTTGAGTCAAAATTTACTTTTTTAGATAGTAATGATTATGATTTACTTGCAACCTACACAAAAAATGGAGTAACCTACACAGGACAGCTTTCACAATGTCAAAGTAATGTTGAAGAGACTTCTGATGGACGTCCATTTACAATTAGAAACCCTGATGACACAAGAAATATTCGAGGAAATGTAAAAATCATTGGGAACACTGTTTTATGTAAACAAGATAGTAGTGGTCAGTGTATCGAAACAAACTATCCAAATAATGACACTTATCTAAGCTATATTAAGGAAATAGATGGTTTTACTAATTCATCAAAAGCAAAAATTACCGGTATCCCTGATAATGCAGAGGTAGTATGGGCAGGCTTTTATGCTCAAGGATATACAAATGAATCTTTAGAAACTGTACGCTCTGATCTCAACTCAAAACCAATGTACCTTATTTCACCAGACAATACACTCTTTCCACTCTATCCAGAAGTTATTGACTCTTTACAATGGCAAGGCTTTACCTACTCAACATTTAGTACAGTTAGTGCACTTATTGGTAAAAAAGGAAGTGAAATAAATGGATGGTGGACTGGGGCAGACATCAAAGCAAGAGAGGGTCTAGATAGCTCTTTAGGATACTTTGGAGCATGGACACTTGTTGTAATTTATAAAGATATTAATGAAGATTTTCGAAATATTACTATTTTTGATGGCTATACAAACATCTCATCAAGTAATAGCGATGAAACAATTGAGTTAAACGGTTTTTTAACTCCAAAATCAGGAGATATCAACTCTACTTTCTCATTCTTTGCAGGAGAAGGTGATATAGCCTATACTGGGGATAAACTCTATTTTAATGAGACAGAGATTGGCAATACTAACAATATTATGTACTCTAATACAAGTGGTTTTGAAAAAACACCTAATATGACAAATAATTTTGGTATAGATATTCAAAATCTTGATATTGGGACATCTGGTGCAAATCTTTTAAGTTACAAAGAGACTAGTGCTACAGTACGTTTTACATCGAGAGGAGATTCCTACTACCCAAGTATGTTTGCCTTTACAACAAACCTCTATATTCCAAAATTCTGTTATGACTATGCATATAAACAGCAAGGTGTCTATTTTACAGAAAAAAATGATGGAAGTTATCTACCTTATCTTGTTGGTGATGCTTACTCTGATGTAGATGTTACTATATTTATAAGAAATCTTGTAGACTCAGATATAGAAATAAGTGACATGACTCTTAAAGTTGTCGATATCAATACAACCCAAGCAATCTATAAACGTGAAACTACAATGCTAGCACGCGATGGTGAGAGAATTCCTCAATCTTTAAGTGACTCCTCTTTAGATGTTTCTGACTCATATATCAAAGATATTCCTATTGGTACTATTGATTCAAATGACTTTTTCTATCTTTACTATACATTAACACCAAAAATGACTCACTTAGATATGCTTCTGAATGTTCAGGCAGATTATACTTTGACTTTTAATGGAACAGCTATTCCTTATACTTTACAACTTGGAAAAGATATGCAGATCTGTTCTACAACAAACTTTCAGTATCTTCCTGCAAATGGTATCTTTAATATTGTCCATAATGATTATTATGATTTTGATCAGGGAGGTTCAAAACGATACTATAACCTGCCAACACAGGTAACATCAAGAGAAGGAGACTTTAAACTTCTTGTTTTAGATCCAGCAGATCCTCAACATAATACATTGCTAGAAGATCATGATATATTATATACAGAAGTAGAGATGATTGATGCAGCAGCATTTCATGATACAAATGCTTCTTGTTATGAACCAACGAGTGCAATTAGTAAAAAAGTAGCTCTTTACATAGATGAAAATGTAACGTCAGTACCCTTTGACAAAGCAGCTTTAGTAAGTGCTATCAACGAAGGAAGAACTGATCTGACATCATCAGCAGAGTTTTATCAAACAGCAAGACAAGATACTGCCTTTAGAACAATCTACTATGAAAATGTCTATGATCAATATAATCAACCTGCATACAAAAAAAATACAGATGGTACTTATACTGCTATGTGGAATATGGATTGGCAGGGGGAAAACTGTGTAGGAGATGTCAATGATAACGGGCAAAGTAACAATAATGATAAAGTTGCTAACTACTGTCAATCAGGACAAAGTCTCAATAGTACACAAGTTGAAGAGTGCACAAAATGTGTTTCTGTTGTTAAATATATCTGTTCACGCGATAACTTTGCCATTCGTCCTGAAGCTTTTTTAATGCAACTCGATGATGAAAATCAAACTGCTACAACACAACAAAGTAATATCACAACTCTTGCCAATTCAGGAAGTAATGATGCCTCTGCACCAAGAATGAATTTAGCAGCTGGATATAACTATAATCTTGAGATAAATGCAACAAATCATATATCAAACAATGCATCACCTGGTTATACACGAAGTTTCAATCTTAATTCTAATGCACGTGCACAATATAAATGGCTACCAGAAGCAGGCCATGATATAAGTGGATGTAATGACACAAGTGATCAAAATGTCTCATTAAGATTTTTTAATGGAAAAGTTGATACAGATACAAACCTTAATAATGTAGGAGCTTACAAACTTTACTTACTTGACAGATCTTGGACAAATGTTGATCATGATGCTGCCTATATGACACATCATACCGGTGATTACTTTACAACAACTCTCGATTGTAAAACGAACTCTGATCAAGTGTTGAATGTGGGAGATACACTATCAGATAATGCAAACTCAGATGATGCAGTTTTAAATGGTTGTCAAATCCGTTCACAGCATCTAAATAATGAAGCAAATATACAATATAATGATTACAATATCACTTTCCATCCATATCGTTTTGATATGAATAGTATTACAGCATCACTTGGTCTTAATGCTGCAGCAGTTAGTAACAACTCATATATCTACTATGCTGATATCTCAAATGCAGAGAGTGAGCAAATGTCTTACCACCTCAATGGAGCTCTCAATGCTATAGGATATACTGGATCAACACTTTCAAACTTCGTTGACAAATGTTATGCAACACCACTTACATTAAGCATAAAAACTCTAAATTCAAGAGCACTACAAGACACAGAAGGGAACAATGTAGTCTATAAAGCTAGATTCCATGATCAAAATGCTTCAGGTGTCACTCAAAAAGCTCTTGATGTCAATGTAAGTGATAGCAATCCAACTCAAGATCTAAACATTCAAATTGAACCAAAACACTTTTTAAAAACTTCTCTAGGTGCAATAAATACACAACTTAATCTTAACTATGAAAGAAAAAAAGATAAAAGTGTTAATCCTATAGTTCTTAATTTTGTAGAGTATAAAACAGAGTGTACCAATGCAGCTACAGAGTGTACTTTCAATGCTGATCTCACTACAAAAACAGCCCAAGGGAAAAAAGATTTAAACTCTTCTCTTGCCATTTATCATTACTATGGAAGAACCCATGTCTCTAGAGCAAGATTTGTAGGAGAAGATGGCTCTGCACCTCTATACTATGAGGTCTTTTGTTATGGTAACAGTTGTGATAAATCACTTTTACAAGATGGAAACAGTTCTGCAGTAACAGATGACCCACGATGGTTTGTAAATACAAAACATAGCTCAAGCTATGGTGTAGCAGGATTAGTAAATCAAAGAGGCTACTCTGCTTCAACAGCCTATGTAACAGTAACACAACAACCAAGTGATAGTAATAACAATATAATCAAACTTCATTACAATGAAGAGAGAGGCTATCCATACAAAACAACAATGGAAAATAATGCTTCTTCTTGGTTACTCTATAACCAGTTTAATGCAAATACACAATATAATGAATTTGAAGTAGAATTTAATAATGATGATACAACATGGGCAGGACACAGAGAGACAGATAGTAACACAAATCGTAATGCTGCAGATAAAACAAATAGGAGACTCATGTGGTAAGAAAGTCTGCCTTTACACTGATTGAACTTGTTTTTGCTATTGTTATCATTGGCATAGCTGTAACAGCACTACCTCTTATGAATCAAGCTTTAACAAAAGGAAGTGAAGATAATCTTGTTCAAGAAGCAATTTTTGGTGCAAGTACTGTCTTAAGTGAAGCAACAACCTATCACTGGGATGAAAATTCTATTGATGCTAACAATACAAGTGGTCTGGCAAATGTAATTAATATTGGTTCACTTTGTGATGCAACATCAACATCACCACGATATCGTTTACGACCAGGGCATATTCTTGAACCATATCATCGTAAATGTATTAAAGATCTCTCTATTACACAAGCTAATCAAAGTACTGATAATAATGTTACTGATGTCAATGATCTAGTAGGAAGTTCAACACTCTTTATAGGTGCTAGTTCTGCAAGTGGATATAAAGATGTAACATATACGCTCAATATCTCGGTTACTACAAATGTTAACTTTGCTGGATCAGCAAATCCAGATATAAAAGAGATAAATGCAGATATACAAGATAATGCAGGCAATACCATAGTATCTCTCTCAACTTATGTCGCCAATATTGGTGAAATTGATTACTATAAAAGGTCTTTTTAATGAACAATCGTCTAGCCTTTACTATGATTGAACTCATTTTTGTAATTGTGATTATGGGTATAATTGGTAAATTTGGTGTAGAGTATCTTGCACAGGCTTATAAAAGTTTTTTATATACTAAAGTAAGCCATACACTGCAATCTAAAAGTGAAATTGCAGTTGAAGAGATTGCTGCAAGACTGCAATATCGTATAAAAGATTCAGTAATTGCACGTAAGGAGTCAAAAGCTTTTGTTCCTATAGCAAGTAGTAATGTAGATGATTCTTATACAATTTTAGAGTGGGTTGGAAGTGACAGTGATGGATTTAGAGGAGATACAGAACCTTTTTGGAGTGGCATTATCGATCTTAATCAAAGTAGTGCAACGCTATTAAAATCACCTAAAACAGATACAGATAAGGTAGATTCACTTATCCAAGCACTGGGAGGAACATCCTTTGCAGATGATGTAGCTATCTATTTTATAGGTTCAAATAGTGATGTTTATACTGATTATGGTTGGGATGAAAATATTACTATCAATACGCAAAGTGCGGCTATGCACCCTATAAGAAAAGGCTCTACAGTTGATACCTTTGTACCCATCAATGGTGATACTGGAGCCGATAATACTTTTGCAGGAACAGATGTATTTGAGTATTATAAACTAGCTTGGACAGCCTATGCAGTACGCTATGATGCAACAACAAGTAATCTTCTTCTATATTATGCTTATCAACCTTGGAAAGGTGAAAGTTATACAGATGGGAAAAGTACAATTTTAATGGAAAATGTAAGTACTTTTAAATTTATGGCTATAGGATCAATTATTAAAATACAGGTATGTACAAAAAGTGATATCCTGCAAAAAGATGGAGGGGATTACTCGTTATGCAAAGAAAAAACAATACTCTAAAATCATTGAGAAGTGGTATAGCGATGATAATGGCTATAGCAGTTATAGTGATTCTAATGACTATTATGGCTTTATCATTAAGACTAACTGTGGAGACAACCAAACGTGGGACAGACCTTTATCTTTATGAACAGTCTGTGCTCCTTGCTAAAAGTACGGCAGAGTATGCACTACTTCAAATTGCAAAAAATCCTCCCTGTTCAGATCTTAATGAATCATTTACACAAGATGATATATACAATATTACAATGAAGATAAAATATATTTATGATTCTAATAACTATTGTACAGCAAATGGTGGTACTCTATATACAACGGTTAACACACCCGAAGAGAATGGTTCTATACTTCTAGATATTAGTGTAGATGTAAATGATACAGTTACTACAGAACCTATTCGATATTTTCGAAGAACCATACAAAAACTCTAAATAATGTGTCATTATAAACTTTTTCGTGATATAATCAAAAAAAAATAAAAGGATTTATCATGAATTTATCAATGACAGGAAGAAATATAGAACTTACAGATGCAATTAAAGATCATATTACTGCATCAGTAGAAACATTAAAAAAATATAACCTTGATATTATTTCAGTAAATGTGATTGTCTCTACACAATCAAAAAAAGGTAAAGAGCATTCAGTAGTAGAATTTGTTATCAATTTAGCACATAAAAATACTATTGTTATCAAACAAAATGATCAAGACTTATATGCTGCTATCGATTTAGCTACAGATAGAGCTCAAAAAGCTATGCGTCGTCTTCATGACAAAGAGGTAGATCACCAAAAAGTAGGTCTCAATGAAGCAAAAGCTGAAGATGTATGTGTCAAAGCAGCAGCACAGGAGATAGAAGATGAGATCGTTCCTGTTGAACTTGACCTTTATAAACCACGTGAAGTTGAAGATGTTTTAAATGACTTAAAAGAGAGTGGTAAAATGTTTGAGATCTTCTTAGACAATGAGCATAAAACACGTGTACTTTACAAAAGAAATGACGGTAAATTCGGTCTTTATTAATCGTTTTTAGGTAAAAGAAGTAGCTCTTCTTTTACCTCTGCTACTATTTGACTATCCTCTGCAAAATCTACCCATCTAAATTGTGAACCACTTTGATTATGACCTTTTAACAAATCACCACTTTTTCTATACTTAAGATCAAGATTGGCTATATCAAATCCGCTTGTAGTCTTTACAAACTCCTCTAAACGTTCAGAGCTCTTTTGATTTGTATATAAGAAGCAGTAACCTTTTAAACCTGTCCGACTCACTCGCCCTCGCAGTTGATGCAGTGTTGAGAGTCCCAAACGCTCTGCACCCACAATGACAACAGTAGTGAGTCTAGGCAAAGAGATTCCCACCTCTACAACCGTTGTAGATATCAAGATATCACCCTTGTCTCTAAAGTCTAGTAGAACCTGCTCTTTTTCTTTGTCCTTACCATGTGTTACATAGACATTTTCAAAATTTTTCTCCCAGTACGATCGTGCCTCATCGATACTCTGATACTCCAAAACTTCACTCTGCTCTACCAAAGGGTAAACTATAAGTACCTGATTATGCTTTTGTATCTCTGCTTTTATATGCACAAGAAGATCTTTAAAATCACTCTTGTGAATCACTTTGGAGTCGATATCTTTTTGAAAAGGTGTTGCGGTAATTAAAGAGACATCAATATGGGCTGATTCTATCATCGCCAATGTTCGAGGAATAGGTGTCGCTGAGAACTGCAGGTAGTGTGGTCTTTTTTCTCCTTGTGATATCAATTTTTCAAGCATATTTCGCTGTTGTGTTCCAAATCTATGCTGCTCATCTACCATAACAAGGGCTGCCTGAGGCAGTTCTCTATAGAGTAAGGCATGCGTCCCTATGATAAAGTCATATTCATCCAAAGGAGTTTTTTTCGTTTTGTTTGTAACAAGCACACTCTTCATTGCAGGCAAAAATTTTTGTGCCTCTTCATAGAGCTGATTTGCCAAAATAGTTGTGGGAGCCATTAGAATTGATCGATGCCCTTGCATCATATAGGCTGCGGCTAAAATAACCATCGTTTTTCCACTCCCCACATCTCCTACAATCATCCTTTTTGCAGCAACATCTTTAAGAAAATCTTTTTGTATATCTTCTATAGCCAAAAGCTGTTCATCAGTCAGTTGAAAGGGTAACTTTTTAACAAAACCATCATACGATGATTGTGTCGATACCAAAGCTTTAAAGTATCTTCTTTTATGTGCAAGTTGTCGCATATAGATAAAGAGTTCAAGATACTTTAAAGCCTTGAGTGACTCAGAGGGGAGTTCCCTGTTTTGTAGTACAGAGGGCTCAGGATAATGCAGACTTAAAACAGACTCAATCACAGAGGCTTTAATCCCCTCCTCTTCTAGATTCTTATAGTTAAGCAGCTCACGGGTCAGACGAAACATGACATCACTTCGCAGTGCAGATTTGTACTTTGGTCTGATATCACCTATTTGCGTTACTTTACGCGGCATACTCATAGAGCAGTTGCCACTCTTGCACTCTATCATTCCATAGTAGTAATCTCGATCACCCACTTTAAACTGATGCAGCATATAGGGTTTGGGACGAAAAAGCACTCCTGTTAGCTGATGACCAAAATTGTGGACAAAAAAAGTGATCTGTATGGAGTTTGGAG
>Ga0256843_1002483_pt1 | contig 13403 bp, 11 predicted proteins | sample AlvinellametaG_FD_191572 | JGI IMG/M metagenome (GOLD analysis project Ga0256843, IMG submission 191572) | Pompeii worm associated microbial communities from hydrothermal vent at the East Pacific Rise, Pacific Ocean - Alvinella | ecosystem: Host-associated > Annelida > Integument > Unclassified ... | reverse complement strand
CAGGTCCAGATGTTTTTGAGAAAGATTCTATAGAAATAGGAAAAAAATTAGTTAATTTATGTAAAAAGTATGGTTATGATGGACTTTATCCTTTAGATAATGTTGTTGATTTTTCTCAAAAAAAGCAGAAGATTGCGCAGGATATTTTCATAGCCAACCGTGCAATGATTCAAGAGGCTGATATTGTTATAGCCAACTTGAACCCTTTTCGTGGAAAAGAGGCGGACAGTGGTACCGTTTGGGAGTGTGGCTATGCCTATGGATTAGGCAAAGAAGTGTATGGTTATATGCAAGATACACGTGTCTATCATCATAATTTCAATGAAGATGAGAAGTGTTACATAGATGGATGTTATATTGATATATATGATCGTATTATTGAAGATTTTGAACATCCTATTAATCTTATGATAGCCTGTTCCGTAAAAGAGATCGTTGAAGGAAGTTTTGAAAATGTACTTCAACATTTATAGAGTTATATGATGCAAAAATTTTTTCTCTTTTTACTTTTAGTTGTCTCTGTATATGCTCATCATAATGAAAAAGAGTTAGAAAAAGTATCGCTGCAATTGCATTGGAAATATCAGTTTGAGTTTGCAGGTTTTATAGCAGCAAAAGAGAAAGGTTTTTATAAAGATGTTGGTTTAGATGTTGAACTGCGTGAGTACAAAGATGGTATAGACATAGAAAATGATGTTATTTGTGGTAAGGCAACATATGGCATTTATAACTCTTTAGCACTTTTAGAATATCTGCGTGGAGAGCCCCTCATATTACTTTCATCCTATTTTAAACGAGCAGCTTTGGTTTTGGTCGCAAAACCAGATATTAAATCTCCAAAAGATCTTATTGGCAAAAAAATCATGGCTACTACAAAAGATGATTTTAAACTTAACTTTGGACTCTACTTAAAAGGTTATGATGTCTCTGTAGATGAATTAAAATTAGTACCGCATACATATAGAATTGATGATTTTGCAGAAGGCAAAGTTGATGCTATGACAGCATTTATTTCTAATGAACTTTATAAATTAGATGATAGAGGTGTAAAGTATAATGTTTTAGACCCTAGTGATGACAATTTGTATATTTTACAACTTGAACTCATTACATCTAAAAATGAAGCAAAAAATCATCCATTGCGGACAAAGGCTTTTCGTGACGCTTCTTTAAAAGGGTGGCAATATGCCCTTTCTCATAAAGATGAATTAATTGATATCATAGCTACAAAGTATCAATCAGATATATCACATGAGAGTTTAAAAAAAGAGGCTAAAGGTGTTCAAAAGCTAATCTTACCCTATACTTATGAACTAGGCTCAATAGATAGAAATTTTCTGAAAAAACAGATGGAAATGTTTGAAAAAGAGTACAATATACAAACAAATAAGACACTTGATGGTTTTATATTTCATCCAAAAAGTGATATGAAAGAGGTCCATTTAAGTGATAAAGAGTTCCAATATATAAAAGATCATAACAAGATAAAAGTTTGTGTTAATAATGATCTTTTTCCTCTTGATGGTGTAAAAAATGGAAAAATGAGAGGTGATATGGCAGATATTTTTTCTATACTTTCAGATATGACCTCTATTGAATTTATTCCTGTTGCTTCAAGTTCAGAGAAAGAGTTACAAAAAAACATCAAAACAAAAAAGTGTCAAATTCTCTCTGTTATGGCAACATCTGCACGTGATTTTCCGACCCTAAAACCTACAAAGCCATTTAGTACAACAACCTTCACACTTCTTAGTAAATTAGAGCAATCCTTTATAGATGACCCTACATTGTTAAAAGATAAGATCCTTATTGTTCAAAAAGATTCCTTTAGGGATTATTTGAAGTATCTTTATCCATATTTACGTATTCGTGTTGAGTATGATAAAAATAAGATGGTTCGTGATGTTCTTTATAATGAAGCATATGCTATTGTAACACTGGATGAACAGGCTGACTATTTTATCGATAAATATGGATATGGAAAACTGAAAATCAATGGTTTTTTAGCAAAAGAGAAACCATTGAACGGGAGTATTGGTGTTCAAAAAGATGAACCTCTTTTATTTGATATTATTGAGAAGTCTCTTGCACATATTCCAAAAGAGAAGATTGATTCTATTAGAAACTCTTGGCGTATTAGCAGATATCAGACAAAGATAGACTACTCAATAGCAATCAAGATTTTACTTTTTATGGGGATTATCGTTCTTATCTTGATCTACTACCAGAGAAAACTTAAAAATTTTAATAAAGAGTTAGAAAAGCAGGTCTTTTTAAAAACAAAAGAGTTGCGAGAGATTAATGAGTCATTAGAAGCAACCGTACAAGAGAAAATTGAAGAGCTAATTCAAAAAGATGAGATTTTAACTGCACAGTCAAAACAGGCTGTAATGGGTGAAATGATAAGTATGATAGCACACCAATGGAGACAACCACTCAACACTATTACACTTCAGATTTCTAATATTCAACTTAAAGAGATGATGGGTCAAGAGGTGACAAAAGAGGAGTATAAAGCTCTTTTGGAAGAGATTAGTAGTTCCGTTGTCTATCTTGCAAACACTATAGATGATTTTAAAACCTACTTTCATCCTGATAAAGAGTCAACGACATTAGTGTTAAATGAACTCATTGTTAAAGCCATAGGTTTTATAGAACCAAGAGCACTGCAAAATAGAATATTTATTGAAGTAACAGGTGATGTACAGAGGGAAGTAACTGTTTATGCAAATGAGCTTATACAGGTTATATTAAATATTTTAAATAATGCCATTGATGCTTACGAAGCATTAAATCGTGAGGATAAAGTTATTGATATAAATGTTACAGACAAAGGAGAAAAAATTCTTCTGACTATAGTTGATTATGCAGGTGGTATAGATAAAGAGTATATTCAACAAATATTTGAACCATATTTTAGTACAAAGGGGAAAAACGGAACAGGACTTGGTCTTTATATGTCCAAGATGATTATAGAAAAACAGTTTGAGGGAACACTTGATGTCGTCTCATCTAATGGTACAACATCATTTAAAATTGTGATTCCTAAACACGTCCGTTCTTAACCATAGAGAGAACCATAGGAATATTGAGTCCGTCATTGTTAAAACCTTCATCTTTACACGCTTCGCACTTATTACCCATAGGAAGTGCTTCATTTTCCAAGATCTCTTTTAGTGTTTTAAGGTCATTTTCTTTTATACACTCCGCAATATCTTTAATCGTTAAAGAGTTGCACACACATATCTCTGTTTCTAAATCTATATCCATAATTTACTCTTATTTTCTTTTTTGACATTATAATATAAGTTTTAAAATAATGTGTAAGATGTTATTATTCTTCTTACTTATAAATCTAAAGGTAAATAAATGAAAATTCTGAAAAAACTTGTTCTATTTTTGCTGTTTGGCCTTGTAACACTCCATGCAGCAGGATTTTTAATGCCAGATCAGGCATTTAAACCTTATGCTACTGTGAATGAGAAGTCTCAAATTATTACAGGTGTCAAGATAGCAGATGAGATATATCTTTATAAAGAGAAACTCAAAGTGACACTTGTTGAGAGCCCTGGTATCTCTATAGAAAAAGTAGATGCTCCAAAAGCAGTTGATCATATGGGAGACGAAGTTTATTTAAAATCTCCGGAATTTATAGTGACACTTCAAAAAGATGCTTCCATTAGTGGAATGAAAGATGTGAAAGTAAAGATAGAGTATCAAGGCTGTTCTGAACAGGGTCTTTGTTATGAACCAAGTGAAAAGATCTTTACTGTAAGGATAGACACTTCTAAACTTGATACCAAATTAGCACAGCTTAATAGCGTTATAGAAAAAACAACTGCACAAGAGAGTAGCAAGCCAGAATCTGCTCTACAAAAGGAGCAATCTCAAACAGATATGATTGCAGATACTATAAAGTCAAGTAACTTTTTTGTTGTACTAGCAACATTTTTTGTCTTTGGACTTTTACTTTCACTCACTCCGTGTGTTTTTCCTATGATTCCTATCATTTCTGGATTAATTATTTCTCAGGGGGAGGGTCTGACTACGAAAAAGGCTTTTGTACTCTCTTTAGTTTATGTGCTTGCAATGGCAGTTGCATATACCATAGCCGGTATCCTTGCAGGGCTTTTTGGTGCAAATCTTCAAGCAGCACTGCAAAATCCATGGGTTGTCTATTCATTTGCAGCCATCTTTGTAGTCCTTGCTGCTAGTATGTTTGGGTATTATGAGTTAAAACTACCAGATGCTATCGTTTCTCGTGTCAGTCAAAATCCAAAAAGAAGTGGTTTTATGGGTGTGGCTATTATGGGCTTTTTATCAGCACTTATTGTTGGTCCATGTGTTGCAGCGCCACTTGCCGGTGCACTTGTTTATATCGGACAAACTGGTGATGCACTTCTTGGTGGAGCAGCACTTTTTACTATGAGCCTTGGTATGGGTGTACCACTTGTCTTAGTAGGCGTGAGTGCCGGTAAATTCATGCCAAAACCGGGTGCTTGGATGACACTTGTCAATGAGGTATTTGGTGTACTTATGCTTGGTGTTGCTGTTTGGATGTTGGAAAAAATCCTTCCATATTCAGTAACAACACTGATGTATGCAATGCTTGGACTTGGATTTAGTCTGCATTTGGGAGCATTTAGTAGTGTAGGACACAGCTTTAAAAAAGCTTTTTCAACGATTTTATTTCTTTACTCTACAGCACTCTTTATTAGTGTGCTTGCAGGTGCACCGAGTATGACACAGCCACTTGGCTTTTTAAAAGCAAAAAGTGTTGTAGGAAGTGTGCAGGTGAAAGAGAGTAAAGCACTCCATTTTACTAAGGTGACTTCACTTAATGAACTTAATGCTTTGCTTGAAAAAAACAGAGGTAAAAAGATACTATTGGATTTTTCAGCTGCATGGTGTACAGCTTGTAAGGAGCTTGAAGAGGTGACTTTTTCAGATCCTCGAGTTCAAGAGAAGATGCGTGAGTTCATTCTTATTCGTGCCGATGTAACAGACAACACACAACAAGAGAAAGCTCTTTCAAAAGCGTATGGTGTTTTTGGTCCTCCGGCACTTATCTTTTTTGACAAAGATGGAAATGTTATGAGATCAAAGACTATTATCGGTTTTGTTGAACCAGATACTTTTTTAACACATGTTGATTTTTAACCAGATGAGGTTTAGAGTAGTTTGTTAAAGAAAATAGCTTTTTTATTTTTTTTGTTGATAGTAATTATTTTACTCTCTACATACTACTATAAAAATGAGGTTAAAGAGCAAAAGATATATAATATCATGGATCAGATTCGTTTGACTCTACAGAGCCAGCTTAAGGCACATAAAATGGAAGACCTTCGTGTTGCCTTAATGCTTTCTAAAAATAAAGGTTTGGTAGATGCTTTAGAAAACGACGATGAGGATCTAGGTTATAAAATTATTTCAGATATTGCGCAAAGTATAGAAAAAAATACAGGGGAGAAGATTCGGACCCAGGTTATTACGAAAGAACTTAATATTTTTGCCCGTAGTTGGGATGATGTATATGCCGGCATGCCTATAGGTGATTATCGGACCGATTTAGAATATTTTGATACACATAAAACACCACGAACATCTATTGAAGTAGGACGACGACTTGGTATAAAAGCGACAGTTCCAATCTATAAAGATGGTAACTTTTTAGGTTTTGTTGAGGCTATATCTTTTTTTAAAGATATTACTGACTTTTTTAACTCTATAGGTGTTGATCTCTATGTTTTACTTGATGTGAAATATACTGATACAGCAGTACTTATGATGCAAAATTTAAGTATTGAGAACTATATAATTGCAAACAGAAACTATAACTACACCCATATTCAAACGCTTAAGAGTCTTGATTTTAAAGAGTTAAAACTTACGGGGGTACTCTATAAAGACAATAAATATATATTTTATGAAAATATGCATAACGGTGATGGTAAAATTATCGGTGCTTTTGTCTTTGTCTTGCCGGAACGCTATCTTGAGTACTTTAGAGACCCTGAAGATGATATCTCTTTTTTAATTAATATTACGAGAAGCTCTCTGTATGATATAGTAAAAGAGAAGAGGTATAGTAATAGTGTTTATAGTGCATATCCTAGTGAGTCAATGGTCTATCTGCAAGATGTTATAGAAAAAGAGGATAGAGAGATTTTTTTAGATGAGGCATATGAGAAGTTTGATAAGTATTCAAAAGATGAGTTGATTCAAATGATGCTCAATAGAAAAATAGTGAAAAAAATAGATGGGAAGATAAAATGAAAATATTACTTTTGGAAGATGAATATTCACTCCGCATAAGTGTTGAGGAATTTTTAAGTGATATAGGTTATGAAGTAGATGGTTTTATGGATGGACTTGATGCTTATGATGCTGTTTATGATAAGAGCTACGATATCTTACTTCTTGATGTTAATGTTCCCTCTTTAAGTGGCTTTGATCTTTTACGAAAGTTGCGTGAGGATGGTATAAAAATTCCTGCTATCTTTTTAACATCAATGACTGAAATGGATGATCTAAAAGAGGGTTATAAGAGAGGATGCTGTGACTATATTCGAAAGCCTTTTGATCTTGAAGAGCTAGAACTTCGTATAGATCAGGCGCTTGCCTCTCATCTACAAAATGATGGTTCCATTGTAGAGTTAAGCCCCGAGCTTACTTATGATCTTAAAAAAAGTACACTAATCTATAAAGATGAAGAGATAATACTGCGTAAAACAGAAAAGGATCTTTTAGAGGTGCTTATCAAAAATAAAAATTCTATAGTCTCAACACAGATGTTTCAAGACGAGGTATGGGGAGAGTATGTAGAGCCTGCTACTATCCGGGTACAGCTTAACAACCTTAAAAAGAAACTTCCTCTTGATATTATTCAAAATAGACGTGGTTTAGGATATATTATTGAAAGATAATCAGTACTCTACTAAATATGCACTGATCTATTCAGCACTTGTCAGTATAATTTTGCTGACACCACTTTTTTACTATATGGTATATATGAAAAATATTCAGGCCATTCAAAATGAACTTTTTTTAAAAGAGCAATCATTTTTAGTGATCAAAGCGATGCAAGAGTATGATCAAAATGATGAGTTTTTTGAGTATCCTCGTTTTAAGAGTTTTGAATCCGGTCTTTATGATGAAAAATTTCACCCTGTATTTACGTTAATATCACATCCTGTAAAATATTTTAAAAATGGTTACTATCTTGATGGTAGTGATGCTTATCTTGTTGTTAAGTTACCAAAAGAGCGTTACTTTGGTGCGAGCTATTTAGTACTGCATAATGAGATATCCTATGCTGCTGTATATGAAAAGGTACTTCTTATTCTCTTTAGTATTGTTATTTTAGTTTTTATATTGAGTGTCTATTTTTTAAAAACCTTTGCAAAACCCTTTCAAAAGATGAACAAACAGCTAGATAACTTTATAAAAGACTCTATGCATGAGATAAATACACCACTCTCTATCATCAATGTAAATATTGATCTTTATAATCGTAAAAATGAACCAAACAAATATATGCAGCGAATGAAAGCAGCCTCAAAGGTTCTCTCAAATATTTATAATGATATGGATTATCTTATCAAGCATGAAAAATTGGACCATGAAAAACATACTATTGATATTGGTGAATTTTTAAAAGAGCGTATAGAGTACTTTAGCGAAGTAGCTGCTATGAAAAATATTGGGATTGAGTCTGATATAGCCTTGTGTGGTAAAATCACTATGAATGAAAAACAGCTTCAGCGTCTCATCGATAATAATATCTCAAATGCTATCAAGTACTCTTATGAAAACTCAAAGATAGAGATATCTCTGTATGAAGAAGAGGGCAAGTGTCATCTTGCTTTTAAAGATTACGGTATGGGTATAGAGAAGGTTGAGAAGATCTTTAGCCGTTACTATCGTGAAGATACCTCAAAAGGTGGCTTTGGTATAGGGCTTAACATTGTAAAATCTATACTCAAACATGAAAATATTGAACTCAAAATCGACTCAAAACCAAAGCTTGGAAGCCTCTTTCTCTACATATTTCCCCATAATATTGAAAAGTAATTATAAAAAAAAGTGATTTTACACTCGTTTTACATTCAGTAGTTACACTTCTTCTCAGATATATATAGGAGGAATGAGAATGAACAAAACAGTAATGCTGTCATTGCTTGTTGGTGCTTCACTTTTAGCTACTGATTACAGTAAAGTTATTGAACACCCAGATGCAAGCAAGATGATAGAAAAAGATCTTTTGGCACCGCCAAAAGTTTTTACTATGCCAAAAGGCTGTATAACAAATGATCCTGCAGCTATTGCCAGAGGTGAGTATATTTTCCATAACTTAAATGGAAAAAAGGCAAAGAAAAATCCTCCAAAGGGTCTGAGTAAAAAAGATAAGAACGGCAAACCAAAACAGTATGGTAACTGTGTGGCTTGTCACAATATTGAAGGTGCAAGGGGTGCCGGAAATATCGGTCCTGATCTTACAGACTATCAAGAAAACTACATTGCAAGTGGCGGAAGAAGCCATCAGTTTGTTTATCAAAAAATTGCTGATGCTCGTGTTGACAATCCAGATACCCATATGACAATCAACTTAACAACGAAGCTGTTTACTCCAAGAGAGATATGTGATCTTGCATCATATGTTATAGCTCCAAAATAAATTCAAAGGAAAAAAAGAATGCAAAGAAGAGATTTTTTCAAAAAATTAGGTTCAGCAACGGCTGTTGTTGCAACAATCCCAGTAATGAGTTTCGCAGCAGATGCGTCAAAACCGGTTAGCCCAAACAAAATGAGTTATAAAACAGCATTAGAGACGATTACAGGCGGTAAAACTGCTGAGAAATCATCAAAAGTAAAACTCAAGGTTCCCGAGATCGCTGAAAATGGTGCAGTTGTTCCTGTTACTGTAGAAGTGAAGTCTCCTATGACAGATTCTGACTATGTAAAAGCAATCCATATCTTAGCTGCTAAAAATTCAAATGCACGCTGTTTAGATGTAAATCTTACACCGGCAAACGGAAAAGCATATCTTGCGACGCGTATAAAACTTGGTGGGACACAGGATGTTGTTGCTGTAGTAGAGCTTAGTAACGGTGAGTTTTTAATCGCTTCTCAAAGTGTTAAAGTAACTATCGGTGGATGTGGTTGATATTTTTTCAATCAAACAATAATTTTTAAACAAAGAAAAAAAAAGAGGAAAGAAAAATGGCAGACACAAGAAAATCACTGATAAAGATTAAACCAAAGAAGTATAAAGACGGAGAGATTGTAAAAGTAAGTTTTATGGTAATGCACCCGATGGATACAGGGATGGGGAAAGATAAAAAGACAAAAAAGATCATTCCTGCAAAATACATCAACAGTGTAAAATTTAACTATAACGGTAAAGATATCACGACTATGACAGTATGGGAGTCACTCTCTGTAAATCCTGTTTTTACTATCTATATGAAAGTAAACGGAAAAGGCAAGCTTAAAGTTACTTATACTGACAATACTGGTGAAGTACACGAAAAGACTAAGAAGATTAAACCAAAAAAAGGATAATCAAATGAGAAGAGGTATAAAAATAGCACTCAGTGTAGTAATGCTAGCTTCATTATCATTTGGTGGTGAGCAGTTTGCGATGAGTGATTCAGATCGTGCAATGTATACAGAGATGCTGGAGAATAATCCTGCAGATATTATGGTTGCCGATGGTGAAGAGCTTCTTGGATATATGGGTGGAGACGAAGGTCTTGCAAAATATCTAGGAGTCAGTGAAGATGATCTTCCTGCATATATCGCAGGTTTTCCACGCTATATCAAAAAGTTTGATATGGTTGTAGGTATTGATCAGGTGATTCAAGCGATGATGTATGATGGTGGGCATAAACCACTTAAACTCAAAAGTGGTAATATGTTCTCACTGGTTGCTTATGTAAAATCAATTGCAAATGATGAAAAAATTAACATCGATGTCAATGCAAATCCTCAAATGAAAGAGGCGTATGCACTGGGTAAAGAGATGTTTATGACAAAACGTGGCGGACGTGGGCTCTCTTGTAACTCATGTCACTCTCCTGATGTAATTGGCAGAGTTTTAAGAACACAACCCTTACCGGATCTAAGTGCGCAAGGTGTAAAAGCTGCTGCTACTTGGCCGGCATACAGAATGACAAAGTCATCACTCAGAACATTCCCACGTCGTTTTCAGGGATGTATGAAAAATGCACTGCTTAAAGTCATTCCTTTAGGTTCAAAAGAGATGGTAGCACTGGAAGTTTACCTTACAGAGAGATCAAAGGGTAGTGAGATTGCTATTCCTGGTCTAAAAAGATAGAAGGTAGAGTATGGAAATTTCAAGAAGAGACTTTATGCACATTGCTGCGATCTTTGGACTCAGCGCTGCTACAAGCAGTTTTGCGAGTTCACAAGCTATAGAGAAGATATCATTTAAAGATCTCTACTCTTTTAAGAGCACAGGGAATTTTACACTGCTTCATATGTGCGATTTACATGCACATATCAAGCCCCTTTATTGGAGAGAGCCATCAACACTGATCTCTGCTCCAAATCTTGTGGGAACACCAGGATTTTTGTGTGGGGAATCATTTGCGAAGTTCTATGGACTAGAGCCAAGTTCACTTGATGCTTACTTCGATACATATATGGATTTTAATGCTTTAGCACGTAAGTTTGGAAAAATGGGTGGTATTGCTCATATGAAAACTTTGACAAATCACATAATAAAAGAGCGTGGAAAAGAGAATGTACTCTTCTTAGACTCTGGTGATACATGGCAAGGTACAGGTGTTGCACTTAAAACACGTGGTGAAGCTATTGTAAAAGCGCAAAACTACCTGGGTATTGATGTAATGGTAGGGCACTGGGAGTTTACTTACGGTAAAGAGCGCGTTCGTGAGCTTATTGACAAACTCGATGCAAAATTTATCTCACAAAATATTGTTGGTGATGATCCATTTGCTGATGAGTATGAAGAGCTTATCTTTGAACCATATACTATTGAAGAGCGTGGTGGTGCCAAGATCGGTATCATCGGTCAGTCCTTTCCTTTTACTTCAACAGCGAATCCAAAAGAGTTTACTGAGGGTTGGAGTTTTGGTCTACGTTTAGAGACACTTCAAGAGTATGTTGATGAGTTAAGAAATGAGAAAAAAGTAGATTGTGTTGTTGTTCTTTCACATGATGGCTTCTCAGTAGATCAAGAGGTTGCCCGCAAGGTTAAAGGCATTGACTTTATCTTAAGTGGACATACACATGATCCTTCACCACGTCCTATTACTATCGATGGTACAGTGATTGTCATTGCCGGAAGTCACGGTAAGTATATCGGTCGTTTGGATATTGATGCAAAAGATGGAAAAGTAAAAGGGTATGAGTATAAACTCATTCCTATCGCTTCCAATCTTATTCCTGCAGATCCTGAGGGTGAGAAACTAGTAGATGAACTCTATGAGCCATTTGCTCGTGAGTTTAATGAAGTGCTTGGAAAGACAAAAGGAATGCTTTATAAGCGTGATACATTCTTCTCAACATTTGATCAACTCATCAATGATGCAATTATGGATGAGATGAAGTGTGATGTCTCTTTTACACCAGGATATCGATGGGGAACAACAGTTCTTGCGGGTGAAGATATTCTTATGGATAATGTCTATGAAATGTGTGGTATAACCTATCCGAATGTCTATACATTTGAGCTCAAAGGTCAAAAGATTGCAAATCTGCTTGAAGATATCGCAGATAATGTATTTAATGCAAATCCGCTCTATCAACAAGGTGGTGATATGAGTCGTCTTGGTGGTGTGACATACAGCATTGCTGTATCAAATCCAGCCGGTGAGCGTATCTCTGATCTTAAAATCGGTGCTAAAGCGATCGATTTAGATAAAACATACATTGTATCTTCATGGGGTGGAAATCTTCAAAAAGCGGGTGAGAATCTGCAAGAGAAGAAAATTCGTCCTGTTTATGATGTAGTTCGTGATTATATTAAACGTCAAAAAGTTGTTGATGTAAGTAATAAGGGTAATGTGAAATTAGTTGATTATAGTTGTGGTTGTCCACCAAAAGGTAAAAGAGGCTGTTAGTGATTTTAAAAGATGGCAGTAGGGTTGCCATCTTTTGTAAGAATATGAAAATACATATACAAACATTTGTATTATAACATGTTCTTTATTGAATAATAAGGGTTTATAATGAAAAAGAGTATGATTAAAATTGCTACAGGTGCAGCATCACTATTGCTGCTTGCATCATCAGCAGAAGCTACATTAAAGACGGATAAGGTTACTTTAAAAGGTAATATGGTTGTGGAGTATAATAAGCTTCCACAACCTGTAGATACTTTGACAGAAGCATTTACAGAAGGTATGTTCTATGGAAGATTTAGAGCAAACTTTTTTTATTGGGACTGGGATACTGAGTATGCTGGTAAAACAATGGATAATAAAAATAATGGTATTGGTGGTAGTTTAATTTATAAAACTGCACCATTAAAAGGTATTAGTGCAACAGTTGGGATGTATACATCCCAAAATCTAGATTTCTTTAGAATGGACAAAGCAGATGTCGGATATGCAAAAGCGGGAAAAGATACTTTTAGTCGTTATAATGTAGCAACTGGCGGCCATTATGGTATGACAGTTTTAGCACAAGCGTATCTACAGTATGATGTTACGAACAAGAGTAAAATTATTGCTGGTCGTCAAATGTTTGAGACAGTCTTTACAAAATCAAATGATACAAAGATGATTCCAAATACATTTGATGGTGTAACTGCAACGATTAAAGATCTTCCAAAAACGACTATTAAACTTGGTTACTTGGCAAAACAAAAGCTAAGAGATCATACAACTGCACATGATGTTCTTGCATATGATCCAAATAACAAGTGGGATGAAAATGATGATTCTGCAGTAAATAAGAACTTAACAGTTGCTAGAATAGGAAATGATAATGAACTTATAGTAGGATCAATTACAAATAAGTCTATTAAAAACCTTAAAGCTAATGTCAGTTATGCAACAGTTCCTGGAGTATTAAGTAATCTTACTTTAGAAGCTCACTATACTATTCCTGTAGGTTCATTTAAAATTGTTCCGGGTGTACGTTATATGATGCAGTTTGATAATTTAGGTGCAACGTATGGAGTTGCAAACTTAAAAGGAAATCAGACAGGATATACAAATCCCAATTCACTTGATACAGATCTTCTATGTGCCAGAATTGACGTTAAACAAGGTGCATTTCTTGGTCGTTTAGGATACTCAAAAGTAGCTGATAAAGCTGATATCGTAGCACCTTGGCGTGGATTTCCTACGGGTGGATTTACTCGTGCGATGGCACAGTATAACTGGTATGCAAATACAAAGACATATATG
>Ga0256843_1002482_pt1 | contig 13404 bp, 9 predicted proteins | sample AlvinellametaG_FD_191572 | JGI IMG/M metagenome (GOLD analysis project Ga0256843, IMG submission 191572) | Pompeii worm associated microbial communities from hydrothermal vent at the East Pacific Rise, Pacific Ocean - Alvinella | ecosystem: Host-associated > Annelida > Integument > Unclassified ... | reverse complement strand
AATTTACCCGCTATTTACGCTACTTTAATATACTTCTTAAGAACTTTGTGTAAAATACAAATAAATTTTGGGGATGCATAGTGAGAAAAAGAGTTTTAGTTAAATTTTCAGGTGAAGCACTTTCAGGAGACAAAGGTTACGGTATCGATACGGGGATACTCAAATATATCGCCGATGAAATCGAAAACTTGATTCGCAACAATATCGAAGTCGGTATCGTTATAGGCGGAGGAAATATCATCCGTGGGGTAACTGCTGCAAAAGACGGTATCATCAAGCGTACCAGCGGTGACTATATGGGGATGCTCGCAACGGTCATCAACGCAGTAGCCATGCAGGAAGCTTTGGAACATAACGGACTTTATGCCCGTGTACAAAGTGCTATCAAGATGGAACAGATCTGTGAAACGTTCATCGTCAGACGTGCAAAAAGACACCTTGAAAAAGGAAGAGTCGTTATCTTTGCAGCCGGAACCGGAAACCCGTTTTTTACGACAGATACCGCAGCAACGCTTCGTGCCGTGGAGATAGGTGCTTCGATGATCATCAAGGCAACCAAAGTCAACGGTGTCTACGACAAAGATCCGAACAAATTTGACGATGCGAAAAAACTCGATGTTTTAAGTTACGACCAGGCATTGAAAGATCATATCAAAGTGATGGACGACACTTCCATCGCACTGGCAAAAGACAATGCATTGCCGATTGTCGTATGTAATATGTTCGAACCGGGCAATCTGCTTCGTATCGTAAACGGCGATATGTCCAACTGCTCGATCGTCCAAAACCAATAACACAAAAGGAAAAGATATATGAGACTTGAAAAAGTGATTGCAACCGCACTCAAAAATGCAAGAGATGACAACTACGTACTCTCTTTGATGGTGGCAAAAAGAGCCAATGAACTTTCAGAAGGTGCGGAACCACTTATCAAAGCGGATAAAACAAAAGAGAAACTTACGGATATCGCACTAAAAGAGATCGCCGAAGGGTTGATCACACTTGACACGATCGTAGAAGAATAACAACTCTTTCAGGTACCTCCTTGGTTAAATTTTTAGAGCAGATCAAACAGATACACTCCGTCAGGGAGGCGACCGATCTGCTTTATAACTTCACAAACAACGACAAAGTAGTCGATGCCGTTGCCTTTGCCGAGATGTACCACAAAGATCAGGTACGAAAAAGCGGCGAACCCTATATCGTTCACCCTATTTTGGTAGCGGTTATCACCGCATTTGTCGGTGGCGACGACGAAATGATCATCGCAGCGTTGCTTCATGATGTGATCGAAGATACTCCCTGCGACATCAGCGAAATCGAACAGCGTTTTTCCAAACCTGTCGCACATCTGGTCGAGGGACTTACGAAAATCACGGAAATTCGTGATGAAAAGCTTATCCCTTCCACTTCCGACGAAAAGCTGATCACTTCCGCCCTCTCCTTTCGTAAAATGCTTATCGCATCCATCGACGATGTGCGGGTACTGGTGATCAAACTGTGCGACAGACTGCACAATATGCTCACACTCGACGCGCTCAAACCGGAAAAGCAAAAACGTATCTCGGAAGAGACCCTGGTGGTTTATGTACCCATCGCACACAGGCTGGGAATCGCTACCATCAAAAACACGCTGGAAGATCTCAGTTTTTACTACCTCTTCCCCGAAGAGTATCATAAAATCAACGACTACTTACAACAAAACGAGCAACGTTTTCAACTTCAACTCAACAACTTTATCTCAAAAGTCAAAACGATGATGCTCAAAAACGGTTTTATCGACGGAGAGTTTCAGATACACAAGCGTATCAAACACCCCTACTCCATCTACATGAAGATGCAAAGAAAAGGTGTATCCATCGAAGAGGTACTTGACCTCATGGCAATCCGTATCATGGTAAAAACACCTTTGGACTGCTATAAAGCGCTGGGGATTTTGCACCGGAACTTCAAGCCGCTCATCTCCCGTTTTAAAGACTATATCGCCGTTCCTAAAGATAACGGATACCAAACCATACATACCACCGTCTTCAGTGACTCCTCTATCTTCGAAACACAGATCAGAACGTTCGATATGCACAAAACAGCAGAGTTCGGTGTAGCGTCACACTGGAAATATAAAGGGCATGAAGGACTCTCTCCCAAACTTACCTGGCTTAACGACTTGCGTTCGCAAAGCGAGGTGGGTGAAAATATCGAACATATGTACCAACTTGCCAAAGATGATCTTTACAGTGCAGACATATCCGTCTACTCGCCAAAAGGAGATGTTTTCAACCTCCCCCTAGGTGCAACGGCACTTGATTTTGCCTATGCGGTACATACGGAGATAGGAGACCATACCAAAGCGGCATATATCAACAAAAAACGTGCTCCTTTACTTACCGCACTCAAAAACGGTGACATCGTGCGCATCGAACTTTCCAAAGAACCGGTACTGCGTTGTTCGTGGATAGATCAGGTCAAAACAGCCAAAGCGAAAAACGCGATGCGGATCAACTGTAACCATAAACGCAAAGAGCTGGACAAACTGACTGCCGTCAATATTTTACTGGGTGTTTTCAACCTCAAATACGAAACCCTCAAACCTTTTTTAGATCAGACGGACGCCTGTAAAAATATCCATAAAGCGGCAAACGATACGCAATATCTACAGGAAAATATCTACCAACTCAAAAAACGCCTGCTTGCCGATAAAAAGTTTATTCCTATCATCTCCGCTTTTAAAAAGTATGCACTGCGTAAACAAGTTTTCGACAACATCGTCCTCTACGGTACACAGCACTTTTCCAAAATCATGTTCGACTACTGCTGTCACCCAAAACGCGGGGATGAGATCGTCGCATTTAAACGCGGTAGCGAAGTAACAGTTCACCATAAATTCTGCTCCACCGCAAACGCGCTGATGGAAGAGCATAAACCGATGGTTTTCGTGCGCTGGTCTACCGACAGACCCGAACACTATAAACTAATCGTAAGTATAGAAAATAAAAAAGGATCTTTAGCCGCTTTTTTACTATTTTTGGCTAAAATCGGCGTTGATTTATTGACCATCAATCTCTCAAGAAGCGAAAACTCGCAGGCGGACTATTTTGAAATGGTCGTGGATATTCCACCGAACAAAAAAGAGAAACTGATCAATCATTCAAATAAAAGATATAAGATCATCGAATTTATGCCGTTGAATGACGCTTACAAAAAGTAAAAAGTAATAGATAAAGGATGTTAGATTGTTTGAGTTAGATGTTGCACTAAGCGAAATCAAAAGAGGTACTGCAGAGATCATCGACGAGGAGCGTATCAAAACGCTTTTGGAAAACTACCTGAAAACCGGAGAAAACTACTACGTCAAAGCCGGTTTCGATCCTACCGCTCCGGATCTTCACCTAGGACACACCGTTTTGATCCAGAAACTTGCCGTTTTTCAGAAATTCGGCGGTATCGTACAGTTTCTTATCGGAGATTTTACGGGGATGATCGGTGACCCGACAGGAAAAAACGTCACACGTAAACCGCTGGATAAAGAGACTGTACTTGAAAATGCCAAATCATACAAAGAGCAGGTATTTAAAATCCTCGATCCCGAAAAAACGGAAGTGGTATTCAACTCCAAATGGCTGGATGAACTGGGTGCAAGAGGTATCGTAGAACTTACCACCACTTTCAATGTCGCCAGAATGTTAGAGCGTGACGACTTTGAAAAGCGTTTTAAAAGCGAAACACCTATCTCTATCAGCGAATTTCTCTACCCTCTTTTACAGGGATACGACTCCGTCGCACTCAAATCCGACATAGAACTGGGCGGTACGGATCAGAAGTTCAACCTTCTGATGGGAAGACAACTACAACGTACCTACAATGTCGGTAAACAACAAGCGGTGTTGATGATGCCTCTTTTAGAAGGTCTTGACGGTGTCAACAAGATGAGTAAATCGCTTGGAAACTACATCGGTGTGACGGAAGATCCGCAAACGATGTTCGGAAAAGTGCTCAGTATCAGTGATGATTTGATGTGGCGATACTACGAGCTGCTAAGCGACAAATCGCTTCATGAAATCGAACAACTCAAAGAAGATGTCGCAAACGGTAAAGTACACCCCAAACTTGCCAAAGAGGCACTTGCGCAAGAGATCGTCGCACGTTATCATGATAGCGCCGCGGCACAGAAGGCAAAAGAGGAGTTTGACAGAGTACACAAACAAAAAGATATCCCGACGGATATCGCCGAATACAGCTTCCAAGGTCCTATCTGGATAGCAAAAGTACTCACCGAAACCAAACTCGAACCATCCACGTCCCAGGCGAGACGGGATATTAAGCAAGGTGCTGTTAAAATCAATCAGGAAAAAATAACGGATGAGCAATTACAACTTGAAAATGGTGAGTATATTGTACAAGTCGGAAAAAGAAAGTTCGCAAAAGTAAAGGTAGACTAATATGGCATTCAAACCACTTCAAATCGGTAAATATACCATCGAGAAACCTATCATTCAAGGTGGTATGGGCGTAGGCATCAGCTGGGACAGACTCGCAGGAACCGTCTCCAAAGAGGGCGGACTGGGTGTTATCAGTTCTGTGGGAACCGGCTACTATGACAACAAACACTTCGTACACAAACTGGTACAGGATCGTCCCTATCTTGAAGAGAACTTCTACTCCAAAGAGGGGCTTTTCGCCATTTTCAAAAATGCCAGAAAAATCTGCGGTAACAAACCACTTGCCTGTAACGTCTTGTACGCCAGTAACGATTACGGACGTATCGTGCGCGACTCTTGTGAAGCGGGTGCGGATATCATCATCACCGGTGCCGGTATCCCTACCAATATGCCGGAATTTACACAGGATTTTCCCGATGTTGCGCTTATTCCTATCGTCTCCAGTGCCAGAGCGCTGAAACTCATCTGTAAAAAATGGAAACGTTACAACAAAGTTCCCGATGCGGTTATCGTCGAAGGACCTCTTAGCGGTGGGCATCAAGGATTTACATATGAGCAATGTTTTGAAGAAGAGTACCGGCTTGAAAATATCGTTCCTCCGGTTATCGAAGAGGCGAAAAAATGGGGAGATATCCCTATCATCGCTGCCGGTGGTATCTGGGATAAAAACGATATCGACAAATTTTTAGATATGGGTTGTGCCGGTGTTCAGATGGCGACACGTTTTATCGGAACGTATGAGTGTGACGCTCATGAAAACTTCAAAAAAGTACTTCTTAACGCAAAAGAGGAAGATATCAAACTTTTCAAATCCCCTGTAGGACTTCCTGCACGCGGTGTCAGAACTCGCCTTCAGGAGATGATCGAAGAGAAAACCGCACCGAAAGTCGCCTGTATCAGTAACTGTGTCGCACCTTGTAAAAGCGGTGAAGAGGCTCGTGCGGTAGGATACTGCATCGCTGACAGACTCTCCGACGCTTATCTGGGAGAAACGGAAACGGGTCTTTTCTTTACCGGTTCCAACGGTTACAGACTCGACAAACTCATCACCGTTCATGAACTGATGCAAAAACTTGAAAATGGAGAAGACGATTAAACACATAGTCGCTCTGCTTCTGGTGTGCGTCACGCTTCTTTTAGCGGACAAAGCACTCTACATGGAGGTGGAAGGTCTTTATAAAAAGATCCCCTACGCCTCCAAAGAACAAACCAAACAAATTCTTCATGATCTTGAAAACTTCTATATCAATGCCGTCGTACAAAACGATAAAAAATCCATCGTCAAAACACTCAAAGGCATTGTCAAGTGTCAAAAACTACTGGGACTGGACAGCTCCACATACGAAAAAGAGCTCTACACATTAACCGGTAAAAAAGAGAGTGCCGCACCTGCGGCAAAACGAACCACTCCCCTGCCGCCCGCAGAATCGAAACTTCTCTTCAGCGCGCCGGATATCCGTTCGATCAAAGTAGAACAAAATACACTCATGATCAAATTCAGCCGTCCTATCCAAACCGACGACGTCCTCTCTTTCGATATCGCCAATAAAGGCACATACAAAGATATCTTCGACATTCGTGCAAACTTGAACTTTCAACCGCCGAAACTTCACTTTTCTAACCTCAAAAGCGCCAAAATCGCACAAAACAGACGCAACAAAGTGCGCGTGGTTTTACAAAACGACAGCAAGATTTACGCAAAAGCTTTTATCCGTAAAGGCACCCTTTTTATCAAAGTCAACAACCAAACCACCAACCCCGCAACCATTGTAAAAAGAGAGAAACCGGTTTTCAAACCCATCCGAAAACAACCGAAAATCCAAACACCAAAACAAGTACCACTTAGTGTTCCCACACCATCCAAAGCCGTCTACGCCAACAATAAAATCATCGTTATCGATGCGGGACACGGAGGAAAAGACTCAGGCGCGGTAGGATATAAAAAATATCAGGAAAAACGTGCTGTGTTAAAGATTGCCAAACTGCTGAAAAATATGCTTCAAAAACAAGGATACAAAGTCTATCTGACCAGAGAAAGAGACAAGTTTATTAAACTATCCGACAGAACACACTTTGCAAATCAGAAAAAAGCGGATCTTTTCATCTCCATCCATGCCAATGCCGCTCCTGCATCCCAAAAACTCTCTTTAAAAGGCATCGAAACCTTTTTCCTTTCACCTGCAAAAACGGAAAAAGCAAAACGTATCGCGGCAAAAGAGAACGCAGCCGCCATGAACCTGGATAAATACTCTAAAAACACTCTGCTAAGTTTTCTCAACCGTACCAAAATCGTTCAGTCAAACAAACTCGCCATCGACATCCAAAGCGGTCTGCTCTCTTCCGTAAAAAAGAAGTACGATAAAATCGTCGACGGCGGCGTCAGAGAAGCACCGTTTTGGGTACTGGTAGGCGCGCAAATGCCTGCTGTACTGGTCGAAGTGGGATACATCACCAACCCGACGGAAGCGGAACGCCTTTTCAACCCTTTCTACCAAAAAGCGCTTGCTTCAGGTATTCGAAACGGTATTAACAATTATTTCGCAAAGAACTACTAAGTTCAAGTAATATTAACCAAATATAATATACAATAATTAAATATTACTATTTATAAGGGTTTCATATGCCGCCTGCGTTTGAAGAGGGAGAAGCATTCGTTTCTCTTGATAGCGACTCTATTGAAAAACTCATGAAAAGTTATCGGGAGATCTTCGAAAACGCTCCCGCGGCAATGCTCTACTATGATAAAAATGCAAAAGTGCGCTACTGTAACAAAGCCGCACGCAAACTCTTCAACACCTCCCAAAACGAATGTATCGGTATGGATCTGTTGTACAAAATCAAACACACGCCCCTGCGTAACGCCATCCGAAAAAGTCTGGAACAAAGCTATGCAGCTTTCGAAGAGTATTTCCCCGCCGACGATCATCAGCATGAACTCCTCTATTGTGCGAAGTTTCAGGCACTTTATGACCGTCAGAAACACATCAAAGGCGCTATTTGCGTCGTGATGGAAGTCGATATCACCACACACTACAAAAAAGATGCTATCGTAGGACAAATACAGGCAAAACGCTACTTTGAAGCAGCGGGAGTTATGATGCTCGCACTTGACAAAGAAGCCAATGTCGTAAGGATCAATACCAAAGGGTGTGAAATCACCGGATATAAAGAGAGTGAGATTTTAGGCAAAAACTGGATCAATCTTTGTATCCCTGAAGAGATACGCGATGAAATCCATACCCTCTTCCAACAAGTCATATCCAGAGCAATCCCCCTGAGTGAGCATTATGAAAATGACATCATCACTAAAACGGGAGAACGCCGTAAAATTTCCTGGCACAACAGTATCATCTGCGATTTTGACGAAAATATCATCGAAGTGCTTTCTGCCGGCGAAGATATCACCGAATTGACAGAGTCCAAAATCGCACTTGTCAAACAAAAACTCTATGACGAGCTTACCAATCTTCCCAACCGTTTTATGTTTCAGAACAAACTCCGACACACAGTCACGCTGGCAGAAGAAAACAGGGAAAATCTGGCGCTTATTTATATCGATATAGACAACTTCAACAGAATCAACGACACCTTCGGACATAAAAGAGGCGACACCATCTTACAACAGTGTGTTCAAAGGATACAAAATATCATTGCACAAAAAGATACGCTGGTACGTTTCGGCGGTGATGAATTTATCATCATGAAAGAAGAGGTGGAGAACATAAACGACCTGAACAATTTTGCCTATACGCTTTTAAACCTCTTCAAACAACCATTTCAAATCAAACACCATACCCACTACCTTACCGCAAGCATAGGAATCGCCTTTTTCCCGCAAAACGGACAAACACCGCAGTCACTCATTCAGGCGGCGGAAACAGCGATGAACAGTGCGAAAAAGAAGGGTAAAAACCAATACGCTTTCTATACACAGTCTCTGGGTGATACGCTTTATGAAGAACTAACCCTTGAAAACGATATGCGCAGCGCACTCGTAAACAATGAATTTCAGCTCTATTTTCAACCGCAAATAGAGATGCATAGCAAAAAAGTCATCGGACTTGAAGCGCTTATCAGGTGGCAACACCCTGAAAAAGGACTCATCCCTCCTTTTAAATTTATCCCCATTGCAGAGCATAGCAGAATGATTATCTCTTTGGGCGACTGGATCCTGACGCATGCATGCATACAGGCACACCAATGGTACACTGAAGGGATATTCGACGGAAAAATCTCCGTCAACGTATCCGGAGTGCAGATGGAACACGGCAATATCCTGGAAAGTATCCACAAAGCACTCTACATCTCAAAACTGCCCGCCCGTATGCTGGAACTTGAAATCACGGAATCCATCCTCATGACAAACCCTGAACACTGGATCAGTATCCTTGAACAGATCAAACAGTTGGGTATTTCCATAGCTATCGACGACTTTGGAACAGGCTACTCCTCTTTGGCATATCTGCGTCACTTCTCTTTGGATAAACTCAAAATAGACAAATCTTTCGTCGACGATCTCCCCGAAAACGAAGATGCCAGAAGTATCGCAAAGACTATCATCGCACTTGCAAAGAGTCTCGGACTACAAACACTGGCAGAGGGTATAGAGACAAAAGAGCAGGAGACTTACCTCAAAAGTATAGGTTGTACCTATGCCCAGGGCTATCTCTATGCAAAACCTCTCTTCTCCGAAGAACTCGAAGAGTTTTTACAAAAACATTTGCCTTAAGGTAAACTTTCGCTACAATAGAGTAGATAAAGAAAAATTTTTTACCAAGGAAATAAAAATATGCAAAAAAGTTTGCAGGAACAGCTCCATGCACTTTTAAATTGTGACTTAAAGTCACTCTTTCCACTGGCACGCGAGAAAAAACGAAAACTCTATTTTTACGTCGGACCGACAAACAGCGGAAAAACACATGAAGCGATGCAAGAACTTATGGAAGCGGACTGTGGTACCTACCTGGCTCCGCTAAGACTACTCGCACTTGAAAACTATGAAAAACTCAAAGCACATGAAATCCCCGTCACACTTTTAACCGGAGAAGAAGAGATCATCGACGAAGAGGCGGGACACGTCTGCTCTACCATCGAGATGGCAAACTTCAACATGGAAATCGATGTATGCGTCATCGATGAGATCCAGATGCTTGAAGATCCGGATCGCGGATGGGCATGGGTCAATGCCATCGTCGGCGCTCCTGCAGACAAAGTTATCATGACAGGAAGTGTCAATGCTTTAGATGCCGTCAAAAAGATAGCCGCCTATCTGGATGAAGAACTTGTCGTGAAAAAGTTCAAGCGTAAAAATCCTCTCGAAGTGATGAAACAGCCTGTACCTTTGAAAAAAGTGGAAAAAGGCACCGCCCTCATCACCTTTTCACGAAGCGATGTCCTCGCACTCAAAGCAAAACTTTCCAAAAGACATCGTGTTTCGGTACTCTACGGCAACCTCTCCCCCGAAGTGCGCAGAGAAGAGGCAAAACGCTTCAGAGAGGGAGAGAGTGACATTCTTGTCGCAACGGATGCCATTGCGATGGGGTTGAACCTTCCTATCAAAACCATACTCTTTACCACCGACACAAAATTCGACGGGGTTGAAACACGTCCGCTCATCCCAAATGAGATCATCCAGATAGCAGGACGCGCAGGACGGTACGGACATCATGAAAAAGGGTACATCGGAGCGACCAGTCAAAAAGTACTCGAACATATACAAGAGGAGTTTCATGCACCGCTTCGCACCATCAAACCCCCTTTTCAGGTCAAAGCGACAACCTCACAAATCCTCTCGCTCAGCGAACACCTCAAAACCGACGATTTGACGACCATACTACGCTACTATGCCAAACACATGAAGTTTACGGGACCGTTTATCGCCGCAAATATCTCCTATATGCTCGAACTCTCCGCTTTCGTACAGAAAAAAGAGGGATTGACACTCGAAGAAAAATATATGCTTTCACAGGCACCCGTAAGTACCAAGTCCCCTCTGATCAAAAGCGCCTTTAACTTTTATATCAATGCCATCATCAAAAAAGAGGTGGTGCATTATAAATCCTCCGTCAACACTTCAGGCATCGCCAAAACGGAGATGGAACTTTTACGGGCGGAAGATGAAGTGAAAAAGATCAGCCTCTATCTCTGGCTGGCGTATAAACTTCCCGACCTCTTTCCGGATGCAAAAGAAGCGGAACTTGCAAGAGTACGTGTCAATCGTTACTGCGAAGCTTCACTAAAATCCAACAAACTTCTCAAAAGCAACAAACGCAATAAAAAAGAGACACAATATAACAAGTACCAAAGACAAAGAAGAAAAAACCGTGCGGCACGTAACAAAGGGTACAGAAACAGAGCTTCTAAAAAACGCTGATAACTAAACCTGTTCTTCCCTACGCTCTTTTTCGTTTTCGATATCTTTATAACGATCACGTATCGCTAAAAAGATATCGAGATTATCGAGGAAAAGCTGTGTCAATTCAGGGTTAAAATGTTTTCCCTTCTCCTCTTGAAAAAGTGCGACAATACGATCCAGAGACCACGCTTTTTTATAAACCCTGTCCACACCAAGTGCATCGAAAACATCGACAATCGCCGTGATTTGTCCGTATATGTGGATCTCATCGCCTTTCAGTCCCTGCGGATAACCGCTTCCGTCATACTTTTCATGATGCTGATGGGCGATGATCGCCGCTGTTTTTAGGATAGGACGGTTGGAGTGTTTAAGCATATCGTAGCCGATTTGCGCATGGGTTTTCATAACTTCAAACTCCTCTTTTGTCAGCCTGGCAGGTTTGTTAAGGATATGATCCGGTATCGCCACTTTTCCTATGTCATGCATAGGGGAAGCCTCTTTGAGCAAGTTCGCTTCCTCTTCATCCATACCGTATAACAACGCCAACGCCCTGCTATACTCCGCCACACGTTTGACATGATTTCCCGTCTCTTTGGAACGACTCTCACCGATGGCACCCATCGTAAAGATAACTTCTCTTTGCGTATCCTCGATCTCTTTGTTCAGTTCCGTTATCTCCGCCAGAGCACTTTTGACACGATCTTCAAGGGTTGCGTTGAGTTTATGGACTTCATCGGCGAGTTTACGATCTTTTTTGATAAGCACTTCCGTTTGCGCGATATTGCTGTCTATAAGTCTTAAAATCTGACCGATTTCATCTTCCGGGAAATGGGTGATTTTTTCTACATGATCGCTCTTTTTGCTCAAAAAGTCCGAAAACGACTTATTGACACGTTGCAAAAGACGGATAGACCCCATGATCTCCTGTATCATGAAACTGTTGATCAAAAAGAGCAAAACCAGTGAAACAATCGTCAGAAAGATAGTGTCTCTTTTATTTTCGCTCACCATCTCCTGCATCGATTCGATTTTTTCATTCAGATATTTTTTGGAAATTCTCAAGAGGGTATTGAGTTCGTTGAGCATCTTATTTTTCACCGACCCCAAAGAGACGATGGCATAGATGGCATCTTCGTCACTTTCACGGTGCGCTTCGGGCAAATCGAGCAAAATGGCGCTATAACCCTTTAATCGCGACTGTAACCGCACAAGACTTTCGCGGATGATCTTATCGTCCAGAAATTCACTTTCCTGAATCTCTTTGATATCCGCGTCGATTTTTGCAAACCGTTTTTTCGTCTGTTCCAAAACCCCGTTGTCGACTTCATTCTGTAAGGCTTTATTGACAAAGTCCGTTGTCAGCTTGTTGATTTCCGCCGAAATAGTTTGTGTTTTTTCGCTAAGCCATATTTCATGCTCATTCATCAACAAAAGCTGCTCTTGTATAAAATTGGAAAGCCGGTAGTTTTGCCATAAAAAATTGCCCACTACCAGCAGTGTGATCATGAAAGGAATGAAGAGTTTATATTTAAAACTAACCTTCTCTAAAAAGTTCATACGACGACCTAAAATCGTACCGAAAACTGCAAATAGATACTGCTTAGAGTATCTACGATACCGGCACGTTGTGCAACCGGCAAGTCGGCGATTTTCTTCGGCTTTTTCTGATACCAGCCGCTATCGGTATAGGTATAGTCGATGTATATACCACCCACTTTGATGAAACTGTAACGATTGATCGGATAGATACCGTACATTTCGTAAGCGTCTCCTCTTGTCGAGAGTTTATTGTACATATCGTAAGATCCCTGTGTTGCCGTCACCCAGTATTTCGAACCGTGATTGAACTCAAATCCTATTTTACTTTTGTTGAAATTTTCAAAATTGTACCGCGCACCCAGCCAGTAAGCATATCCGTTTTTCGTATCCGTATCGTCTGCACCATTGTCGCGTAAAAGACCAAAACCAAAATCCCCGTAATGATAGAGTTTGGCATTTGGTTTCGCACTACTCACGCCTACGTGCGCAAACAGATCCCAGCCGCTTTGGTGCAGATTTGCCGTTTCCGCCATCACCCCTGCAAAATCGATATCTCCGATATTGACATTTTTACTGCTGTTGGTTTCCATCGCATTGGCGATGACATCACTCATACGCACGTAACCGATCTGAAACAAGGAGTTGTCTAGTCCAAATAGCGCCGACTCGAAAAACACACCTGCGACATTCGTATCTTTGAGGGTATCGTTCGCCGGTCCGATAAAGGCATTTGTCACGCCGATACGTGTTTCGTCGTTTTGAAACCCTTTCCCGTACGCCAGACGCAACCGTGCTTCTTTGATTCCCATAAGTGCGGCAACATTCGCCGTATAGACGATACCGTCCGATGCACCGTCGAAAACCAGCGCCGAATAGGTGGACTTACGTGTCGTGTTTTCTTTGAACTGATGGCTCGGACCGTCCGCACTGGGCTGACGCCCTATCGTCAGCGCGGAAGGTACAAAAGCGTTAAAGTACCAGTCCACATAGGCTCTTTCAAGATATAAAGAGCTGTCCGAAGGTACGCGCCCCTGCATATTGTCGTACTGACTGTACATATGTTTGGTTGAATCC
>Ga0256843_1002481_pt1 | contig 13405 bp, 8 predicted proteins | sample AlvinellametaG_FD_191572 | JGI IMG/M metagenome (GOLD analysis project Ga0256843, IMG submission 191572) | Pompeii worm associated microbial communities from hydrothermal vent at the East Pacific Rise, Pacific Ocean - Alvinella | ecosystem: Host-associated > Annelida > Integument > Unclassified ... | reverse complement strand
CAATTGATTATGAAAAAGAGAGTATATGCCAAAATCCAAATTGTCACAATAGCATAAAAATTTGTGATAGATGTGGAAGACCTATGAAAAGAAGAAATTGCATGTTTGGAGAGTTCTGGGGCTGTACAGGTTATGGAATCCCAGGTGATCAATGTAAAAATACATGGAAAATTTGACATTATTTTTACAGCATATTGTTATATATTGACAATAATAAAAGTAAGGAATAACAAATGGAATTTGAGGACTTAATATTAAAAATTGCAGATAGATTAGAACTCGTTTCTGGATACAAAAAATCTATAATCGAGAGCGAATTAGAAGATTTTTCTGATGATTTTGAAAATGCAATTTTTCAATTGAGAATTGCTGAACATAATTATGATAATCAAATATTCCCAAAGTTACAAAAACAACATATTCACATTACAGAAGCTATAGGATTATTGTTTTTATCATACTTAACCTATAAACTTCGTAAAAAATTTACATATGGTTCCATGTGGCCAATTATTAGTACAGATTTAGAGAAATATGAAAAAATCAATACATATTTTAAAGATAACTATTTATTTAATAATCATCCGAATCCATTTTTAACAAAGTGTATAGATAAAGCATGTCAAAGATTTCAATTAAGAAATGCTTTTGACCATCGAGATGATGAACAATATATCAGAAATACTATCTTACTACAGATGGGGTTATTAAATAAATTTACAAAATTAAATCAATGGCTCTCCTATAGCACTTTCAATCAAATTACATTAAAAGCACTCTTAAATAAGGAAAGTGATAATTACTCAAATAGTTTTGCACAAGGTTGGAGAGTACTTAGAAGATTTCGGGACCATCTTATTGACACCACAACAGCTAAAGCATTATTAAAACAAAATTCTTGGTTTAAATCTTTAGATATTGAAGATATTCTAATTGCTGCTAGAAAACCAGTTGGAACAAAGTTTTTAGCAGAAGATGAAATAGAAAATATCTTTTTCTTGGATCAAATTGTCTATGAAGACAACCTTTTAAAGTTTATTATAAATGCTGAAGATTTATATGCTCTACATCTTAGTGGAAATGATTACAGTGTATATATAGATAATATTTATGCAGCAAAAGTTTTGCGAAATGAAGACAAGGTACTAGTCTTAGATAAAAAAATAATAGTTCAAGAACCAACTAATTTAAGTGTTCACCTTGAATTAAAGAATGAAGATGGTGACTCTGTATACAGTGATGAAATAATCTTATTTGATTTACATGATCAAGTTTTAATATTTGATGAAAAAGGAAATATTTATAAAGATTTTTCAAAAAAACTTCTAGCTAAACAACAGTACTTTATGTTGTTTGATTCTGATTTAGACTGCGACATATCAGAGAATCGACAAAGGGAATGTTTTTCAGGATATGTAACTCTAGCAAAAAATCTCAGTAAAGATGCTAATTGTACACTTTCTTATGATGGGGAAAAGCTTTTTTCTTTAAATTTTGATGCATCCATAGAAAAACCAATTTGGATTGATAACCTTGTTGTTTATGCAGCAAACAGGTCTCAACTCAATATAGAGTCAACAACAAACTTCTACTTGAAAATTTTTGACATGGAAGACCAAGAAACTCCATTGAGAGATTTACCTTCCGAAACTCAAATAGTTCGATGGACGTATGCGAATAGTTATGTAGAGCAGGAAGATATAAACAACTTTACAGCATCTATCCTTTTATCACCCGAACTAATTTGTGAAAGAAAACATTCCGTTTTAATAAGATATAGAGGGCAAATTTATCATAGAACAATCCATGCAGCTATTTATGACCATGCCAATAAATATCATTTATTACAGAGGTTGAAAGATGGTTCTGTAAATTTGATTAATAATAAACCCATTTTAAATTATAATGAACTTGTCACATCTAAATTTCACCTTGCTTTATTCAACTTTGATAAAGCAAGAGAACCGAGACTCTTAAAAGATAAAATAAAATATTATGGGAAAATTGAATTAAATAAGAAATTTCAATTACCTTTTCTTCCTAAATTTGGAGAAACTATTATTGCTTCGGAGCATCTATATTATGACTTAGGGGAAGTGCTATTTAAGGTAAAACAGCAAGGCATAATTCATAGCTATAACCAAGCAAATAAAACAATTGCCCTCCAAAGTATTCCTGAATATCTGCATAAATCAGAATTTATCGTAATAAATCAAGACTACGAAATTATTCCCCTAACACAAAATGATTTTGAAATTAATAAGAGTCATATTGTATTGAAAGAAGATTATTTATCGCTTGTAATAATTTATGAAGGCAACTACATTGGCTCTTTTGTTCAAGATACTAAAATTGACTTTGAAAAATTACCTGATGACGAGGAAGTATTAAAAGTATTTTATTCTTCTTATATTCCATTGCTCATTATGGATAAAACTTCTCTTATTAAGTGGATTCAAAATCACCTTGTAACTTTTTTCAAAGCTTTTATGTCTGATTCTATGATAACACCTAATGGACAACATATATATTTTAATTTTAATGAAATAGCTACTACTTTGGAGCATTTACTTTATGATGTTGAGTTTTATCAAGATGAAGCTAAAAGCCTATTACAAGAGATTGTACTGCATAGATGGACAGATAAAATTATATCTATGCCTATATTGTTAATATATCTTTTACAATTGACAAATGATAGTAAACTTATTAATTATTTTTTATCATCATTACCTCATGAAGAGGAACCTGATGATAGAGATGAACAATTCATATTCGATGTCATAAATAATTCTATGATACATTTAGATTTAGGAAAAATTGATAAACATAATCTTAAAATAGCTATGCACTACAAATATAAAATTTTTTATTTATATAAAGCATTACGACAACTACAAAAGAGAATAAAATGAGTAAATATTTAGATGCAATAACATTACACAAACATATTAAAGAAAGATTAGAGGAAGTCATTAAAAGTGATTTATATATCAAAGACCCTTTATTATTAGATGAAATAGTTAAACAGTTAATTGATAATGAGGCATTAGTATCAGAGATTTTAGTAGAAGGTTCTTTTGGTGCTATCAAGCATTCTCAAAAACTACGGGAGATTGATTTTTTATCTCAAAAATTGATTAACTTATTAGATAAAAATTTAGTATTTAATCCTGACTATCAACCTTTTCAACATCAATTTAAGGCACTTAATGCAACAAAAAATTTGCAGAGTAATAATAAACCTGCCTTAGTTATTACAGCTCCTACTGGTGCTGGTAAAACAGAAGCTTTTATATTGCCAATGCTACATGATTTATTAAAGACACCTAAAAAATCATCCCAAAGAGGTGTAAGAGCAATTATCCTATACCCTATGAATGCTTTAGTCGCCGATCAAAACACAAGATTATTCAACTACTTAAAAGGACAAAACAGAATAAAAATGTTCTTTTATAATAGTGAAACACCTGAAAAGAAAAAAAGTGGATGTGATGAAAAGTTTGATGATAATTGTTTCATCTGTAGTCGAGAAGAAGCAAGAAAATCACCTCCGGATATTATGATTACCAACTATTCAATGCTTGAATATATCTTATCCAGACCAAATGATTATTCATTAATTGGTGATGCACTAAGAACTATTATCGTTGATGAAGCACATTTATACTCAGGAACACTTGCTGCAGAGGTATCACTACTTTTAGATCGAGTGTTATTTAAAGCAAAAAAACGAAGTAATGAAATTTTACATATAGCAACATCTGCTACATTGTCAGAAGATACTAATGAACAATTAGATTTTTTTGCAAACTTTTTTAATAAACCACAAAAAAATATCCAACTGATTCAAGGACATAAAGATCCAGGACATACTACAACAAATACAACTATAACATCTGATATTGAAAAATTTAGAGATATCAGTAATCTTATTAATAAGTCTCCCCTAGAGCTATATCAAGAATTCAAATCTTCTAGTTTATTACAAAACATCAAAGAAAAGCTTCTAAATCAATATACACTCAGTTTAACAGAACTGAGTAAATCTTTTTCAGAGAACTTAGAAATAAAAACATTACTAAATATATTAACAATAGGAGCAAAAGCAAGAAAAAATGACCATGAACAACCTTTATTGCCACATAAACTTCATTTGCAAGCTAGAGCTCCTCAAGGATTTTCTGTATGTATTAATCCAAAATGTCCTGAAAAATTAAATAATCATTTAGGGAAGCTGCATCATGGTACATTTTATGGATGTACAGCTTGTAAAAGCATGACACTAAATGTCGTTAGATGTACAAAATGTAAAGAAGTCATGTTTGCAGGGCAGATATTAAAAGATGACAAAGTTCAATTTGTTAAACCCGATAACAATTTTCCAGAAAAAGCTAAATATTTTAGTTTTAAACAATCTAATACAAAAATCTCAATGAAAAGAACAGGAGATAAATGTAGCATTGAGAATGCAGATAATACTATGTATATACACTCCAAATGTCCTTGTTGTGAAAATGAACTTTTTAAGCCGTTAACATTGTCAGATCAATTTATTCTTCCTTTAATCGCAGAAACTATGCTTATTGATATGCCAGAAATAGACAAAAAAAACAAAATCTTATTACCTGCACAAGGACGACGACTAATTGCTTTCTCAGATAGTAGAAATGCAGCAGCTAGACTTGGTCCACTATTAACAAATCAACATGAAGTTCAAATGTATCGTTATATGATATGTCAATCATATTTTTCTAGTATGTCACTAGGAGATAATGCTATAGATGATGTAATAAAAAGCATTGAATTCATAGAAACACAAATTTTGACAGCACCTAATGATACTATAAAAGCAATACTTCGACAGAATTTAGAAGAACTACTCAATAAAAAACAATCTTTAGAATCTGGACAACCTATTCGAGTCTTAGTTGCTGAAATCCTTGAAAATGAAACATTGAAACAAATTTTCAATCGCCCTGTAATGAGTGAACAAACACTGGATGACCAACAAAAATGGTTTGAAAAAAATCTTGCTGCAAATAAACATGATATTTATTATCGTGTTGCTAATGAAATGATTGTACCAAATATTAAAGCAACTAATCTAGAAAGTATTGGTCTTCTAATCCCTGTATATCCGGGATTAGAAGATATAAAAATACCATCTATAGCAAAAAAAGATTTTAGTAATATTTATCATTTTCTTGAAAAAGAATTTGACTCAATCAAAAAAGCATTTCTTTATATTTTTAGAAAACAAAGAGCTATTACAGCTGGTAACGATGAAGAAAATTATAAAATTAATAACATAGATGGCCTAGGGACATATATAACATATGGTGCGAAGGGCAAAAGATTAAATGATATAAAAGTTAATGCAAGAAGTTTCATCTATCGCTTTGTAGAAAATATTTTGCTCTCATTTAAAATAGACTCTAATGAAGAGCTGATCTATAAATTCATAAAAATGATATTTGATACATTTTATAAAGCAGCTCAGTCACAACAATTTCCTTGGCTCGAGATAAAGGAGATGGAAACTAAAAATGAATCTATGATTAATGCTATCAGAATTAATTTTAAAGAATTATCTGTAACATCCCCAGATACAATGTTCTTAAATAAATTAACTCAAAATTTATGGAGCTTTAATGTCAACGGAGTTGTTCCTGAGGAATGGCATCAAGGTGAAATAATCAAAGTAGATACAGAATATATGGATACGAAAAGCAATGTATCTAGAATGAGAAAACTGTATAAAAACAAAAATAAATTAATGGAACTTGGTTTATGGGCAGAAGAGCATTCAGCTCAACTAAGTAGTACAGAAACAAGAAGATTACAAAGTTTATTTTCTGATGGAAAAAGAAACATACTATCAGCTACTACAACTTTAGAAGTCGGAATTGACATAGGTGGCTTAAGTGGTGTTCTTATGGCAAATATCCCACCAAATAAAGCTAACTATATCCAAAGGTCTGGTCGTGCTGGTCGTAGGAATGATGGCTCAGCCATCGTTCTTACATATGCTAAAAGTAGACACTTTGACCAGAACAGTTATGAAAATTTCAACTATTATCTTAGTAAGCCACTTAAAAAACTAACTATAAGTCTAGAAAAAGAAAAAATTGCAAGTAGACATTTTAACTCGTTGCTATTATCACTATTTTATACATCAGAATTTGAAGAAACAAATCAAACATTATTCAACTCTTTTAAAAATATGGGTGTATTTCTTGGTCTAAATGACGTACCAAGATATGAAACAAATTATAGTCAACAAAAGTATGAACTATATAAAGACCCTAATTCTATTTTTAATCGTTTAATCAGTTTTCTTAACACTTTTGATACTAATTCCATCATAGATGAATTAAATGTTATTTTTTCAAGAACTCCAATTCATAACAATTATGAAACTTTTAAACATACATTCATCCAGGAAACAACAAAACTATCAAGAACATTTGAAGAAGAAATACAAAAGTATGTAGAAGATTGGAATGATGCAAGCACAACTACTCAAAGAAATGCTATTAGATATAACATGAAACAATTATTCAAACAAAGTCTTATTGAGTCTTTCGCAAATGAGCAAATACTACCAAAATATGGATTTCCAATCGATGTTAAAAGCTTACAGGTTATTAGTGGCTATACAGATAAAGACTCTAAACCGTTTGCATTTGATCGTTCTGGAATACTAGCACTTGCTGAATATGCTCCAGGATCTAAAATACTTGCAGGAGGTCGAACTATAACTTCTAGAGGAATTTCTAAGCATTTTTCAGGAAATAATTTTGATGAAGCATTTGGAGAAAAAGGTATATACTACTTTTGTAGTAATGGTCATTTTTTTACTTCGACACATAAACATGTGTCGCAATGTGCAATGGATGGTTGTCAAGGAATAGTGCAAAATCCAAATCATTATATAATTCCAGAATATGGGTTTATTACTGCCGCTTCTGAAGAAATTACCTTCAAACTAAAACAACCAGAGAAAGTTGGATTTGTTGAAGTATATACAGATGTAGATGCAACAAAACAAGATGCACAAACTAAAAGTTGGGATTATAAAGATTTTGTAGTATTATTTAAAGAAAATGCAACCATTTATGGTGTTAACAAAGGTAATAAACAGCTAGGGTTCGCAATATGCTCTAAATGTGGCTACACAGAATCTGAAATAGTTAAAAATAAAAATGGTCTAATTAAATTATCTTCTCAATTTAAGAATCACACCCCTATTTACAATCAAGACACAAAAATTAAATGTATTAATGAAGATGGACATAATATCTGGAGAAATCAACATCTTATTTCTAAAATGAAAACAGATTCTATAATAATTATTCCAAAGAAAAAAATTTATAATGAAGATTTAGCTCAAGCTATTATGAATGCTTTACAATTGAGTGGATGTGAAGAGCTTGGTATCGATGAAAGAGAAATAGGGACAATGTTATTGCAAATAGATGGAGAGTATCAGATCTACCTTTATGATAACATGTCAGGTGGTGTTGGATATGTATACGACTTAGCAAAAAACCGATGGAAAGAATGGATAAACAAGGCAATTGAAAGACTTTGGGTCAATAAAAAACATCATGAAGAGTGTATTCATGGATGTATAAAGTGTATTGTTACCTTAAGTACTAACAATATATTACCTCGCAAAGAAGCATATAGTTATCTAAAAGGGGATGAAGTAATTAATAATGAAATATTAAAGATATCAAAACCTTTAAAACCAAAGCCTACTCTTACACCTGAAGAGAGAAGAGCTAAATTTCAAAAGAAATAATATGAAAATCTCTAAATTACGGTCGATTTTATATTCTGTAGCAAAAATCCTTGGTGATATACAAGCAGGACTAAAAGCAATAAGCAAAGGTTCTTTCTATCCCTTACTTAAACGTATAGGGAGAAGAATATATGGAAAATTCACTTCTCGCGGATTTAATTTTTTTAAATAGGAAAACTTATGAACAACTATCAGCTAAAACAAGATTATAAAGTCTCAAGTAATGACATTACAACTATACTCAATTACCTAGAAAGAACTACATATAAAAAGATATTTTATATTGGATATGCTAACAAAGATTTAGTTTTAGCACTTAAAGATAAATATGACATTACTCTTTCTGATTGGTTTGATAGAACAGATAAAAACACTGCTTTTTGGTGTGAAGGAGAAACTGAAGATGGAAAGTATATCTTAGATGGTACAGAAATAGAGCTAAACATACCTAAATGGGCTGAGGATATTCCAGTAATGATAGAAGGAATTCCAGATCATGATGTCCTAATTGTTGATATACCAGTAGATTGGGAACTCTATCCGAATAGATTTCGTTTAAATCCTGCTGAAGTAGTATTTCTTCTTGGTGATGCTGATTCAAGCCTATTTCGTACACAATATGATTGGTCATATGAAGATATTTGGATTGGGAGACTTTCAAAAGAGGCTAAATTAAACCGTAAAATCTTTCAAGCTCAAAAACTGCTAGATAGAGCTGATGCTATAATCATAACAGCTGGTGCTGGTATGGGAGTGGATAGCGGATTACCTGATTTTAGAGGAAATGAAGGATTTTGGAAAGCATATCCTCCTATAAAAAAACTAAGATATGACTTTTCTCAGATGGCTAATCCTGCCCTATTTGAAAGCAACCCAAAACTTGCATGGGGATTTTATGGACATAGATTAAATCTTTATCGTTCTACTGTGCCTCATGATGGATTTAAGATACTTTTAGACTATATTGAGGAAACAAACAAAGATTACTTTATTTTTACATCAAATGTTGATGGACAATTTCAAAAAGCTGGATTTGATGAGGAGAAAATATATGAAGTTCATGGCACTATTCATCATCTTCAATGTACAAGTTCTTGTACTCAAGAAATATGGAAAAATGAATTAAACGATATAGAAATTGATATGGATAGACTTGAAGCTAAATCTTTACCTGTATGTAAAAACTGTCAAAAACTAGCAAGACCAAATATACTTATGTTTGGAGATAGGAACTTTATTGGCGATAGATCTGATGTACAAAGTGAGAAATTTCATGACTGGCTTTTTCATAATAAAGAAAAAAGAATTGTTATTATTGAGATCGGTGCAGGAAGTGCTATACCAACAATTCGAGACTTTGGAGATAGTTATTCAAGGGCTAATAGCAACATCACCCTGATACGAATCAATCCTAGAGAATCAAATGTAATAAATGAAGGAGATATTGATATACCTCTCGGTGGAGAAGAAGGTATTAAAAAGTTGTTAAATAATAATTATGTATCTCTCAATGTCAGTTCTAATAAGGGACCGTTCAAAAATCTGAGTCAATCGAGTAAAATAACCAATACTCAAGGACACAGAAATGAATAATACTATATCATTTCATAATATTGGTTCTTCTTTTTCTTCAACATCTCAACAATATAATCTATATGTTTATTTCAGGTGCCAGTTAATGTTGAATTATAATTCTACAGCTATCAACAACTGAAGTCATAGGTTCAAAAGGAGATGATGAATAGATAAGTTGTATATTTTTGAAAAGTTGTAAAAATGTTACTGTAAGTGTCAATCGTATTGTCAGTAAAAATCCTATAAAATCAGCTGACAGTTGTTGAATCAATTGCTTGAAAGTGCCTAATTTATGGGTGTTTAAGTGTTGTGGATGGGGTAGAGAGATTTCCCTCTACCTAATCTGATGTAAGATAATACTGCCTAGTTCTACCACTGATGTAAAGACTTAAAACATTAATACTAACAAGTTCATCAAGGATAAGTTTTCTTTCAGATCCCTTTAAATGTTTTAAAGGATACATATACTGTCCAATTGTAGATAAACTGTATCTTTTGTTATGTGAAGATTTTGATTTTTCTTTTTGTTCACGAAACCATTGTTCAGCTAGTGCCATTTGTTTTTGCAGTTTCGTTTGAACTATTTCTTTTTTAAATAGGTTTAAAAATTGAATACCTAATGTTTTAACATAGTTATAAGCATATTTAAGGATATAAAGTTCAATTTCTTGATATCCTTCATATGCAGCTAACGCTGTAGCATATCGGATGCTATTTTCTCTCCATCGAATAGAAATATTTCTTCGTAAATTTGAGAGTTCAATGTTATTTTCCTCTTCTGAAGAACAAAACTGATGTATATCGCTGTCTTCTAAATCGGCGTCACCTATAGCATATGCATAATAATCTTGAGCTTCTGGAGTCATTTTAATGACTTTAGGAGAATCATCACTAAAATATGTAGGTGGATTTATTCCATCTAATAATATGTCTGTTGCTGGTTGATTGTCAGCAAGATGCTTAATATGATCTAAAATATCTTCAGGCAATTCTTTTTGCGTCTCAATGCCATTAAATATTGGCTTGACATCTTCACCATTTAAAATAATAAAGCGATTCATGAAGCCATCATTTATCATACTTATATTAGCAGCTTCAAAAAATTGTTCTGATGTTGTTAAGCCTAGAATGCTATAAAAAGGTCTTTTAATTAATCTACGCATATCTCTTGACTGTTTTCCTCCATTACTGGAGTATTTACCAAAATTATATTGGCTTGTTGCATGAGAAGCATAAACTTTTTTCATGGCAGTAGCAAGTTGTTTTTGGCTACCACTGTCCATATTACTTAGTACATCACCAAATTCATCTATTATGTTTACAATAGTCGGAGAATCTTTAAAAAGGTCGTCTAAGGCTCCTACACTTGTTATCTGTGATGCGACTAATCTTTCAGCTTTACCTAAAGATTCAAGAATTTGTTCTATTGCGTTGAGTCCTATATTTTTACCAGAACCAGTTTTTGCAATCACAATAATATAAAGTGCCGTAGATGTTCCCGTATGAGAATACACCCATCTTGCAGTTAAAGCACCAATTAGTGTGTCAAACGCTGCTTTTGCAGCGAATGGATGTACTTTGGTTTCCATTTGCATCAAATGATGCAACAGTTTGTTGCAATGTACAAGTTCATTAGGTAAACTTATATTTTCATCTAGTTCAATAGGACAGATTTGTTTGTCATCTGAAGTTGCTAATTCTTCTTCATACTCTTCATTCGTCTCAAGCAGATCTTTATCTTTATAAGAGCTAGCACTATTTTCTATAGAATTAAGATTTTCTATAGAATCCAAGTTTAAATTAGTATCTATAATTGACTTTGTGTCCGATATTTTCATATTCATTTATGCGACCTTCACAGAGGAATTGAGTAAGTAATTTACTAACTCATGCAGAGTATATTTAACTGTAGCTCCCTCTTTATTTTGAATATATGGAACACCAATTCCTTGTCGTCTATCATTGTCCATAGAAGCTCTGCTTCTACCTAATATTTCGCTGGCTTCTTTTTTACCAACAACCATACTTCCATACTTTTCATACAATGTATGCAGTAATTCTGCTTTTAAAGAGTTCATATTGTTTCCTTTGTTTTATTTTTTTAGTGTTTGGAATAAAAAAAGGAGTGTTAGTAAGATTTAGTTTGTGATTGATGTATATTGTAGACTTGTTGCTGTAGCAATTCTGATAAGATTATGGAGATTTGAAATTCAGTAGTATTAGGAACGAAGATTTTGATTACTTCATTCTTAATTGTTGAAATGAGACTAATCAAGTTTTTGATTTGCATTTCAACTGTAGTTAAAAGCTCTCTTATCTTTTTCATGTATGAACGATCATTGCTTGACATGGTTTTTAAGTAAGCTTTGAGTGCTAATAGTTGAAAAATAGATAATGTATCTAAGTTGGCAGTAGTGTCATATTCAACTGTACTTGTGCATACATAGCCATTTTCTAATACAGCATTACATTTTGTATAGCGTGAACCCATACTATCGTTTTGTATTCTGTATTGTTCAATTTCTTTATAAAAAGAGTCATCTTCATCATAAGAAAGAGCAGATAATAATTGTTGCTTCATTTGAAATGACACCCTCCCGCTTTAAATTTTATTTACGGAAATCATACCATTAAATGTTTATTTTGTCAATGATTTGTATTAGTCTACTTTATCATACATATTTCGAACACTTTTCCTTTTTTCTCGTGAGTTTAGTTTTGCGTATCTTAATGTTGAACTCAAATCTTTATGGTTTAATAATTTTTGAATGTTATAAATAGGTTCACCATTGATAGCTAAATGACTAGCAAATGTGTGTCGTAATGTATGAATAACTACTCTATGTTTACGATCGTTTCTATCTAGTCCAGTATTGAAAAGAATATCCAGTATCGCTTTTAGCTTATTATCTAAAGTATTACGATGTAGATGTAAGAGATCTGCATTCGGATTGCTCTCATTCAATCGTTTTTGCAAGTGAGTGTGTAGTTCTTCATCACTTATGAATGCATCGTAGGACTTGGAATTTTCTGCATATACTTTAGTTGCTTTATGATCTTTGATTTTTATCGTCCATTCATCGAGATTAATATCATGGCACTTTAGGGAGATAATACCACCAGCCCTTGCACCAGTAGATAGAAGTAGTTTTACATATAGCCATACTTCATAATGACTAGCCCAAGCGGCTTCAAGAAGTTTATTTATCTCTTTTAATGACAAATATCGTTCACGTTCATTATCAACTTCTAGCCCTTTATAGTTTGCAGTAGGGCTTATGCCTTTGTAATATTCTTTACGGATATTGTATTTGTAAATAGTACCAATCATAAAAACAAGATGATTTACTGTTCTTGGTGCATATTTTTGCATTAAGAGATTTCTTAAATCTTCAAGATCTTTGAGCTTAATATTTTCTGCTTTTATATGTCCAAGAATAGGTTGAATATGATTCTCATAGCGTTTTTGTTCTTTTGGCATGTCTTTAACAAGTGTCATGTTCTCATTGAAATAGGTATAGGCTAGAGTGTCAAGTGTTGTAATTGATTTCTTTTTAGCAAGAGAAGGTAAATCCTCATTAAGCCTTATCTTAACAAGAATTTCATTACGTTTTTTTTTGCAAAATGCTTCACGAATACCTTCAGAATATTTACCTATCGTTTTTAATAGTTCTTTACCATTTTCATCTCTCCATCGAATTAAGTAGATTTTATCAACAATTTTGTTATCATCTGATACAATTTCTTTATAGTAAACGCCTTCTGAGTTTGTTGTATGTCTCTTAGGTAGTGTTTTTTTTGCCATTTCATTTTCCTTAATGTGGACTTTCTTGTGGACTGATATTTTTTAGTCCATAAACAGTCCACATTATATTAGTAAATAGGCATAAATGTGGACTTATATTAGTAAGTATATAGTATGATTATATAATAAGAAATACCCTAAAGTAAAGGGTTTTAAGATATTTTAGTAAATTTTAAAGGATAGTAAAATGGAGTGCGAATTTCCTACTGTAAATT
>Ga0256843_1002480_pt1 | contig 13407 bp, 14 predicted proteins | sample AlvinellametaG_FD_191572 | JGI IMG/M metagenome (GOLD analysis project Ga0256843, IMG submission 191572) | Pompeii worm associated microbial communities from hydrothermal vent at the East Pacific Rise, Pacific Ocean - Alvinella | ecosystem: Host-associated > Annelida > Integument > Unclassified ... | reverse complement strand
GTTGCCTTAACAGCAAATGCTTTAGAAGGGGATAGAGAGAGATTTTTAGCTGCAGGAATGGACGAGTATTTAACAAAACCAATAAACAAAGAGAGGCTTATTGAAGTGTTTAATCTTTATTTATAAGGTATAAGGAGAAAAAGATGGCTATTGGACCTGTAGGAAGTGCTATTTTTACAAATCAGATGACACCTGCTGTGGCAACAAATCAAAATGCACATAGTAATCGTGTGGATTTTCAAAATATGGTAGCGCAGGCGACAGTTCAAGAGAGAGATGAAAAAGTTCTTGAAGTACGACCAGCTGAAGAGAATCAAGAAGTAGATGAAGATAGAGAACATACTCGTGATGAGGCGGATAGAGAAACACAGAGGAATAAAAAAGAGGATGATGAAGAAGAATCTCCTGAAGAAGAACCTACTCATAAACTAGATATCACCGTTTAAACTCCAATTAGATATAATATCTTACGAATTAATATATAGGATATGTATATGAGCATGTTTGGCGAGCACAGTGAACGGGTTAAGACAGGTTTGGGGCTTTTAGCAGCAGTATTTATCATAGGGTTGATAGATAACTTTTTTGTAATGTGGCTTGTTTTTGGAGCGATTTATATCTTAGCATTTAAAGAAGCTATAAAACTTTTCGAAGTTGAAAAAGATGGGCTCCTCCCTTTTGCAGTTGGTATCTGGCTCATTGCTGGAATTTATCCTTATGGAGATGACCTTTTTGTCTTAGCTGGTGTTGCTTATGCATCAGCAGTAGCATTTAACAAAGAAATTCCATGGAGAGATTTTTTTCCTTTTATCTACCCAACTGCAGGAATGCTTTTTATGTTCACACTCTACCAAGAGTATGGGGTTATTTCGCTCTTATGGCTGTTAGCTGTCGTAGCATTTACAGATGTTGGTGCTTATTTTGTTGGAAAGAGTATTGGTAAAACACAATTTTGTGAAACCTCTCCAAATAAAACGATGGAGGGAGTTGTAGGAGGCATTGCTGTTGCAACTTTTGGTGGTATGTTTTTTGGTCTCTCTATCGTAGATTTAGGTGTGGCATTTTTAATAAGTTTTGCTGTGGCGGTGAGTTCTATCTTTGGTGATTTGTTTGAATCTTCTCTTAAGCGTGCTGCTGGTGTGAAAGATAGTGGAGATCTCCTTCCTGGTCATGGTGGTATTCTTGATAGAATTGATGGTTACCTTTTTGGTGGTATTGTCATGTTAGTGCTTCTGAGAGGACTTGTTTAGTTGGTTCTTTTAGGTTCAACAGGTTCTATTGGGGTTAACACACTTATAATCGCTAAAAAATTTGGCATCGAAGTTGAAGTTTTGGTGTGTGGAAAAAATATCAAGCTTCTAAATAAGCAGATAGAAGAGTATAAACCAAAAATAGTTGTTATCGCAGATGTAGAAGATATAGAGAGGGTGAATCACTCTAAAGTTTATGCTGGTAGTGAAGCAATTCTCTCCGTGATAGCTGATGCCTCAAGTGAGTTAGTTGTGAATGCTCTTGTAGGGTTTTTAGGACTTCGTCCAACACTTAAAGCTTTAGAGTGTAATAAGAAAGTAGCCTTAGCAAATAAAGAGTCTTTAGTTGCTTGTGGTGCTTTTATAGATACTTCAAAGATTCAGCCCATAGATAGTGAACATTTTGGACTCTGGTATCTACTACAGGATAGACCAATATCTAAGATGATTATCACTGCGTCAGGTGGAGCATTTCGAGATTGGGATATAAAACGTTTGGAGTCTGCAACTTTAGCTGACACCCAAAAACACCCTAACTGGTCTATGGGTCAAAAAATCACCATAGATAGTGCTACAATGGTCAACAAAATGTTTGAACTTTTAGAAGCAAGGTGGCTGTTTGGAGAGGGTACCTATGATGCTGTTATAGAGACAAAGTCACTGATTCATGCACTGATAGACTTTAAAGATGGCTCCACAACTGCACATTTCGCCCATGCTTCTATGCAACTTCCTATCGCTTATGCTCTTGATACAAAGATGGATGAAAATATTTTAGGACATGTTAATTTGCTTGAAGTAGGAAGTTTGGAGTTTCGTGAGATTACGACAGAACGGTATCCTATCTGGGAAATCAAAGAGGAATTACTGCAAAATCCTATGCGTGGATTGGTTATAAATGCGGCAAATGAAGCAGCGATAGAAAAGTTTATCAGTCAAAAGATAGGTTTTATGGATATTAGTAAGAATATCATAACTGCTTATGAGAAGTTTACAACACTTCCAAAAAATGTGGATGATATTTTTCTTATCGATAAGGAGGTACGAGAGTTTATTTTAAACTCTTAATAGCTTATGATAATAGATAAAGTGATTGCTTATATCTCCTCTTCATCACCAACAAGATTAGTTTTCCTTGCAACATTTTCTGTTTTAATGGGCTCTATCCCTCTTGTATATCTCGCATCCTTAATAGGAGGAGTAGAATATACAAAGTTTTTGTTGGCGATTTCTATATTTTTACCTCTTATCTTAACACCTTCATTAATTTCTCTTCTTATTCGATTGACTACGAGTTTACAACACTTTAAAAAACATTTAGATGAAGAAGTAGAACAAAATAAAGCAAAAGATATTATGATGTTTGAACAAGCAAGATTTGCTTTTATGGGTGAAACCCTGGCAAATATATCCCATCAGTGGAAACAACCACTTAATACTATCAACCTCTCTATAGTAAATTTAAAACTAGAATCTAGTGGTAATGAAAATCATGAGAAGTATTTTGATATTATTGAAGATAATGTTAACTACTTGGGTTCTACAATAGATGATTTTATGTCTTTTTTTGATAAACGAAGTAGTAGTGAGATGAAGAGCCTCTGCTCTATCATTCATGAACTTCAGAGTATTATAAACACACATATTAAAAATAAAAATATAGATCTTGAGGTAAAGCTAAATTTTGAATGTAGTGATATAAAAATAGCTTCATCCATTTCTCAAGTACTCCTTAATCTTTTAAATAATGCCAAAGATGCTCTTTTAAGTATTGATGGAGAAAAAAAGATAATACTCTCTTTTGAAAAAGAGAAGGATGGTTTAATGATTGTTGTCTCAGATAATGGTTTTGGTATCAAAGAAGAGATTCGAGAAAAAATTTTTAGCCCTTACTTTACAACGAAGAAGAGAACACAGGGAACAGGTATAGGACTTTATATGTCAAAACAAATAATAAATAAACTCTTTGATGCAGAGATAGTACTTTTAAATGATACTATAGAAACAACTTTTAAAATAAAAATTCCATACTCTGAGCAGTGTGTTGTAGAGGTATAAAATGATACTAAGTATAGAAAGTTCTTGTGATGATAGTGCAATAGCAATCACAGAGATAGAAACAAATAAACTTCTTTTTCATAAAAAAATAAGTCAAGAGATAGAGCATAGTGTCTACGGTGGAGTAGTTCCTGAACTTGCAGCGAGACTTCATGCAGAGGCTCTTCCAAAGATATTAGAGCAGTGTGAGCCTTATTTTAAGAAGTTAAAAGCAGTTGCTGTGACATCAACACCTGGATTAGCGGTTACTCTTGTGGAGGGTGTGACAATGGCAAAGGCTGTCGCGGTTGCACTCGATATTCCCATTATAGGAGTGAATCATTTAGTTGGACATATCTACTCTCTCTTTATAGAAAAAGAGACAACTTTCCCTTTAACGGTTTTACTTGTTTCGGGAGGACATACTCAGGTTATGGAAGTGAAGGGTCTTCAAAAGATAGAGACTGTAGCTAAGAGTATGGATGATAGTTTTGGTGAGAGTTTTGATAAGGTAGCTAAGATGATGGGACTAGGGTATCCTGGTGGTCCACTCATTCAGGAGTTAGCAAAAGATGGAGATAGACTTAAGTATAACTTTACAGTACCTCTGCACCAATCCCCACTTATTGCTTTTAGTTACTCGGGACTGAAAAATGCAGTGCGTTTGGCTGTTGAAAAAGCTGAGGGTGATAAAAGTAAGTATAAAGATATAGCTGCATCATTTGAGCATATCGCTACAAAACATCTAACTATGAAGCTCAAGAAGTACTTTAAAACAGTGAAACCAAAAACTTTTGCTATTGTTGGGGGAGCATCTGCAAACCTTTATCTTCGTTCAGAGATAGAAGAACTTTTAAAACCTCATAAAGCAGATTTACTTCTAAGTGAACTGCAGTACTGTTCTGATAATGCAGCAATGATTGGTAGAGTTGCTGTTGAGATGTATAAAGAGGGTATGTTTAGCTCTTTAGAAGATTTGGATATCGCTCCAAGAAGTCAACTTTAAGCTTAAATATAGCTTATGCTAAAACACTTATTTTGTAAATAAGAGTAAAATTATCCGATTTCAATTATACTTCCGACAACAAAACGCAAAGAGCGTTTAAAAATTTAAAAAAAAGGATTTGAATATGGCAACAACTAAATTCAAAGGTCAAGACGTAGAGTTATTAGGTAATGAAGTAAATGTTGGAGATAAAGCTCCTGAGGTAACAGTTGTAAACTCTGATGGTTTAGGTGATGTTAAAGTTGGTGGTGCTCAAGGTCACAAACAACTTATTATCGTTGTTCCTTCTTTAGATACAGGTGTATGTGCTACTGAAACTCGTAACTTCAATGCAAAAGCTTCTGAGTTAGATGGTGTTAAACCAACTATCGTTTCTCTTGACCTTCCATTTGCTGCTGGTCGTTTCTGTTCAACTGAAGGTATTACTAACTTAACAGTTACTTCTGACTTCAGAAACAAAGATTTCGCTAACGCTTATGGTGTACTTCTTGGTGGATCTGTTCTTGCAGGTGTTACTTGTAGAGCAATTTTCGCAATCGATGAAAACGGAATTGTAACTTACAAAGAAATCGTTCCAGAAATTACTGAAGAGCCTAACTACGACGCTGCAATCGCTGCAGTTAGTTAAGCAAACAAGTTCTCCTTATCTTTCAATAAAATGAGCATTATGCTCATTTTATCCTCCTTTATCTTTTAGACCTCTCCAGAAATTAAGACTTTAATCATAATAGTTTGATATAATACCCTTATATAATTGCGGAGTATAGTATGAAAAAAATAGTAACAACTTTAGTAACTTTAGGTGCTTTAGCATCAACACTGAGTGCGGATATTGCAAGACTTGAAGTTGGTGGTGGTATGTGGCAAGAAAACCCAATAGGATCAATGTCTTATAGTGATTTTGCTACGACTGGTACATATACTTCAAAAGAAGAATCACGAACAAATGCTTATGTATGGATGTTGATTAAACATCCTATTCCTATTATTCCAAATGTTAGACTTGAGTATGTGAATGTTTCAGATGATGGAGTAGTAAGTGGTACTTTTGATGGCTTTCCTTCCCCTGCTCCTGCAAATACTCCAGCAAACTTTGATATCGTTGCATATGATGTTATTCCTTACTATAATCTTCTTGATAATACTTTTTGGATAACAATTGATGTTGGACTTGATATAAGAATTATGGAGACAGACTACTCTGTGTCACCAAATATGGGATTTATTGGATATAACGATACTACTTCTATTGTATTACCTTTAGCATATGGAAGAGGAAGAGTTGAAATACCAGCTACAAATATTGGCTTAGAAGCTGATGTAAAATATCTTACGTATGATGGTTCAACAGTCTATGACTTTCGTGCAAAAGTTGACTACACTTTTGATTTTATTCCTATCATACAGCCAGCCATAGAGCTTGGATATAGAGTACAGAAAGTGGATTTAACAAGTGATGATGAGAAAACAAATATGGATATGGAATTTTCCGGTATCTATGCAGGGTTTATGCTTCGTTTTTAATTTACACTTTGTATGAGCGGTGAAGAGTCGCTCATATATCTTCTATCTAAGATGACTATTTCACACTCAAGCCAGATGTGAAACTTGTTATAAACTCGCTTTTGAGCCTCTTCTATAAGCCAGATAGCATCTTCAAACTTTCCCTCTCCATTATTTACAAGAAAATTGGCATGCTCTTTTGAAAAACAGATATCTCCATGCATCAAGCCTTTGAGTCCAACAGCTTCAACAAGTCGACCAGCATAATCTCCTACTGGATTTTTAAAACAGCTTCCAGCACTTGGTGTTGAGGGTTGATTTGCTCGCATCTGTTTAAAGAGAGTAACTCTTTTTGCATCAAAACCATAGTGAAGTTCAAAAGTAGCTTCGAGTATGGGTCTATTTATATCTGTATATCTATAACCATACTCTATATCCGCTTTTTGCATCACTGCATCAGTTGTAGTAATATCGATAAGGTGATTGAAAATCTCAAATTCTTTTAATCCTGCATTCATAAAAACTAGCCCACCTAGTTTTCCGGGCAAATGAGAGAGAAATTCAAAGTTAGCTATATTATGCTTTTTACAAAAAGATGCAATTTTCCCTGAGGGTGTAGCACCCCCAATCTTTAAAAGATTTTCTTCTATTTTGATATAGTCATACTTTTTGCTCAGCATTAAAAGTGGAGGTGGATTTCTTCCTACAAGGGTATTGTTACAAGAACCAATGAGATAGTAGTCTTGTATGTAAGAAAAATCATCTTCAAGAAGCGTAACTTCAAAACTCTCTCCAATTTTAAAAGAGGAGTATTTTTGAAAGTTTATAAGTTTTTTTTTCATTACTCAACAAAAGTTGGAATGAGATTAAAAACATGGTTTGCAAAGTCTGTCATCTCATTTAACATCCATGGCATAGTAAGAACGATAACGATAACAACACCTATGATTTTAGGGATGAAAGAGAGGGTCATTTCATTAATCTGAGTAGTCGCTTGAAAGATAGAAACTGCAAGACCTAAAAACATACCCGTAAGTAGTCCAGGGAGTGCTAGCATAAGTGCTATTTTAAATGTTTCAACTCCAAGTGCTACAAGTTTTGCTTCCATACTGCTAAGAGTTCCTTGTTTGGGTGTATTCGGTAGGTATAAGATAATCTTCAATCTTTACAAGCGTGTCATAAAAACCATGTTTATAGCCAATCTCAAAAAGCTTATCAATAGCTCGGTATTGAGTATCACTGAGTGTAATTGATTCATCATTAGCATAGAGTTCAAGATATTTATCAAGTGTTTGTGCATCAATACGTACTAAGTCTCTCTCTATGAGCATTTTGGAGAGTCTCTCTTTATGGTCACGTGCAACTTTTACAGCCTTTGTAAGTGTTGCCTCATAATCTATGGCACGATTGAGTGGAAGTGAGCGACGAATTGCCATACCACCAAGTGGAAGGGGAAGATCGTTACCTGCTAACTCTTGCCAAATATCCCACATCTCACGCTCTACTTCAAGCTCATCTGCATAGGTTAAGATAGACTCATGTATAAGGACACCTGCGTGTACTTTTCCATCTAAAACAGCCTGCTCAATCTCTAGAAAGTTCATATAAGTAACTCGTGCTTCAGGGTAAGCAATACGGAAAAGCATGGCATTTGTAGTGTGTTCACCACTCAATGCTACTTTGAAGTTTCTCTTTAGTTTGGCACCTTTAAGTTTAATAACTTTTGGACCATACCCCTCTCCAAAACTAACAGCCGTTCTAAGAGGTGCGTATTCGCTTCGTATATGAGGGTAGAGTGCAAAACTAATTGCAACAACATCATAGATGCCATTAAGAGCATCTTCGTTAAGGGTTTGAATATCTTTTGCAATATTATCAAAAGATACGCCCTCTAGGTTAACCCAGCCAAATTTAATGGCATAGTACATAAAAATATCATCTGCATCAGGAGAGTGTGCTATTACTGTTTTTTTCATAAGGCATTTTAGCTAATTTATGTAAAAAAGAAACTTATTAATTGTGACTTAATGAAGATTATTTTATGATAAGAATATGAATAGAATAAATAAATTTAATAAGAGTTGGACACAGCAGATACTCGATAGCTCACATATAGGTGTCTTGGTAGTTGATAAGTTTCGAAATAATTTATTTGTTAATTCACAGCTTTGTAAGCTTTTTGGTTATAAAGAGAGTGAATTACTTGAAACTACTGCAAGAGTGTTTCATCTCTCTGATGACTCTTTTACAAAGTTCGGTAAAGAAGTTTTCAATTATGTACTTGATGGGGAACCGGTAGAGATGGACTACCGTTTTAGGAAAAAAGATGGTACTGTTTTTTGGGGTCATATATCAGGTGATTTTATTAAAAATAATGAAGAAGTTCTTTGGATAGTTATAGATATAGACCAAAGAAAAAAATTAGAGTTTAAAAATGCGCAACAGGCTGAAATATTAAGTCAAATACATGATGGTATTGTTACAACAGATTTAGAAGCAAAAATTACAAGTTTTAATCATGGTGCAGAGATAGTCACAGGCTACAAGGCTTATGAAGTGATAGGTAAAAGTATTGAGATGTTCTATGATGTTGAAGATGCAAAGACTCGTAAACAAAAGAGAGAGATACTTTTTAAAGAGGGAAGTCTGCACCAAGAGTTACGTTTTATCAAAAAAGATGGTACATATATCTATACAGATTTATCAGCTTCGGTTTTAAAAGATTCAGAAGGGAAGATTATAGGTGTGGTAAGTTATGTACAAGATATTACACAAAGAAGATTAGCACAAGAGAAGATGGAATACCAATCATATCACGATGCCTTAACTGGACTTCCAAATAGAGTTCTATTTAAAGAAGGCTTGGTACATGCGATTAAAAAAGCGAAACATAATAAGACTATTTTAGCACTTTTGTTTATTGACTTGGATCATTTTAAGGAGATAAATGATTCGCTCGGGCATCAGGTAGGAGATAAACTTTTACAAGAAACCACAAAAAGACTTTATACTGTTTTACGAGAGCAAGATGTACTTTCTCGGCTAGGTGGAGATGAGTTTGGAGTGATAATAGAGGGACTTTCAAAAGCACAAGAGGCTTCCTCTTTTGCAAAAAAGATACTTGATACACTTGCAGAACCTCTTGAAATAGATGGGAATACCCTCTATGTATCTAGTAGTATAGGAATAAGTTTATATCCTGAAGATGGTACTACTTCAGAAAATTTATTGAAATTTGCAGATTCTGCTATGTATAAAGCTAAAAATGAGGGTCGAAATACTTTTCAATATTATAGTGCAGAGATGACTGAAATTGCTCTTGAGAGAGTTATGATGGAGGTTAGTCTTCGAAGAGCTATTAAGAAGAAAGAGTTTGTAGTTTATTATCAACCTCAAGTCAATGGTCGTACAGATAAGTTAGTTGGTATGGAGGCACTTGTTAGATGGAAACATCCTGATTTAGGATTAATTCCTCCAGATAAGTTTATACCTTTAGCTGAGTCATCAGGGCTTATAGTAGAACTTGATAGACTTGTTATGCGAGAAGCTATGCTTCAGTTTAAAGAGTGGTATAAAGTAGGCTATAATCCTGGGAAACTCTCGATGAATCTAGCAGTAAAGCAACTTCTAAGAGGAGACTTTTTTTCTGTTTTAACCTCTTTAATAGATGAGGTTGGATGTAAATTTATAAATTTAGAGTTAGAAGTAACTGAGACACAGATTATGAGTAACCCAGAGCTTGCTATTGAGATATTAAAAAAAGTCTCTGCATTAGGAATAGACTTAGCTATTGATGATTTTGGGACAGGCTACTCTTCTCTCTCATATCTAAAAAAATTACCAATAAATAAATTAAAAATCGATCAATCTTTTGTAAAAGATTTACCGAATGATGAAGAGGACGCAGGGATAACAAGAGCAGTGATTGCATTAGCAAAAAGTTTAAATTTAAATATTATTGCAGAGGGTGTTGAGACAGTAGAGCAAAAAAACTTTATTGTTGAGAATGGTTGTGATAATATACAGGGGTATTACTACTCACGGCCCATCCCTGCGTTAGAGATGGAAGAGTATTTAAATAAAGCAAATTTTAGAAAAGACTTTCTTATTTGATGTATTAATTTTAAACTTATAACCATAACTGTCACAGATTTTTTGTACTATATAGAGACCAAGTCCAAAACCACCCTCACTTTTATTGTCACGTACAAACTTTTGCATAATTTTTTGTTGGTTTAATAACTCACCATCATTGATAATCTCTAGACATTTTATGAGTTTTATCTCTAGTGTTCCAGCTGTTGGCGTGTACTTTATCGCATTTGAAAGTAGGTTGTCTATAAGTCTGATGAGATCCTCTTTATCTACTTCAATCTCTAAATTTTGTATATCTTTTTTGAGTATAAGTTTTTTGTTCTTTATAAGTGACATAAAAAAGTTTATTCGTTCCTCTAGTATATCTTGTATATTAAGTAGCTCTCTTTTTTTAATCTCCTTATGTTCAAGCCGTACAAAACTTAAGTCTTTAAATATTTTTGAAATTCTAAAAGCGGAACTCTCAATTTTTTGAAACTCTTCAGTATCTGCACATAAAGGTGTTAACTCTTTTGAAAGCTCTATATTTATCAAAATATTACTTATAGGTGTATTTATCTCATGGGTTGCGTCAGTTATAAAATTTTCAAGGGATTCAAGGCTCTCTCTCATAGGTTTTAAAAATATTTTACCAAGAATAATGGCTATTATAATAATGAAAAGTGTACTAAAAAGTAAAAAAATAACGATATTTTGTTGAAGAAGTTTAATATCTTTATTTATATCTTTATAGGTTATAAAATAAATATCTGCCCATTTTTTATGCTCTTTATGGATATAGTAAAGTTTATGGTTTCTTTGAAATACTTCTTTTGTAAAGTTTATAGAATCTATTTGAAAATTACCGAGTTTATACTCTTTATTAAAATAGACAGCTATTGGAATATCAAAATGATTTGGAATAGCGTTTTTTTTGATAAAATAGTTTTTTCGATTTGTTTCTATAAATAGATCTATATCTTTTTTCATCTGTGTGACACTGTTGTTGAGTATGAGTTGATAACTCATTTTATAGTACATAAACCCACCAACAAGTAGTAGAAAAAGAGAGGATGAAATATATACAAGTAAAAATCTTCTAAAAGACTTTTTTTCACTTAACATATCTATAACCTACATTTTTAATGGTTTCTATTTTCTCTTTACCAATCACCTTTCTAATAGTGTTAATAAAGACACGAAGTGAGGACTCACTTGGCTCTTGAGTAAAATCATAGAGTGATTCAAAAATCTCTTCTCTTGTAAAAATTTTATTTGGATGCTGTAGAAAAAGTGAAAGAAGACGAATCTCTTTAGCTATAAGACGTATAGGCTGTTCGTTTTTCATTAACAAGAGTTTTTCTGTATCAAAGTAGATATCTTTGTCTATTGTAATGATACTTTCATTATTGTAGAGTCTTCGTAAAATAACATTAATACGGAGATAAAGCTCATTTAAAGAGAAAGGTTTTGTAAGGTAGTCATCTCCTCCACTAAGGAAGCCATTTTCTACATCACTTTGTGCAGAGAGAGAAGTTAAAAAAATGATAGGTACAGTAGAACTTTTCCTAATCTCCTTCGCAACATCAAAACCATTCATAGAGGGAAGTTTTACATCTAAGAGAATAATGTCATAATTGTTTTCATAGATTTTGTTAAGAGCCAACTCTCCATCGTATACAGCACTACATTCAAAAGATTTTAAGTTTAAAAATTTTACAACAGTACTACTCAAATCTCTATCATCTTCAATGACTAATATCTTTTTCATACCAAAGTTTAGCATATTTTGTAAATATACAAGTAAGTTTAATAAAAAGTATGACAAAATGCCATACTTTTTCAATTCATATAAAAAAATGTGTAGAATTACTCAAAATTTAAAATAAGTGAGCCAAACTATGGACGCAAATAAACAAAAATCATTAGACTTAGCAATGAAGCAGATAGATAAAGCTTTTGGAAAAGGTGCATTAATGCGTCTTGGTGATAAAAATATTGAACCGATTCAGTCTATTAGTACAGGTTCTTTAGGACTTGATTTAGCACTCGGAATTGGTGGTGTTCCTCAAGGGCGTGTTGTAGAAATATATGGACCAGAGTCTTCAGGAAAAACAACGTTAGCACTTCAGATTACAGCAGAATGTCAAAAAAATGATGGTGTTTGTGCTTTTATTGATGCTGAGCATGCTTTAGATGTTGTGTATGCCAAAAACCTTGGAGTTGATGTAGAAAATCTTTTAGTTTCTCAACCTGATTATGGTGAGCAAGCTCTTGATATTGTGGAAACCATTGCAAGAAGTGGAGCTGTAGACTTGATTGTAATAGATTCTGTTGCAGCATTAACTCCAAAAGTAGAGTTAGAAGGTGAGATGACTGATCAGCAGGTTGGTGTTCAGGCTCGTTTAATGAGTAAAGCACTTCGTAAACTTACAGGTGTACTTTCTAAAATGAACTGTACTGTTATTTTTATCAATCAGATTCGTATGAAAATTGGGATGATGGGGTATGGCTCTCCGGAGACTACAACAGGTGGTAATGCACTGAAGTTTTATGCTTCAATTCGTATTGATGTTCGTCGTATTGCATCACTAAAACAGGGTGAAAGTCAAATAGGAAATCGTGTTAAAGCAAAAGTTATTAAAAATAAAGTGGCACCACCATTTCGTCAAGCAGAGTTTGATATTATGTTTGGTGAGGGTATCTCTAAAGAGGGAGAATTAGTGGATTATGGTGTGAAACTTGACATCATAGATAAGGCAGGTGCGTGGTTTGCCTATGGTGATTCTAAACTTGGTCAGGGACGTGAAAATGTGAAACAGAAGTTTAAAGATGAACCAGAACTAGCAGCAGAGATAGAAGAGAAGATAAAAGTTGCTATGGGTATTAGTAATGTTATGGTGATGGATTCAACAGAGATTAATGAGGCAGATGCATAAACAGAGATAAAGCACTTTATTAGTAAAATTTAGATAAAATGCCGACAATAATATAAAACTATAAAAGGCAAATTAATGTTTATAGATAGCGTAAGTGCAATAGAAGTTATGGATTCACGTGGGAATCCAACAGTAAAAGCAACAGTAGAATTAAGTGATGGTACAGTAGAGAGTGCTGTTGTACCTTCAGGTGCAAGTACAGGTAAGCGTGAAGCTTTAGAACTTCGCGATGCTGATGAACGTTACATGGGTAAGGGTGTTTTAAAAGCTGTTTCTCATGTAAACAATGAAATTAACGATGCGTTAGTTGGTATGAGTCCATTTAATCAAGCTGTTATAGATGCAACAATGAAAGAGATAGATGGAACTGAAAACTATGGTAATCTAGGTGCCAATTCTGTTCTTGGTGTATCTATGGCTGTTGCTCGCGCTGCTGCAAAATCTCTTGGTATGCCACTTTACCGTTATTTAGGTGGTGCAAATGCAATGACTATACCTACTCCAATGTTAAACATCATTAATGGTGGTTCTCATGCAGATAACTCAGTTGACTTTCAAGAGTATATGATTGTTCCAGTAGGTTTTGAAGATTTTGCTG
>Ga0256843_1002479_pt1 | contig 13413 bp, 9 predicted proteins | sample AlvinellametaG_FD_191572 | JGI IMG/M metagenome (GOLD analysis project Ga0256843, IMG submission 191572) | Pompeii worm associated microbial communities from hydrothermal vent at the East Pacific Rise, Pacific Ocean - Alvinella | ecosystem: Host-associated > Annelida > Integument > Unclassified ... | reverse complement strand
TATCCATACTTGACAATCTCCATCCCCAAATACCAGTTTTGACGAAACTCTTTTTCAATACGTGCAGCCTGTATGCACTCTCCTGCCAAAAAAACTTTTTTTCTAAAAAAAGGATATCTGTAGATCAAATTTTTTGTTATACGTTTGACAACAGGCAAAGCCACAACAGCAAGTAAAAAATAGATCGTTATAAAAGAGGGAGAATAAACCAATGAAGATGTAAGCAAAGAGAGCGAAGTAAAAACAATAAAATAGGCAAGCAGCAAGGCTGTTAAAATCTTATATGTCTCCTGCCAAAAATCATAACGCAGTGTATATATCTTCTCATAATAGAGTAATGAAAGTATCGTAAAACCGATAAAAAGAAAATCTTTTACCTCCACACCGGCATCACTCTGTGTAATATTTTGTGTCCAGAGCAATACTCCATAGAGAGTCGCCATATCGATTAATAATAAAATAATAGTTAAGAGATATTTTTTCATAAAGGTATTATACCTTTTTTAGATAAGTTAAACGTTAGCAATATTTTCAAGAAGTTTACGATTTATCTCCTTGCGTTGCCTGTCAAAAAACCAACCCCACTTGTTAAAATAGTAGATAGTTGATTGAATATGCGCCAAAAGAAGCGAACCTTTTTTATAGGAGTCTCTTGCATGAATATGTGTAATACTTACATCCGGATAGAAGATTGTTTTATAGTGCGTGTGGAGTCTACGACAGAGATCCAAATCTTCCATATAGAGAAAAATATTTTCATCAAAGAGACCGACTTTTTGAAGATGTTTTGTTCTTAAAAAGAGAAAACTTCCTAAAAAAAACGGAATATTCATCTCTGTGTCATATCCAAAATCATGCAGTTCATAAGCAGCATTCATCTGCTCTACAAAAGAGAGATTCTGAGGTAAAAACCTTCTTAAAAAGAGATCTGCGGGTGTTGGCAGTTTTCGGCAGGTATATTGCAGTGTCCCATCAGGATAATATACCTTTGGCATAACCAAAGCGACATCATCATGCTGCTGCATATAAGCGACCAAAGCCTCTAAAACACCTCTGTTATATGTAACATCCGGATTCAGCACAAGATGATAGGGTATTGCATGCTCAATACTTTTACGCAAAGCAATATTGTGTGCCTTGCCAAATCCGAGATTTTTATTGTTAAAGATATATTCTACCCTTGGATCCAATGCCAATAGACGCAGCCTATCGCTCTTTGAGTTATCTATAAGATAGAGTTTGACATCAAGCTCTGTATTTAAAAAACTCTCTATTGTCGCTTGCAAAATCTTCGGATCATTCTCATAGAGTACTATACTTGCATAAATTTTCATACTTTTACCAACAGACCAAGATTTCGTAAAAAACCCTGTTTTAAAAGTTTATACTTCAAAAGTATTTTTCTCTTTTGAAAAAATGTTTTTGACTCGATTGAGATAAAATCTTCCAGCATCAAAAGCGTCTCTTTATCCAAGCGATCTCCATAAAGTTCCAAAAAAGCTTTTGCCTGTGCAATATTTCTAAAGAGAAAATCTCTCTTTTGTAAACGGTTTATCAAATAATCCAAAGAGATCCCCTTTGTACCGATACTGTTTTGTTGGTGCTGCCGATAGAGAATTGTACTCTCAGGTATAAAATCTATTGTACCAAAATAGCTGGCAATAAGCGCTAACCAAGAGTCATGCAAAACAGCTTTAGAAGCGGGAGAAGAGACCATTTCTGCCAACTCTCTGTTAATAATTACCGTACATCCTGTAACTGTATTTTGCATCAAGAGACGATGAAAACTATTTAAAGAGGGATCAATCTTTTCATACTCCCAAAAGGAGTCTTTGACTCTCTGTAACGATGCATCTACAACTTCAAGATCGGTGTGAACCAAGAGTGGCTTTTTGGCAAAACGTTTTTCAAGGTCACGCATCTTTTGCAGGCTCTTTTCAATCTTATCTTCTTTCCAAAAATCATCCTGATCACAGAACATAAAATATCTATTTTCACTCTCTTGAAGCGCATACTTTAAAAGTCGTAAAAAACTCTCTGTAGAACCTAAATTTTCACTCGAATCCAACTGTTTACAATCATAAGAACTTAAAATCTCTACAGTTGTATCACTGCTGCCGTCATCTCTTACATAGAGTTGAAAATCTCTATAGGACTGTTTCTCAAGAGAATCCAACTGTGTAGAGAGAAAATCAGCTCCATTATATGTAGAGAGTAAAACAGCAAGCATTATGAGACGAGACCTTCTCTCTCTTTTAGAAATGCAAGCATCTGTAGAACTCTGTTCTTATAGGTATGTGTCTGCAGTACCAAATCTCTTCCTTTTTTGGAGATCTCTTCTCGCAAACTTGGATTTTGCATATAATAATCTACAAGTTCTCGTAACTCTTCTTTATTTTTATAAGTTGGCACAAGCTCCCCAAAAAGCTCTTTTATACCGACAACATCATCGGTAATAATAAAACCGTTACATGCCAAAACATCAAACATTCTATTTGAGATAAAACCATTCTCCCGCATACTGTCCCAGTGATCATTTAACACAATATCGGCATTTGAGTAGTATTTAAAGAGTTCTCTGTTGTCAATATACTCCCCTTTTATATACTTCTTATCGATAAATTTTTCCCATAATGTTCCATATACTGCAAGTTCATATTTTGTCGGAATAATATACTGCAACGCTTTTCTAAAAATATTTCTTGAATTACCGACAAATAAAAGCTGATGATGATAGCTTTCATCTTTACAAGGTTTAAATCGTTCCGGATCACAACATTGATGCATTACTTCAACAGGAACATCCAAATATGACTGCATCTTTTGTGCCCAGAGTTGTGATGAGATATAGACTTTATCGTAACTGTTATACTCATCCGGTGTAATTTTATCAGGATGGGAGATATTCCACATCATATTGATCTGATGCTCTTTTGGCTCATAGACAGAGAGACCTCGTAAAACAAGTACACTGTCACAACGCATACCAATCGCATTATCCCACTCAGGTAAAATTTGCATAACCACATGGTATCCCTCTTCTTCAAACTCTTTTTTCAAGCCCTCTGCAAGATGAAAATCTCCCCAGTTTTTAGCCTCTTCCCACTTTGGAATCGGCATCTTGACAGCAACACTTTTTGGCAGACCCAACAACTCTTCTAGTTTCTGTTTCATAAAATGTGCACGGATTCTATAGGTATGTTTTTGCACTATTATCTGTTGCAGTTTTTTGACTAAAGCTTCTCTGGCATCTTCATTTTTCAAATAGTAATCTAAATGTTTATGCAACTCTTCATGGGATTCATAGGTAGGTAAAAGATCTCCAAAGAGCTCTTTTGCCCCTATAACACCATTGGATATAACCAAAACACCTGCTCCCAAAGCATCAAAAACTCTACTGTTTACAGAACCGTAAGGCTTTGTTATCCCAACAACAGCATCATCAATAACGATTTTTGTATTTGCATAGACTTTTGGCATATCCTGATACTGTAAAAAACCTCTATGATATGGCTTAAACTTATCTACAAGATGCCAATCTTTTCCATAAACCGCAAATTGAAAATCCAACTTGGCAGGATCTAAAAACTGCTCAATTTCTCTTGGTTTTCCCCAATGATTTCCGGTAAAAACATAATCACTTTTAAATGCTTCATCTCTGTAGTGTGACGGCTCAAATTTTTTTGGATTTGTTGCAATAGGCAATAAAAAAACATCCCGTGAACTCTTGCTAGAGAGCATATCACACAATTTTTGACTAGAAGCAAATACTAAATCATACTGCATAAATGATGGATTTTGCAACCATTTATCCGGCCAGTTTCTCACCCATGCAACCGTTAGCACTTTTTTATCTCTGTTTTTAATCAGATTCAGATCATAAGCATCCAGCATAGAAACAACAATATCGACATCTTTTGGTATAGTAAGCCAATCGCCTCCTCTGCGAACAAGGAAACTGTACTCATATCCCATTTCACCAAATGCTTCAGCCAGCTCCAAAGCTGTAAAATAGTCTCCGGCTACAGCATTCTCTCCTGCCTCAGTAACAGCAAATGCAATTTTAAGGCTCTTTTGCGTAAAAAGTCTTTGATTGGTTTTAAACTTTTCAAAAAAGTAGTGCTCTTTAATATAGCTGTTCCATTTTTTATGAATATATTGAATATTATGTAATCTTCTGCCTTTGATCTCTTTTTGACTCTGAAGCTTCTGTGTCGATGATTCATAATGAAATAAAATAGAGTTTTGACAATAGTAGTTTTTATATCCTGCCTTATAGAGTTTTAAACCGAGATCAACATCCTCATAACCATAATCATACCCCTCATCAAGTCCACCTACTGCATCATAGACCTCTCTCTTTAGAAGCAGACAAGCTGCCGTAAGTGCAATTTTTTCACTCGTTTGCATACTTTTATTCACAACAATAGGACGTTTACCGACACCTAAATTGTATGGTCTGAAAAAAGAGAGTTTCAACTGTTCTATATAGTCATATCGAAATGCTATCCCACTATGCTGTACTTTTAGACTCAAAGGTTCATTTGGATCAGAAGGATAAAGAAGCTGTGAACCTACAGAACCGACATTATCATTCTCTTGCATAACGCTAACAAGGTGAGACAACCAACCTTTTAAAGGTGCTATATCATTATTTAAAAGAAGAATATACTCTCCTTTTGAGATCGCAACCGCTTGATTGTTTCCGGCAGAAAAAGAGGCATTGTAACTGTTTTTGATCACTTTTAACGGCAGGTCATAAGGGTTCTCTTCCAAGAAAGCAACACTCTCATCCTCTGAATTGTTATCAACAACTATCAGCTCATAATTTTTATAAACTGTATTCTCTTTTAATGCCTTAAATAACCTTTTTAAGTGTGTAAGACCATCTCTTGTCAAGACAACAATAGAGACAAGAGGCTGCTCTTGAGGAATTTGCAGATAGTTGTTTGCAACACTCTCTTTGATACTTTCCATCGTCATATCAGAGCTATTTTCCTCTGCTTCAGGCTCTACAGCAGCAGGATTCTGCTTACTGGCATTGAGGGCATCGAGCTTTTGCTGTACCTTAACAAGTGTCTGTTTGAGTCCATCTTCCTGTAAACTCTTTACAACTTTATAAGCAGCACCCTCTTCATCAAGCTGCAATGCTCTTTTTACTCTGTTTTTAAGTCGTAAAGACTCAGCAAGATCTCTATATCGAATAGCTTCCAACTCTCTTTGGTAAAGCTGTTGTCGTAGTGATTTTTCTCGAATCTCAAAAGATTTTTTTTCTTCTTGCAAAAGCGTATGTTCTTTTTGTTCTAAAAGCAATTTTTCAATCATCTGATTTTTTTGATCTATCATTTTATTTTTCTGATCTATCTGCTCATTCTGCTGCTCAATAAGCGTATCTCTTTGTACTATCTGCTCATTCTTTTGCTCAATAACCGTATCTCTTTTAGCTATCTGTTCATTCTTCTGCTCAATAACCATATCTCTTTTGGCTATCTGTTCATTCTTCTGCTCAATAACCATATCTCTTTTGGCTATCTGCTCATTCTTCTGCTCAATAACCATATCTCTTTGTGCAATCTGCTCACTCTTGTGCTTATTAATTGCAGCCAATATCTTTTCAAAAGAGCTAAACTTGTCTATAAGCATTTTTGCGTTAAAACTCTGCCCCATATCTATAGCAATATTTGGATTATTTGCATAATTTCTTAAAATTTTATTTCTTAAAAATGCTTCATATTTTAAATGCTGATCTTTTTGTGTAGTAATAGTATTTCCATAATTTTCATCGACTCTTCTATGATAATTTACATATATTTTTGGAATTACTCCTATATCAAACTTCTCTATAAAACGGATATTAAATTCCCAGTCACCAAGAACAGGCAACGTTTCATCATAGAGACCGGTATCATCAAGAGTATCTTTATAATAAACAAAAGCATGTATAGGAAACTGGTTATATTGCAACATGGCAGATATTGTAAGATTAACAGGTTTATTCGGAAAATCCTCTTTTTTTATATACTCTATTTCTCCATTTTCCAATACTTTTTCATATATATATTGGCTATAGGCAATAACACCTTTTATGGAAGGTAGTGACTCTTTTTCCAAATAGTGAACAGCAGACTTATAAAAATCAACATCTATAGTATCATCATCATCCAAAATATTAATATATTTACCGGTTGCATGCGCCAAAGCAAAGTTTGTTGCAGCTTCCATTGTCGTACTCTGTTCTTTATAGATGTATTTGATATCAAAATCATCTGAACTTTGCTTTTTAAAAGTTTCAATATATGATGTAATATCTTCACCCGCATCATTAACTATAATCCATTCAATAGGTCTATAGCTCTGTTTTTGTAAAGAATCAAAAATTCTATTTAAAAATATTGTTCTGTTTTTTGTTCTTGTTATTACTGATATCATCTTCTCTCACTTCTTCTCTATTTAGATAACTGTTTTAAAGCTGTTTCCAAATTTGTCTGTATTGGTTTATGTTTAAACAAAATAGCCTTTTTTTCAATAATCGAAGGTGCTGCTTTCTCCTGAACTACCACTCTGTGTCTATGGTAATTCTCCGATAATTTGCTTAACCATATTTTTCGGTCATTTTTTCTATTTTCATGAAAACTTACCTCAAAATCATTTGCCAAAAACTCTTCAATTGTATATTTATCTAAACCAAGACCTTCTCGTTTCTGTTCATAATACTCATTTCCGGCAAACATAAAAACTTTTAAACCAAGAAGCTGCATAAACATTGCTGTATGATATGAAGTAGCCAATATTACGGCATTTTTATCTATCTCAAACCTTTTATCACACTTATTTTTTAAGGATAGTGCTGCTAAATTTACAATAGAGACGTCACACATATCAAAATGATAATCTAAACTGCCAACTACTCCCAATGTATCTACAATACTTAAAATACGAGAATCCAAATAGGTTAAAAGAAGTTTATATTTAGCCTTTGGATAGTGTTTTTTTAAAAGTTTTAAAGACTCTTTAAAAGTATGTACCATAGCAACAAGATCATCACTTACATAAGGTGAGAGATTAAAATGTAAATAGATCTCCTGCACATCACTTTTGAGAGGTTGAAAAAAACTTGAGAGCTCTTCAAGCTCTTCATAGGCATCATCAAACGAATAATATGCCTCAATTCCTACTTCTTGCAAATATTGTAATGAAAGCATATCCCTGACACCGACAACAGAAGGTTCATACTTTTGATAATGTGTTTGTAACAACATCGCACCAAAGTGATCAATCTGCTGTCCGGAAACAACATAGTTTTTAATATTGAAAAATTCTATAATAGTTTCACATAAGTTAATAATATCTTTTGCCCAAAACTTGTTGATCATGCCTCCACCATAAAGATGAAAATATTGACATGAAAAATTTTCAACTCTTTTGAGTTTATATTTAGAAGCATCAAAAAGAACTGTTGCGTAAAATATAAATGCTTTGACATCAAACCATTCATAGAGTTTTTCAATAAACTCTTCATCATAAACAGCATCCAAACGAATAATTACAATAGGATTGTATCCCCGTTCTTTATACCAAGAGAGAACACTTTTTAACTGTGCAACATCTCCGAAATTAGCATGCCCTGAATATCCACCGGAGAGGATAACATCATTTTTTTCTGCTTCTATCGATCGGTCTTGATAAAATATCATCTGTATATTCCCTTGTTTTTATGAGGAAAAGCAATTTCAGGTACCGGCTTGTCTAAAAAAGTGCATAGACTACTCCATCCCTCTTCTTTACTCCAATCAACAATCAAAAGATCATCTTCTCTATATTTAAAATAATTTCTCACACAACTGTTATGCTCTTCATAACGTGCTATCAAAGCCTCATCACTGACATTTGGAAAATCAAGATTATACAGATAACTTCTTATCTTATTTGAATAAGCGGTAGCTTCTCCCTCATTTTTAAGCATATTTCTATAACTTTTGATCCAATCACTACTCTCTCGTAGTGTCAATATAAATTTACTTCCGGGATAGAGAGCATCAAGTTGTTTATAAAGAACAATCCAAGGCCAATCATCAAAACTGTCATGTTCATCAACAGATGCAATAATATTTTTATATTTACCTAACATAAGATCATCCAAAAGATTAAAATCTTGTGATTTGTGATGAAAACCTAAAATATTCAAAGCTGTTCCAAGAGTCGTTGTTCCTGTTTTTGCCCATCCAATACCAAATACTTTTTTTTCTGCCACTTATCCATCCTGTTCTGTTATGCTGATCTGAAATGTTTTTTTGACTTTAAACCATTGTCTGTTAATAAGGTTTTTTGTAAGTGTAAAACTTCCCGCCTGCTCATTAATATAGAGTAACACATTATCGCTTCTGTCTTTTTTTGTAATACGGTTGATACGAACCTGTACAAAATAATCATCTTCTATAAACTCTGACAAAAACGCAAATGTTATCTTTTTCATCTGTCCTTTTGTTACACTGAATGTCTCATGCAGTTTATTAAAAGTGCTCTCTCCTGTTAAAAGCATACCCTTCTTATCTACAATTTCAACAGCTACACTCAAATTTCTAATATCATATTCAGGATAAAGCAGAACCTCGACATAGATCAATTCTCCTGAAATACAGACCTGAAAAGGTTCTCTGTTCTTGTTTAACACCTTGACGACAATATCTTTAAAAAGACCTTTTGCATCTAAGGTTTTTGAAGCTTTTTTAATCAATTCATGAACAATAGTATCTTCAACTATCTCATCATCATTCCCCATCTCCAATGCCAACTCCAGACTCTCTTTATTGACATCACCAAAAAGACGCTGATTATACTCTTTAACAACATCTTTAGTCTCACCTATCATTATCATAGAACCCTTGTCTAATAAAACGGCCCTGTCACATAATTGAATAACAGAATCAAGGGAATGACTGACAAATAAGATAGTAACTCCACTCTCCTGCATACTTTTAATTTTTTTAAAACATTTTTGCTGAAATCTGGCATCACCGACACTCAAAGCCTCATCAACAATAAGAATATCAGGATCAACATTAATAGCAACAGAAAAAGCAAGTCGAGCATACATTCCGCTTGAATAGGTTTTTACGGGTCTGTAGATAAAACTGTCCAGTTCACTAAAGGAGATAATAGCATCAATTTTCTCATCTATTTCAGCTTTTGTATATCCAAGAATCAAACCGTTTTGATAGATATTTTCATAACCGCTCAACTCTTGATTAAATCCTGTTCCCAATTCTAATATTGCAGAAATTTTTCCATTTACCGAAATAGTTCCTGTTGTAGCTTCAACAACATCCGCAATAATTTTCAGTAGCGTTGATTTTCCCGATCCGTTCGTACCGATAATAGCAACAGTTTCCCCTTTATAAACATCAAAACTTATCTTTTTCAGAGCTTCAAAAGTATCATAAGAAACACTTTTTGAGAGCCCGAGTTCATCTTTTAATCTATCTAAAGGTCTTTTATATATTCTATATATTTTAGAGATATTTTTAATAGAAATTGCTATATTTTTCATCTATAATACATCCACAAAATGTGTTCTGAGCTTTTTAAAAACTTTTAGACCAAGAAAAAAAAGTATCAAAGACAAAGACCAAAAATAGAGATTTTCAAAACCTCGATCCCAAAACCAAACCTTTTCAATTATACTGTCTCTATAGCCCTGAATTAAAAATTCAAACGGATTTAATTTCATATAGATATGATACTTTTGTGGTATTTTTGAAAGAGACCAGAAAATAGGTGTTCCCCAAAATGAAAACTGTATTACAATAGGAAGCAAATTTTTAATATCTTTTATAAAAACAACAAAAGAAGAGAGAAGTAAACCAACACCACTCAAGAAGAACGAAGCAGCAACAATATAATAAAAAAGCTGCAACCAATAAATATCTACTCCTATACCATACATAATAAAAGCCAAAGCCAAAAAAAGCATCATAACAAGATGTATAGTCAACTGTGACAAAACTTTAATAAAAGGGAGAATAATCACGGGAAAAGAGATTTTCTTTACTAAAAAAGCTTGTGAGACAATAGAGTTTGTTGTCTGAGAAAGCGAATTAGAGATAAAAAACCATGGTAACAAGCCTGAAGAGATCCATAAAACAAAAGGAATATTCTCTACAGGCTTGGAACGAAAACCTATCTCAAAAACAAACCATAAAACAAAAATCATACTCAAAGGCTGAACAAAAGCCCAAAAAAAACCCAAAAAAGAGCCTATATACTCTTTTTTCAGGTCATTAATCACCATTCCATGTATGAGTTTTTTATACTTCTTAAAATCAACTGCAGTCGTGGTTAAGCCTTTATTTTTCAGTAGAATATTTTTTTGCAAATTTATTTGCATTATAACGGAAACCTTTTGTATCTATAAGCATAGGAACACTGTTTACATTCATAATCATCTGCATCTGTTGTGCTTTTGCAATAGCAACATTATTATAATAAACTGCTTTATCATCTACTTTTTGATTCAGATCCAGTTTTCCGGCTTCAAATGCAAAAAGTGCATTGACTCTCTCTATCGGTTCTTTTTTTGAATAGATAATATCTAAAATTTTTCTCTCTTTTTTATCTTTTGGATTTAATGGAATCAAATAGATATAAAATGTTGCAATATCTTTATACTGCTCAATATGAGAGAGAAACTCATGGCAATGAGGGCATAATGGAGAGACAAAAAGATAGTAGATATCTTTACCACTCCCATAGACGCCTAATGAACGTGTTTGTAATTTTACATTATCCGGTGTTTTGGGTTGAATCTGTTCTGTAATTTTACCATCTTTATATCTATTTTTAGACTCAATAGTACCATCTTTTTTATAAAGTGTAACCAAACCTTCAACTTTGTTGTTTTTATAAAATACTTTATACTGTTGCTGTCCATTTTCATACCACTGTGTAACATAACCGTTTTTCTTTCCGTTTTTCATATCGGCTTCATAAGCTTTTTTACCACTTGGATAATAGACAATCTCTTTACCCTCTCGTTTACTGTCTTTGTAGTCAATTTTAGAACGGAGATTACCGGATTCATAAAACGATTTATAGACCCCGTTAATTTTTCCATTACGTAAAGGGATACTCTCTTTAAGAGTTTTGTTATCATCAAAATAGGTTTTCAACAACCCGTTCACACCCTTTTTCGTTCCTTTTGTATAAACACTGTAACCATTTTTTTTATCAATTTGGACATCTTTCATACTATATGTTGTAGTAGCATAAAGTGAAAATGTCAATAAAAAAAGAACAAATATTTTCATAATAAAATTTCCTAGTAGATTAAAATAAAGCAAAAAAAAAGGTGTACAAAGAATGTACACCTTAAAGAGAGAGCTCCGAAGAGCTCAAGAAAGTAAAAAGTAAAAACTTTTTGACTATCTAGCACCACCAGTTGCACCAGCAACAGGTAAGTATCTTTGTGAACCGTCAGCAGTTTGATATGCTACAGCATCAACAGCACCAAGAGTTTTAACAAAAAGTGTTGCGTTGAATCTCATACCTGCACCTGTAAAACCTGCATCTTGAGCAGATCTTAAGATATCAGCAGCTTCAACAACAGCAGCACCACCGTTAGCACCGATTTCTACCGGAGTACCGTCAGCTTTTGTAACGTCAACTCTTTGACTTACAGCACCATCTTCAGTAGTTACAACAGCTTGAATAGTAGCTGATTGTGTAGATGTAACTCTTACAAATGATCTGTATGCCGGGTTAGCACTTAAGTAAGAAACACCAAGTTGTTGTGCTTGCTCTGTAAGAGTAACAAAAGATTTGATAGTATCAACATCAACATTTGTGTTTGCTTTAACAGCTAAATCAAAAGTTCTTGGTTTAATTACTGTAGTACCATCAACAGTAATGTCAGTAGTTACTGTAGGGTTAGCGTTTGTAACACCATTTGTAGTAGCTGTCAAATCAACACTATATGTATTTCCGTCAAGAGTCGCAGTAGCTTTTTCGTTTGTACCGATATACCCTTTAACAGATGCAATAGCAGTGATATCTGCAGTAGTTAGAGTATAGTTGATGCTTGAAAGATCAACATTTTCTCCTTTAGTTCCTGCTGCATAATTAATTTGGAAATCTGCAGAACAAACTAATGTAGGAGTTGCCACAGGAGTACATGTTGGACATGTTGGATCTGCAGCTAAATTTGCTCCAAATGAAGTTTCATCAGGTAAAGCTATTGTACAAGTAGTTGTAGGACAAGCTCCATCGTCATCATAAGCTATGCTTAATGCTCTCTTAACAGTCAATCCTGTAGTTGAAACCGGTGCATTTGCAACTGCAAACTCATTACCAGATTGGTCAGTTGAGTTAATAACTGAAGCTCTTACATTTGCAGCACAAGCAAGACCTTGGTTTGCTCTAAGATCAAGTTTACCGTTTTCATAACCGATTGTAGTAGTATCATTGCTTTCTGCATGCTCAACTAAAGGAAGGATATGACCAGAAGGAACTTCTTGTTCAAACTTGAAAGTCATTTCTGCATAACCCTTACCATCTGCACTTGATTTAAAGTCAGTCATTTTAGCAACAACAAGTTTACCACTATCATTAGAATCAGTAGTATTGTTTGCATCTACTAGGTAGAGGTTGTTTCCATCTACATCATAGATATAACCGTTGTCAATTTTGATAGTAATAAGGTTTCCTTTACCAATACCAATTGCTGGTGTATAGTAAAGACCTTTAAGTGCATTTGATCCATTTGCATCGTCAACATTTGAGATATTAACATCTAATGCAGCGGCATTAACAGCCAAGTCTTGAATTGTACCATTTACATCGCTACCAAATGTAATATCTGAGTGTGATGCTGCAGCCATTAGGCTACTTGTAACCATTGCAGCTGCAACAGTCGATAGAAGAATTTTTTTCATTCTTTCATCCTTTGAGTTTATTTTCGCGCGAAACACTTAAGTTTCTTGCACAAATTATACAGTTTAAACTCTTAACTACTCTTTAAACTTGGTCATCTTTAAAAAAGAATTGTAAAAGGCATCACTATCTTTGACCCTGTCTATAATATAAGGTTTTACAATAAAAAGCAATTCTGTTTTATCTTTGCTCTTTGAATATGTCTTGAACAACTCCCCTAAAACAGGGATGTCTCCCAAGAGTGGAACCTTAGAAGTTGTGTTACTCTTGTTCTCTTTAATTAAGCCACCGATAATGAGTTCCTCACCATGTTTCAAAATTACTTCCGTATTAATCGATCTGTTTACAATAATAGGAGAAGATATATCTGAAGTATTGTTATTTTGTGCTTCACTTACTGTCTGACTTATTTTTAGCATAATGGAACTGTCTGATGTAATCGTCGGTGTAATAGAGGTAGTAATACCGGTATTTGTATAAGTTACATTT